>Ga0256841_1001357_pt1 | contig 21448 bp, 16 predicted proteins | sample 356308metaG_FD_185971 | JGI IMG/M metagenome (GOLD analysis project Ga0256841, IMG submission 185971) | Hydrothermal vent microbial communities from Mid Atlantic Ridge, Atlantic Ocean - 356-308 | ecosystem: Environmental > Aquatic > Marine > Hydrothermal vents | place: Atlantic Ocean: Mid... | reverse complement strand
GTGAGGGTGCCCAATGCGGTATTGATATCGGCCAGCGAACCGGAGAGGGTCAGATCCGCCGAGCCATTGGCGCCGGCCGAGATGGAGGCGGAGCCGGAGAGGGCGACGTTCAATGTGCCGTTGGAGACGGTGAGCCGGACGGTGGAGAGGTTGCCATCGTCATCGGCCACTGAGATGCCGCTGACCGGCAGCGTTGTATCCTCATTCACCGACCGGGGCCCTGGCACCGTGTTGACCGGGGAATCGTTTACATCGGTGACGGTGATCGTAAGTGTCTTATCAAAGATCGCGCCGGCGGCGTCGGTGGTGCGAACGGTGATGTCATGGCTGTTGGCGGTTTCAAAATCCAGGGTGGCACCGGCCTTGACCCGGACGGTATCGCCCACGATCTCGAAAAAAACGGAGGGATCGCTGACGATACTGTAGGTGAAGGTGTCGGGACTGTCGGCGTCGGTGGTGGCCAGTTTGCCGACAATGGTGCCGGCCGGGCTGTTCTCGGGTACGGTGCCTTTGGCCACAAGGCCGACGCCGGCGGAGAGCGCCAGATTCCGGCTGCCGGCTTCATCGATGATTTCACCGCCGGTGACGGCATCCATCCGCCAGTTGCTCACCAGCCCAGGCTCCGTGGCAGGGTTGGTGAGCTGTTTTCCGGTGTTCCGCGCGATTTCTTCCGCTGTACGGACGACGTTGAAAATTCGAACTTCGTCGTAGTTGCCGGAGAAGATCTGGGCCGGATTGAAGCCACCGCCTATAGAGTCCTGGTCCTGCCCGAGCATTAAGGTACCGCCCGCCGTGATGGTCTGACCGGCGGCCACATGAACCGTATCGGCCAGCGCGCCATCCAGATAGACGTTGGCGGCGCCGCTGCTGCTCTCCCACGTCACCGAGAGTTGATGCGCCTCGCCATCAAAGACGTTCGCGGTGGGGATGGCGGTGACCGCCCGGTTTCCCTGGATCCAGACTTCGATCCAGGAATTCAGATTGCCGCCATTGTTCCCCCATAGCAGGAAGTCGTTGCTGGTGGCGCTCGATGCATAGGAGACGATGGCCGTACCGTCAGCGGGCACGGTATCAGACGAAAACGATACCTCGACGGTGAGTGCGTCAGTCGGAAATTGGGTGAAGCCGCTTGCCGCGGCGTACTGGTCCGTCGCGCCGTTGTTTATCGAGAGTGCCGAAGCGAAACCCAGATCAGTGGGCGTATCGTTCACCGCGTCGACGATGATGGTCACGGTTTTTCTCGCCGAGTCCATCGGCGCCGCCATGATGCTGCGGATCTCGCTGGCGGTCAGGGCGCGGCTGTAGATGCGGGCATCGTCGATTCGGCCTTCGAAGTGAAAGTCGTCCGCGGAGTTGGGGTCGGGATGGGTGCCGATGGTTGAGTTTGTCAGTGTGCCACCGGCCGTTGCCGGGGCGGTGTAGCTGATTGAAGCAGTATTCGTGTCACTGGCAACCGCCACGCCGTCGAGGTACAGCGTTTGGGTGTTGTGGGTATCGTCCATGACATAGGCAATGTGGTGCCAGCCGTCTCCGCTTAGATTGGTGGCAAAAGCGATCTCGTTCCAGTTGGCTCCGTCGTAGAAAAAGGCACTGAGCTTGTCGGCGCCCGCTCCCCAGTCGCCGGCGCGTAGGGCGACGGCATCGCCGAGCGAGATCACGTCGCCGGGGTCAACGCCGGTGAAGTCGATCCACGCGCTGAGCGTCACATTTTGTGGCTCACCAAACAAGCCGGTGATGTCGATTTTGTCCTGATTGGCCCGGGTGAAACCAGCGACATCGCCGCGCGTGGCATCGGTCGTTGGGGCGACGCCTGTAACAGTGCCGTTATTGGCTGTCCCCGGCCCGGAGTCCGCGCCAAGGTTGGCGTCGTCGTCAAAGCTGTAGTAGCCGAGCAGGCCGGCATCGTCGTAGGCGGTAATGGTGATGCCCGCCGCGCCGTTGAAGTTGGCATCCGGCGCAAAGCTCAATCCGTCGAGGGCAGCGTTGATATCGGCCAGTGTGCCCTGGATGCGCATCGAGGCATCGGCCGCGCCATCGCCGCTGATGAAGGTCAGGCCGGTGGTTTGGGCCAGTGTCAGGGTGCCGTTGCTGCTGGCAAGGGTAACATCCAGTGGCGTGCTGGCCGGGTTGTCGCTTTGCAGTGTGATGGCATTGCCGTTGGCGCTGCTGAAGACCAGCGCCGTGTCTTCGTTGGTGCTGGCCGTGGCCGGGGCGGTGACCAGCGGCGGGCGCACCTGAACGGTGAAGGTTTCGTCGTAGCTCAGACCGGTCTGGTCGGTGGCGCGGATAACGATGTCGTGGCGGGTATTGGTGTTGTAGTCGAGCAGGCTGCCATCGGCGACGGTGATGACGCCGGTGGTGGGATCGATGGCGAAACGGCCGCCGGCGTTGTCGGTCAGGGAATAGGAAAAGGTATCGCCGTTGTTGGCGTCGGTGACGCTGGCCACGTCGCCGACGATGGCGCCATTGGTGGCGCCGTCGGCAACGTTGAGCATCGTATAATCCAGTTGAACATCATCGAAATGTACATCGGTTGCCCCGGTGCTATCATCGTTGTAAAGCTCGATTTTTAGCTGTTGGCCATAGCTGCCGGAGAAGCTTTTGAGTGTATCGGCATCCAGGTGTAGGGTAGCCTTGATGAATTCACCGTCTGCTGGATTGAAATCTGCATTGGAAACCGCTCCCAATAATTGCGTACCGGCGTAGAGTCGCATTTCCCAACTGGCGGTGTCACCGCCACCGCTCTCATCGCCCACCCAGGCAGACAACGAATAGCTGCGTCCTTCCTCAAACGTTTCGGTGAGCACTTGGGACAGTGTTTGTCCCCCAGTAGTTGCGGAGACATAGGCAACGTTGCGACCTTCTGGTGCTTCGTAGGCATAGGAGGGTGTATCAGGATTCCATACGCCTGAATCTCCCGAATCTGTCCACCCGACGACTGAGGTGACGATGTCCGAATCGGCCAGCACCTGTGACTCGAAGCCCGGGTTGGCGATGGTCACTTGAGTGGTCTGGGTGAGGAGGATATTGCTCGGGGGCTTCTTGAAGTCAAAAAGTTGATTGATTTCACCGGCGTCGAGTGCGCGATCGTAGACGCGGATATCGTCGAGCTGGCCATTGAAATCCCAGACAAAATTATTGCCCTCACCTGTGACGCCGATCTCGACCGTGTCGATATTCGTAACAGTGCTCAGGAAGTTGGTGGTTGAAGGGCTGCCATCGATATAGTTGAGATCTGCGCTCGCGACTTTGGCGCCATCGATATACAGGCTGTTGCCGCCCGAATCGACGGTCACTGCGATATGGTGCCAGTTGCCATCGGCCACAACGGTCTGATTGGCGACGACCTGCAGTTGGTAGGTGCTGTTTTCGGCAATATCAAAAAACAGATTGCCTTGATAAACACCGACCGTGGAATAACTGAAGTTGTCGTCCTTGTCTGCAACGCCAAAGAGCGTTTGGGTGTTGGTCGTGTCCGATGTTTTGATCCAGCCCGCGATGGTGCCCTGGGTGAGGGACTGGAAACTGGCGGCTTGGCCTGCCAGTTCAATATAGTCATCATTGCCATCCAATGTGAGCCTGCCGGGCCCAACCTGATGGACACCGGATGTATCAATGGTGGCGTTGCCGGTCAACACGCCGTCATTCCCGTTCCCGGACGCATCGCTTGCATCGGCATCGACCGTCCAGTGGCCGACCAGCCCGGAACCGATATCCAGGACGCCATTCCACGTGAGCGGGGTAGCCTGGGAGATGGCCACATCGGCCTCGATCTGACCGGCCCGATACTCCAACACCCAATCCCCGCCCCGCGCTGCATTCCCGGTCAAGTCGTCCGATGCGGCCACGTCGGCCTTGGTCAGCCGTGACAGCGCATCGACCAGGCCCTTGCCTTCCCCCGTGGCCGCCAGATCACAGCCATAGATCAGCAGATCGCCTTTTTCAGAAAACGCATGACCCCAGGTCGCAATAGTGTCGCTGCGGGCGGCGACAGTGGCCCGGTCCAGGGTGGTGTTGCCCAGTTGCAAGGTGGCGTCGTCGCCGTGAGAGATGATGTGGACGGCATCGAGATCCTGGTACCGGTTGAGCACCTGGCTGATCTGGTCCAGTCCGTCCTGATGGCTGTTGAGGACGCGCACCTCGAAGTGGCGTCCGTTGTCGTTGGAGATGATGTCATCCACCAGCCTCTGATAGTCCGGCGTGTTGGCATCGATGAGGATCAGCTCGTGGGTCTGCGGATCGACGGCGCTCGCGGCTGGGTTGTAGTTGTCGGCATTCGCCCCGGCCTCGTCAACGACCAGGGTGACGGCGGCGGTGTCGAAGGTCGTTGCCAGGTTGTCTGCACCGGGCAGGTCGGCGTTGAGCAGGAGACGGGGTTCCAACTCCTCGAAGACCGGTCTCGCTCGGTTCACGATCGGTGTTTTCTTTTTACGCATGTCCGCCTTGGGATGACCGATTGGGTTTTCGTGTCTATTCGGTAGGTTATCGGTGTCCATGGCGATATTTTTATTAAAGGAACAAAGGTCATGCGGGGTTTTTGGCGCCGGAAAAGCGACTTGAAACCGGACCGATTGGACCCTATCTTTTCAAACTGGATCGCCGTCGTGTTGAGAAATGTAAAACACTGTATTAAAAAGGGAAATAGAGGTTTTGTGCGATTCGTGTATACTGAATGGTGAGCACGCCGGACATCCCTTTTCCCATGCGTTTTGCAGTGCCTGGATTCGGGCGTCCGCCATTTCAAGCGAAGTGGGAATTTTCATCTAGAATCGATCGATATGGCAGAAGAGAAGAAGTTTGGAGAGAGCGACGGCCTGGCTCTGGAGGAGAGCCGGCCAAAGGTCAGAAAGCCGCCGATGTATAAAGTCGTGCTGTTGAATGACGACTATACCCCTATGGACTTCGTGGTCGAGGTGCTGGAAGCGTTCTTCTACATGAACCGTGAAAAGGCCACGCAGATCATGCTGCACGTACATACCCGGGGTAAGGGCGTGTGCGGGGTCTTCACCCGGGAGGTGGCGGAGACCAAGGTGGCGTTGGTCAACGACTATGCGCGTTCCAACCAACATCCGTTGCTGTGTGCGATGGAGAAGGCATAGCAGGATATCCACGGCGAACTTGTTTCCCTCAGCGCCGTCTTAATATGGGGGAGACATTTCAAGAGACAGAGAGTATCCGATGTTAAGCAAAGAACTTGAGTTCAACCTCAACCAGGCCTTTCAGCAGGCCCAGGAACGTCACCACGAATTCATGACGGTGGAGCACCTGCTGTTGGCCCTGCTGGACAACCCGACGGCAGCGCGGGTGTTGCGAGCCTGCGGGGCAGATACGGAGAGGCTGCGGGAGGAGGTGAGCGCCTTCATCGAAGAGACGACCCCGCGCATCCCGGCGGACGAGACCCGTGAGACCCAGCCCACGATAGCCTTCCAGCGCGTGCTGCAACGGGCGGTGTTCCACGTGCAGTCTTCCGGCAACAAGGAAGTGACGGGCGCCAATGTGCTGGTCGCCATCTTCAGCGAGCAGGATTCCCAGGCGGTCTATTTCCTCCAGCGCCAGAACATCGCCCGGTTGGACGTGGTCAACTACATCTCCCACGGTATCTCCAAAGTACACGGCGAGTCGGAGGAAGACGAAGAGCAGGCCAGCACCGACAGCGGCGAAGAAATGGGCCACGGCGAAGGCAGTGATCCGCTGGAGAGCTTCGCCACCAACCTGAACGAGCAGGCCCGGCAAGGCAAGATCGACCCCCTGATCGGCCGGGCCCACGAGATCGAGCGTACCATCCAGATCCTCTGCCGCCGGCGCAAGAACAACCCGCTGCTGGTGGGAGAGGCCGGCGTGGGCAAGACCGCCATCGCCGAAGGGCTGGCGAAAAAAATCGTAGACAGCGAGGTCCCGGAAGTGCTGGCCGACAGCACCATCTATGCCCTCGATCTGGGCGGGCTGGTGGCGGGCACCAAGTACCGCGGCGACTTCGAAAAGCGATTGAAGGCGGTGCTGGCGCAACTCAAGAAACATCCTGACGCTATCCTGTTCATCGACGAGATCCATACCATCATCGGCGCGGGCGCGGCCTCCGGCGGGGTGATGGACGCCTCCAACCTGATCAAGCCGGTGCTGGCCTCGGGCGACTTGCGCTGCATTGGCTCCACCACCTATCAGGAGTTTCGTGGCATCTTCGAGAAGGACCGCGCCCTGGCGCGGCGCTTCCAGAAGATCGACATCAACGAGCCGAGCGTGGACGAGACCTTCGAGATCCTGAAGGGCCTCAAATCGCGCTTCGAAGAACATCACCATGTCAAATACTCGGTCCCGGCGCTGCGTTCCGCCGCCGAGTTGTCGGAGAAGTACATCAACGACCGCCACCTGCCGGACAAGGCGATCGACGTGATTGACGAGGCGGGGGCCAACGTGCAGCTTCAGCCAGCCGGCAAGCGCAAGAAGACCATCGGCGTCCGGGACGTGGAGAACATCGTCGCCAAGATCGCGCGGATCCCGCCGAAGAAGGTGTCGGTGTCCGATACCGAGGCGCTGCAGAACCTCACCCGCGACCTCAAGATGGTGGTCTTTGGACAGGACGAGGCGATCGAGACCCTGGCGGCGGCCATCCGCATGAGCCGTTCCGGACTGGGCAATGAGGAGCGGCCGGTGGGCTCTTTTCTCTTTGCCGGCCCGACCGGGGTCGGCAAGACCGAGGTGACTCGGCAACTGGCGCGCGTCATGGGGATGGAGTTGATCCGTTTCGACATGTCCGAGTACATGGAACGGCATACCGTCTCAAGGCTCATCGGAGCGCCCCCCGGCTATGTGGGCTTCGATCAGGGCGGCCTCCTCACGGAGGAGATCAACAAACATCCCCATGCGGTGCTGCTGCTGGACGAGATCGAAAAGGCCCACCCGGACGTCTTCAACCTGCTGCTGCAGGTGATGGATCACGGAACCCTCACCGACAACAACGGCCGCAAGGCGGACTTCCGCAACGTGGTGATCGTGATGACCACCAACGCGGGGGCGACGGAGATGTCCCGGCCCTCCATCGGCTTTACCGCTCAGGACCACACCAGCGATGGCATGGAGGCGATCAAGCGCCTGTTCACGCCCGAGTTTCGCAATCGGCTCGATGCGGTGGTGCAGTTCAACCCGCTGCCGACGGAGGTGATCGAACACATCGTGGACAAATTCCTGTTCGAACTGGAACAGCAGCTCGAAGAGAAAAAGGTGCGCTTGACGGTGGAGCCTGCCGCCCGCAAGTGGCTGGCAGAACACGGCTACGACGAGAAGATGGGCGCCCGTCCCATGGCGCGGCTGATTCAGGAAAAGATCAAAAAGCCGCTTGCGGAAGCCCTGCTGTTCGGCGAACTAAAGGACGGAGGGCGTGTCCGGGTCGACGTGGAAGGCGGAGAACTTGCCTTCGATATGGAAGGTCGGGCGGTGGCCCTCCACTGAGAGGTGGGTTGGAATGTCCTCCAGCAGGAGGCCTTCCGCCAGCCCGGCTTGAAGGCCGGCTGACAGCCACCCTGTAAGATCAACGTTCGCGGTAGGTGATGCGCCCTTTGGTCAGGTCGTAAGGGGTCAACTGCACCTTGACCTTGTCTCCGGTCAGGATGCGGATGTAGTGCTTACGCATCTTGCCGGAGATGTGCGCAGTCACCACGTGACCGTTCTCCAGTTCAACGCGGAACATGGTGTTGGGCAGGGTCTCGATGACCGTGCCCTCCATCTCGATAAAATCTTCTTTAGCCATACCTACCTTGAAAAGCCTCTGTTAGTGGCATTCAATCGAAATACCGTTGCGGCGCGGATTGTAGCACTCAATAACGTGCGCGTCATTACAACCATTGCGCAAGCGATGGGTTTCGCTGCGCTCCACCCATCCTACGGCACTACGGCGCTGTCATGAGAACGTAGGGTGGACATTGCCCGCCTTTCCATGCGTTATCCGCGAAAAGCGGGGTTTCTGGATGATCTGTGGGTGGGGGAGGGTATGCGATGGGTTTCGCTGCGCTCTACCCATCCTACGGCGCTGCGAACCGGCACGCCACGGCTGAATACGATATATAGTGTTGCCGGGTTAATACTGTGATGGCGGGTCGGTCAGGACGGGGACGCCGGTTGCGAATTCGATGGCTTCGCCCTTCCCAAAGGTGGCCCATTCGGTCCCGCTCCAGCCCTGGATCGGACGGAAGCGCTCCTTGTAGTTCATCTTCTGACTGCCGGCAATCCAGTATCCCAGGTAGAGCCAGGGACGACCCTCGTGGCGGGCCTGATCGATCTGGCAGAGGATTGCATAGGTGCCCAGCCCTGCTGTGGGCATCGAGGGTTCGAAGAAGGTGTAGACGGCGGAGAGGCCCTGGGGCAGTTGGTCGGTGACCGCCACAGCGATCACCCGGCCATCCCGGTGGAACTCATAGCAGAGGGTGGTTGACCAGGGGCTGTCCAGAAATTCCAGGTAGTCGTCCAGCGATGAGGCGGATTCCGACATGCCCGCGCCAGGGTGACGGGTCTGGAGATAGCGGACATACAGATCATGGTGCTCGACCAGCGCTTCGCTGGAACGGATGCGCAGTTCGATGTCTCCGTTGGATCTGAGGCAGCGCCGCTGGCTGCGGTTGGGGCGGAATGCGTCGACGGGAACCCGCACCGAGACACAGGCGTTGCAGTGGGGGCAGTTCGGTCTGTAGAGATAGCCTCCGCTGCGCCGGAAGCCGCTGTCGATCAACGATTGGTAGAGGGCGGCGTCCACGGGTGTCAGTGGATCGAGGACGACGTTGCGCGCCGTCCGGCCGGGCAGGTAGGCGCAGGGTTGCTCGGCGCTGAAGTAGAAGGTGGTTTCGCTGGGGGTTTGGATGGTGCGCTCCTTGTAAAGAAGGCCCCGCTATTCGGAGGAGGGCGGCCTGGCCGCAAGCGGGGGCGTTTCGACGGCGCCCATGTCCCATGACCCGGCGCGGCCGCCTGTGTCCACCCAGCGGTGGAGCAGGGCGACGAATTCACGCCGGGGGATTTCCCTGGCGCCAAGGCTGATGAGGTGGTCGGAGTAGACCTGGCAATCGATCAGCCGATAACCCCACGCGATGAGGCAATGGGTGAGGTACACCAGCGCCACCTTGGAGGCGTCGCTTTCCCGGCTGAACATGGATTCACCGTAGAAAACCTGGCCGAGTGCGATCCCGTAGAGTCCGCCGACGAGGGCGTCGTCGCGCCACGTCTCCACCGAATGCGCGATGCCGCTCCGGTGCAGGTCCAGATAGGCCATCTGCATCTCCGGCACCAGCCAGGTTCCCGTCTCATGGGCGCGCGGGGCGGCGCACTCCCGCACCACCTGACCGAAGGCGTGGTCCATGGTGACGGTGAAGCGGCCTTTGCGCAGGGTCTTGCGCAGGCTGCGGGAGACCTTCAGTTCGTCGGGGAACAACACCGTGCGTGGATCCGGCGACCACCATAGGATCGGCTGTCCCTGGCTGTACCAGGGGAAAATGCCCCGCCGGTAGGCGCTGATCAACCGTGTCGATGAGAGGTCTCCACCGATGGCCAACAGGCCGTTCGGCTCGGTTTCGGCCTGTTCCACATCGGGAAACGGGGCGCCCGGGTCGTCGCTTTCGAGCAGGTGCAGCATCTATCCCTGTTCGTCCTCCAGGGCGTCGAGATAGCGTTCTGCATCCAGCGCCGCCATGCAGCCGGTGCCGGCGGAGGTGACGGCCTGGCGGTAGACGTGATCCATCACATCACCGGCGGCGAAGACGCCGCGGATGCTGGTCTCGGTGGCGTCGCCATTGCTGCCGCCCTTGACCTTCAGGTAGCCGTGCTCCATCTCCAGTTGATCCACGAAAAGGTCGGTGTTGGGTTTGTGGCCGATGGCGATGAATACGCCCTGAAGTTCGATCTCCCGGGTGTCGCCGGTCTTGACGTTCTTGATTCGTATTCCAGTGACGCCCGTGTCGTCTCCCAGCACCTCGTCCAGCACGTGGTCCCATTCGATGGTGACGTTGCCCTGTTCCGCTTTCTGTATAAGCTGGTCGGCAAGGATCTTTTCCGAGCGGAATTTGTCGCGCCGGTGCACCACGACCACCTCGGAGGCGATGTTCGACAGGTAAAGCGCCTCTTCCACCGCGGTGTTGCCGCCGCCGATGACGGCGACCTTCTGGTTTTTGTAGAAAAAACCGTCGCAGGTGGCGCAGGCGGAGACGCCACGGCCCTTGAATTTCTCTTCTGACGGCAGGCCCAGATAGCGCGCGGAAGCACCGGTGCAGATGATGAGGGCGTCACAGGTATAGACTGCCTGGTCGCCGGTGAGGGTGAAGGGGCGCCGGCTGAGGTCGGCGGAGTGGATGTGGTCGAAGATAATCTCGGTGTCGAAACGCTCAGCGTGCTTTTGCATGCGCTCCATCAGTTCCGGCCCCTGTACCCCTTCCCAATCGCCGGGCCAGTTGTCCACCTCGGTGGTGGTCATGAGTTGGCCACCTTGATCCATGCCCGTGACCAGCACCGGCTTGAGGTTGGCGCGGGCGGCGTAGACGGCCGCCGTGTAGCCGGCGGGGCCGGACCCCAGGATCAATAGTCGGCAGTGTTTTGTGTCGCTCATGTGGCCAGGCTCCTTCTTGCCCCGGGACGCCTTGTGTCCGGGGAGTTGACGGTTCTTACAGGGTTGGGGGCGGTCGGCGCCTTCGTCATAGAGGCTGGTCAGGCCGTCCCCAAAGGCGTTAAATGGTACGGAATGTTGCTGACAGGGTAAAGGAGGAGCGATGCGAATCGGTGTGCCAAAAGAGGTCAAACCCCTTGAGGGCCGGGTGGCCCTGGTGCCGGAGGCCTGTGGCGATCTTGTCCGGCAGGGACATGAGGTGTTGGTGGAGCGCGGCGCCGGAGTGGCGAGCGGTTTCGAGGACGGTGACTATGCCAACCGGGGGGTGGAGGTGGTCGCGGATGCGGCAACCCTGTACCGGCGGGCGGGTCTGATCGTCAAGGTAAAGGAGCCGTGGGGTGAGGAGGTGGGGTTGTTGCGGCGGCATCACCTTCTGTTCTGTTTTCTTCATCTTGCGGCCAACGTGGATCTCATGCGGCGGTTGTGCGACATCGGCCTGACGGCCATTGCCTTCGAGACCGTGGCCGACGCTACCGGTCTCCCCATCCTGGCGCCCATGAGCGACATCGCCGGGCGCATTGCGGTCCAGGTGGGTACGCATCTCCTGCACCGCCCGGAGGGTGGCAAGGGCTTGCTGCTTGGCGGTATACCCGGCGTTGGCCGGGGGCGGGTGGTAGTGCTCGGGGCCGGACAGGTCGGCGGCAATGCCGCGCGCCTCGCCGCGGGGGCAGGGGCGGAGGTGATCGTCTTCGATCGCGCCCGGCCGCGGCTGGAGGCCATGCGGGCGGTGGGCGCCAATGTCACGGCCCTCTACCCCTACAACGACCGGATCGGCGAGGAGGTGGCGAGGGCCGATCTGCTCATCGGCGCGGTCCTGATGCCGGGCGCGCGCACGCCCCACCTGGTCTCCCGGGAGCAGGTGGCGGAAATGGAGCGGGGCAGTGTCATCGTGGATGTCTCCGTTGATCAGGGCGGGTGCATCGAAACCACGCGGCCCACCACCTACGAAGCGCCGACCTTTGTGGAGAGCGGTGTCATACACTTCAGCGTTACCAATATGCCGGGCGCGGTTCCCCGCAGCGCCTCTCGCGCCTTGTGCGCCGCCCTGATGCCCTGGCTGGGCCGCCTGACCGGGCCTGATTGGCGCAAGGATCCCGCCTTGCAGGCGGCCGTCAATGTGGCGGACGGCGACGTGATCCATCCTGCTTTGAAAACGCTGTAAGAACGGCGTACACCGGTGCCGATGTTGCGCAAGGCGGGGGCGCCTCGAACGCAACCGCCGAAGGCCGCAGGGGTGGCCGCTGGCATAAAAAACTTGCACTTTGAAATAAGACGAAATATCTTTCCTAACTGTATAGGAATATTTTGATTATTGATTCGGGGAGTGATGTGGCGCGGGTACAGCAAGAGGCGGGCGAGCCCTTCGGGACGAGCTTTCACATGGGGCGAGGTCTCCGTGAAGGGGCCATGTGGTTGCTCTTTTTCCTTGCGGTCTATCTTCTTCTTGCCCTGATTACCTATTCGGCGAGCGATCCCGGCTGGTCCTACAGCGGGTCTGACGGCGCCGTGCGCAATGGCGGGGGGCGGGCAGGCGCCTGGCTGGCGGATGTCTTCCTCTATCTGCTGGGCTATATGGCCTATCTGATCCCGGTGATGGTGGCGTGGAGCGCCATCATTGTGTTCCGGCAGCGCAATCCCGACGATACGGTAAATTTCCATCTCGTCGTCTTGCGCTGGATCGGCTTTCTGGTCACCGTGGGCAGCGGGTGCGCGATCGCGGCGCTGCATTTCTCCCAGTCGGGCGCTGCCCTGCCCAATGGAACCGGAGGGCTGTTGGGCCGCTTCCTCGCCTCGACGTTGGTGGATGTCTTCGGCGGGGCCGGCAGCACGCTGGTGCTGTTGCCGCTGTTTCTGGCGGGATTCACGTTATTCACCGGTGTCTCCTGGTTTAGTGTCATGGATTGGGTGGGAGGCTGGACGCTGCGGGGCGTCGACTGGTTGTACGATCTGGGGTTGCGCCTGCAGGACTATCTGCAGGGGCGTCGTGCACGTAAGGAACGTGTCGAGGTCGTACGGGAACACCGGCAAAAGACGGAGAAGCGGCCGCCGCCGCGTATCGAGCCGGTAATCAAGGCCATCGAACCGAGCGCGCGCGTGGAGAAGGAGCGCCAAGTGCCGTTGTTTGAAGCCGATCCCGACAGTGAACTGCCGCCGCTGGCGCTGCTCGATCTGCCACAGGCCACCGGCAAAGGCTATTCGAAAGAGGCCCTGGAGGCCATGTCGCAGCAAGTGGAGCTGAAACTGGCCGATTTCGGTGTCGAGGTCGAGGTGGTGGCCGTGCATCCCGGCCCGGTGGTCACGCTGTTCGAGTTGCAGCCGGCGCCGGGCACCAAGGTCAGCAAGATCACCAATCTGGCCAAGGATCTGGCGCGCGCCCTCTCCACGATCAGTGTGCGCGTGGTGGAGATCATCCCGGGAAAGACGGTGATCGGCCTGGAAGTGCCAAACGAGATCCGCGAGACGGTCTATCTCAGCGAGGTCCTCAATTCCGAGGTCTACGACGAGGCAAAGTCCCCCCTCACCCTGGCCCTGGGCAAGGATATCGCCGGCCTCCCGGTGGTGGCCGATCTGGGCAAGATGCCACATGCATTGATCGCCGGCACCACCGGCTCCGGTAAGTCAGTGGCGATCAATGCCATGATCATGAGCCTGGTCTACAAGGCCAAGCCCACCGATGTGCGCATGATCATGATCGACCCCAAGATGCTGGAGTTGTCGGTCTACGAGGGGATTCCCCATCTGCTGTGTCCGGTGGTGACGGACATGAACGAGGCCTCGAACGCGCTGCGTTGGTGTGTAGCGGAGATGGAGCGCCGTTACAAACTGATGGCGGCGCTCGGCGTGCGCAATATCGCGGGCTTCAATCAGAAGGTGAACAAGGCCATCGAGGCGGGCGAGCCGATCCCTGATCCCCTGTTCGAACAGAACGTGGTGGAGATGGAGGAGGGCATCGAGACGCCCACCCTGGAACACCTCCCCTATATCGTGGTCGTCATCGACGAGCTGGCCGACATGATGATGGTGGTGGGCAAGAAAGTGGAGGAGCTGATCGCCCGCCTGGCGCAGAAGGCGAGGGCATCGGGCATCCATCTGCTGCTGGCTACCCAGCGGCCGTCGGTGGACGTGATCACGGGCCTGATCAAGGCCAATATCCCCACCCGCATCGCCTTTCAGGTATCGTCGAAGATCGATTCCCGCACCATCATCGACCAGATGGGTGCGGAACATCTGCTGGGGCACGGGGACATGCTCTATCTCGCTCCAGGCGCCAGTATTCCACGGCGCATCCACGGCGCGTTCGTGGACGACAACGAGGTGCATCGGGTGGTCAAACACCTGAAGCTGAGCGGCGAACCCGAGTACATCGACGACATTCTCCAGGAACCCACCGAGGCCATTCCGGGTCTCACTCATGGAAACGCCGATATCGAAGAGGCGGATGCCCTGTTCGACGACGCCGTGCGAATCGTCACAGAGAGCCGGCGGGCCTCCATATCCGGTGTCCAGAGGCGGCTCAAGATCGGTTACAATCGGGCCGCGCGGCTGATCGAGGAGATGGAGCGTATCGGCATCGTCAGCGCGCCCGACAGCCGTGGCAGCCGGCAGGTGCTCGCGCCGCCCCCCATCGAAGACTGAGGAAGACACATTTGAACAGAATCCTTGCAGTGCTGGTCGTCCTGACAGGGCTGCTGGCAGCCTTTGCCACCGCCCAGGCGGCCATCTCCGAGCGCCAGCGGCTGGACGACTTTCTGAAGGATCTGCATACACTGAAGGCCCGCTTCGTCCAGATCGTGGATAATCGGGACAAGGGCCGGTTTCGCGCCTCCGGGGTCCTCTATGTTCGCCGGCCGGACCAGTTCCGCTGGGAGTACAGCGGCGAAGAGGGCCAGACCATCGTTGCCGATGGCCACCGTATCTGGGTGTACGACAAGGAACTGGAACAGATTTCGCACAAGAGCCAGACCGATGCGCTGCGGGGCACGCCGGCCCAGATCCTGGTGAACGACGGCTCCCTGGAGCAATACTTCGATATCGAGGACGCGGGCAAACGAAGCGGGCTCACATGGCTCCGGCTCACGCCCCGAAAAAAGGCCGAAAGCGATTTCGAGAAGGTCATGCTGGGCTTCGCCGGCGATGAGCTGCGCGAGATGGTGATGGTGGACAGTTTCGGCCAGACCAGCGACCTCCGTTTCAGCGACATAGAACGCAACGTCGCACTCGACCCCAAGCTGTTCCATTTCCGGCCACCCCCCGGTATCGATGTACTGGGGGACGACTGACCGCTGCGGGATGACTCCACCCACCGGTGAGGGCGATCTGTTCGCCGTCGACAATAGTCCCGAGCGGCCGCTTGCGGACAGGATGCGGCCCCGCACCCTCGACGAGTTCGTGGGACAGGACCATATCCTGGCGGACGGCAAACCCCTGCGTCAGGCCATCGAGGCGGACCGTCTCCACTCCATGATCTTCTGGGGACCGCCGGGCACCGGCAAGACCACCCTGGCGCGGCTCATCGCCCGCAGATCGGGGGCGCAGTTTCTCAGTCTGTCGGCGGTCCTGGCCGGGGTGAAGGATATCCGCAACGCCGTGGAACAGGCCCGGGCCGTCAAGCAGGCGGAGGGGCGGCCGACGGTGCTCTTCATCGACGAGGTACACCGCTTCAACAAGGCCCAGCAGGACGCCTTTCTGCCGCATGTGGAAGACGGCACCGTGGTCTTCATCGGCGCCACCACCGAGAACCCATCGTTCGAACTCAACAATGCCTTGCTCTCCCGGGCGCGGGTCTATGTGCTGAAATCGCTGGCGGGGGCGCAACTGGAGCAGATCATACAGCAGGCCCTGGAGGACGAGGCCCGGGGGTTGGGCAGCCGCGGGCTGCGTCTCGATCCCGCGTCGCGTCGCCTGCTCGCCGAGGCCGCCGATGGCGATGCCCGGCGGGCCCTCAACCTGATCGAGATCGCTGCGGATCTGAGTGAAAACGGAGAGATCGACGGCAAGGTGGTGGAGGAGGTGATTGCCGGCGGTGTCCGCCGCTTCGACAAGGGAGGCGACGCCTTCTACGACCAGATCTCCGCCTTGCACAAGTCCGTGCGCGGCTCTTCCCCCGATGCGGCCCTCTACTGGCTGGCGCGGATGCTGGACGGCGGCTGCGACCCCCTCTACATCGCCCGCCGGGTGGTGCGCATGGCCTCCGAGGATATTGGCAACGCGGACCCGCGGGGTCTCGCCCTTGCCCTCAACGCCTGGGATGTGCAACAGCGCCTGGGCAGCCCGGAGGGCGAACTGGCGATCGCCCAGGCGGTGGTCTACCTCGCCTGCGCCCCCAAGAGCAACGCCGTCTACAAGGCCTACAAGGCGGCCATGGCGGATGCCCGGGCGTCCGGCTCCCTGGAGGTGCCCGTTCACCTGCGCAATGCCCCCACGCGGCTGATGAAGGAACTGGGCTATGGCCGGGCCTACCGTTACGCCCACGACGAGCCGGAGGGCTATGCCGCCGGTGAACGCTATTTTCCGGAGGGGATGAGCGAACGCCGCTACTATGACCCGGTGGAACGGGGACTCGAAATACGCATCCGGGAGAAGCTCGATCATCTGAGGGGTCTGGACCGCCGAGCCGGAAAAGACGCGGATGACAAGAGGGGCGCGTAATCGGAGAGCAGCACAAAAAATTTAACCGCCTGAACATTGAGTTCGGTGGTTTCTGGCGTTAACCTTGTGATTGCGAAATAATCCGCATGCCGTTCATATAAACGGGCGGAACTTCTTCCCCAAAATGCTGTTCAAAGGCAAACAGATCCGCGTCAGGGCCGAAAACGTCGTATAAAATGGAAGTCTTTATCCGCGGCATTCCTCCCACCAGCACCCGGCATGAACTCAAGCAGTTCGTCCAGAAAGGCATGCGCCGTTGGTTACCCTTCGGGTCCAAGCCGGTCCTGGTGGCGTGCAATGTCATCAAAATCACCGACGAACATGGGGAGACGGAGTACCATGGCCTGGTAGAGATCAAACCGGAAAAGGCCGCTCACACCCTCATCCGCCGCCTGAATGGCAAGCTGTTCAAGGGGCGTGCGGTGGAAGTGCGGCCCTTCTACCCGCGGACCCCCGGCGGGCGCCGCAACGTCAAAGGCGGGAAGGGAAAGTCCGACTACAAAGACCGGCGATGGCGGGACCGGCGCCGGGCGGACCTCCGGATCGAAAAGAAAATCGTGGCCAAGCTTTCCGTGCCCTACAAGCGCAAATAGAAAAATATCAATCCGGCAACAATATATATCGTATTCAGCCGCGGCGTGCCGGTTCGCAACGAGGTGTTCCATCGCCGCTGCAGCCACCTTGCAGCAACATGGGGCAACGCAGTCTGCGGGCCGGCCCGCCACGGCCTGTCTTTGAATATCATAGAGTTAGGGGCTTCAGGCAAGCGCCGGAACAAGGCGCAGTGCGCAGGCAAGGGGATTCCCTTGCCAAGCGCTGGAACGCGGGTCCGACGCCTGCCTGAAGCCCTGAATGCGATATATATTGTTGCCGGGTTAATAAGGCGGAAAAAGAGGGTTTACTCGAGTAAATGACCATTTCTCCACGCCCAGAAGGTGCAGTTCAGTGGTAAGCGGAGTGGTTACATAGAAAAAAGTATCGTAAAGTCCTTTCTCCCGGTGGGGCGCCACACTGTGTGTCCATGAACCCGGAGTCTTCATCCGTTGCATTGTCGGGGGTATGGCGTTTTGGCGATGAGGTGCTTCCTGCTTGCAGCCGCGTTGGCGTTTGGCGCCCGCTGGGGGCTGGCAGGTGAGGTGCGGGTGGCGGTTGCCAGCAACTTTTTCGAGGTGGCAAAAGTACTTGCCGCCCGTTTTGAGGCGGCTACGGGGCAGGCGGTACGACTGGCACGTGGATCGACCGGCAAACACTACGCGCAGATCCGGAACGGGGCGCCCTTTGATGTCTTTCTAGCCGCCGATGCGGAACGCCCCCGGCGACTGGAACAGGCCGGGGTGGCGCGACCGCATAGCCGCTTTTCCTATGCCATCGGCAAGGTGGTTCTGTGGAGTCCAAAACCGGGCTATGTGGATCCTGCGGGTAAGGTGCTGGAGACAGGGGCATTCCGCTATCTCGCCGTCGCCAATCCCAGGCTTGCGCCCTATGGTCGGGCGGCCAGAGAGATCCTCCGCCGGCGCGGTCTGTGGGTGAGGCTGCGCGACCGGATGGTGCGGGGCGAGAATATTGGTCAGACGTTTCAATTTGTAAAGAGCGGCAATGCGGAACTGGGGTTTGTGGCCTACGCCCAGGTCAAGCGGCCGGAAAAACCTGTCGAAGGTTCGCTCTGGATCCCACCCCAGTCGCTCTATGAATCCATCGAGCAGCAGGCCGTATTGCTGAAGGATACGCCAGCGGCGCGGGCGTTTCTGGCCTTCCTTGCGAGCGGGGAGGCGCGGAACATTATCCAGGGCTATGGATACGGGATCCCGTGATGCCGGATGAGCACGATTTTGCGGCGCTTTGGATTTCGCTCCGGCTGGCGTCGCTGACGACGGCCATTTTGTTGCTGATTGGCACGCCCCTGGCGTGGTGGTTGTCCCGTTCCCGGTGGCGCTTCAAGTTTCTCGTTGAAGCGCTGGTGGCCCTGCCGCTGGTGTTGCCGCCCACGGTCGTCGGTTTCTACCTGTTGGTGGCCCTGGGACCACACGGCCCGATTGGCGCTCTGATGGAGGCCCTGGGAGGGGCGCCATTGGCCTTTACCTTTTCCGGACTGGTGATCGGTTCGGTGGTCTATTCGCTGCCGTTCGTGGTGCAGCCGCTGCAGGACGCCTTTGACGCCATCGGGCAGCGTCCGCTGGAGGTGGCCGCCACGTTGCGGGCATCTCCTCTGGACCGTTTTTTCAGCGTGGCGCTGCCGCTGGCGCGGCCCGGCTTTTTGACTGCGGCGGTGCTCGGGTTTGCGCATACCCTCGGCGAGTTCGGGGTGGTGTTGATGATCGGCGGCAATATCCCCGGCAAGACCCAGGTGCTCTCGATCGCCATCTACGATCACGTGGAGTCGTTGGAGTACGCTCAGGCGCACTGGATCTCCGCTGCTCTGCTGCTGTTTTCCTTTCTGCTGCTGATGATGGTGTATGGATTCAATCGCCGTTTCAGCCGGGTGCAGTCGTGATGTCCCATCGCTGCGAGGGGGCGTTGGCAGTATGGCGCGGTGGACGATGACCCTCGATGCCCGCTTCCATGTCGATCGTGGCGATTTCTCGTTGCACGTCGACCTGACGATCCCGCAAAGCGGCGTCACCGCGGTGTTTGGCCCCTCGGGATGTGGTAAGACCACCTTGTTACGGGCGATTGCGGGATTGGAATCGAATTGCACCGGCTATTTCAGGATCGGCGGCGAGGTGTGGCAGGACGGGCGGCGGTTTCTTCCGCCGCATAAACGTCCGCTCGGGTACGTGTTTCAGGAACCGAGTCTGTTTGCCCACCTGTCGGTGCGCCGCAATGTCGAATATGGTCTCAAGCGACTGCGGCCGGCGGTGCGCAGGGTTTCGCTCGATCGCGCCGTGGCGCTGCTGGGGATCGGTCCCCTGATGGACCGCAAGCCGCATCAACTCTCGGGGGGCGAGCAGCAGCGTGTGGCCATTGCGCGGGCGCTGGCGGTGAGTCCCGCGATCCTGTTGATGGATGAGCCGTTAGCGGCGCTGGACATGGCCCTCAAACACGAGATCCTGCCGTATCTGGAGTCGTTGCAGCGCGAACTGGATATCCCCGTACTCTACGTCAGCCATTCCCGCAACGAAGTGGCGCGGTTGGCGGATTTTATGGTGTTGCTGGAGGCGGGGCGGGTGAGGGGCATGGGCGCGGTCGGTGAGCTGTTCGCCCGCCTCGATCTTCCGCTTGCACACCGACCCGACGCGGAAACTGTGATCGAGGCGGTGGTGGCCGGGCACGATGAGGCGTTTGCCCTGACGTTTCTCGATTTCTCTGGTGGGCGTTTTACCGTGGCGCGGAACGATCTGCCGCCGGGGCGGCGTGCGCGCCTGCGGGTGTTGGCCCGTGATGTCAGTCTTACGCTGGAGCGCCAGACCCACACCAGCATATTGAATATCTTTCCCGCCGTGGTGGATGAGGTGTTCGACGAAGGGGGGGCGCAAGCCACCGTACGACTCAGGGTGGGCGACGTCCCGCTGCTTTCCCGGATCACACGCAGATCGGTGGTGAATCTCGACCTGGTCCCGGGCAGAGCGGTCTACGCCCAGGTGAAGAGTGTCGCGCTGCTGAATTGAGCCGAGTCCCGGGAGGATCACTCCCCTGCGATGTGGTGGTCCAGCCCGATGTCACGGCGCGCAGAGGCGATGGTGATGGTGAAACCGGCGGTTACGTCTACCAGCGACATCAACGTGAGGATGAAGAAGGCTTCGGATCCCGTACTTTTCACGGTCAGGAAGATGACCAGAAAGGCGATGAATATCAGGGTGGAGAGAATATGATCCAGTACTGACGTGCCGCCGGTGTTTGTTGCCTTGACCATCTCTATGAACAACGCCACGGTGCCGAGAATAAGAAATATACCGTTGGTGGTGAGTTGGAATCGGGCGCCGGAAAAGAGGCCGAATTCAGCGACGGTGTCGTTCAGCGTCGAGGGTTCGGCGCCCATCGATACGATAAGGTAGGCGATAAGGAGGTAGGCGAACATGGGAATGGCGACAACGTATTTCATGATACTTTCCTTATGGCGTTGACCTGTATTGCGGCTCTTGCAAGAAAATGCCCTTTCTCCACGAGTTCACCCCGATGCGCGCCACGGCGGAGAAACCGCTCTCAATTCGGTGTCATGGCCGCATCCCTTACGGATGGCTTGACGGCAGGTTGCGATGTCTTTGCCGGTGCGGGCGGTTTTAGCGGCGTGATCTTTATCAATACCCCCATCAAGGGATGATCGAGATAGTAGAGTTTGCCGCTGCGCATGCGTTTTTTTGCATGCATGCGGTAGCTGCGATAGGCGGGGCCGAAGCCTCCATCGGCTGCGGGGGCTTGGCCGGGTGCCACTGGACGGGTGAGGATGAGGTCGACATCGGCGTGCAGATAGCGTTGTTTGCTGATACGGATGACGCCTTCGATGCGGGGCGGCCGGCCCGCCGAGCGGCGGCTGGTCAACGCCACCGGCCGGGTCTTGCTTCTGCGGGTGGCCGGCTGCTTCCATGCCAGGTGCAGTACGGGTTCATACCGGCCGGAGCGGCGAAGCTTGGCGTATTCATCGTTCAGTTGAAATGCCGTGTCGTCCAGCAGGGTGTACGCGGCGCCGCCTTTGGGCGCGGACGGCCCCGTCCCGCCGCTTGCATGCCGTAAGGGGATCGCCCCTCTGCCATTGGGGCGGCCTGGATCGTCCGGCCAGTGTTCGCTGTTGAGGGAGGCGCCCTTGTGGGTGAAGACGATCATCTCGACCTGGTACCAGCTTTCCGCGGAGATCGCCGCGGCGGGTGCCAGCATCAACGTGAGGAGCAGAAGCGCGGTGCCGATGGGTCTGTTTGTCATGGCTGCGGAACTCATGAGGGTTTGCATTGATGGTCCCTGGTCTTTACTAGGAGTCTGTCGGATTTAGGATTAATCTACTCGGCAACTGCTCCATGCGTTGCTCTACCTCCTGCATCCATGCAGTCGTGCGCTGGTGGGAAAGCGGTCCATTTTTCCTCGATTTTTCGTTGCGTAGGCCCACTATGCGCCTCAAAATCGAGAAAAACTGGCCTCGCTTTCCCACCATGCTCGCGACGATCACCTAAACCCGACAGACTCCTAGCCCGGATTATTCATGAATCGCCGCGATGATTGCACAGAGAATTGTCC
>Ga0256841_1001356_pt1 | contig 21462 bp, 14 predicted proteins | sample 356308metaG_FD_185971 | JGI IMG/M metagenome (GOLD analysis project Ga0256841, IMG submission 185971) | Hydrothermal vent microbial communities from Mid Atlantic Ridge, Atlantic Ocean - 356-308 | ecosystem: Environmental > Aquatic > Marine > Hydrothermal vents | place: Atlantic Ocean: Mid... | reverse complement strand
TTATCGATATTATCATGATCCAAGAACGATGCAGGTTTATTATGTTCGTGACGAGCTGCGAAATAATATCGTGTACTTGAATAATTCCTGACACCATCTCTTGTAACAAATGCATTAGCACCATATTCAGTCAATCCAAGTCCATCAAATAAATCGAGCAAATCACCACCATTAGCGTAAAAATCTTTTAGATCATTCCAGTCTGCAACTCGATATTCTGGACCAAAAACATTTTCAACGATTTGGTCCCAATTAGATTGGTCCGCATATCTAGAATCCGTTACACCGAAATTACCATAAATGGTGCCATCATCACTATTAGTTACGATTGACTTTTTAACAACCATAATTTTTTTCGTACCATACCAAGAACCTAAAGTGATTAAGTAATTATCGATATTATCATGATCCAAGAACGATGCAGGTTTATTATGTTCGTGACGAGCTGCGAAATAATATCGTGTACTTGAATAATTCCTGACACCATCTCTTGTAACAAATGCATTAGCACCATATTTTGTCAATCCAAGTCCATCAAATAAATCGAGCAAATCACCACCATTAGCGTAAAAATCTTTTAAATCATTCCAGTCTGCAACTCGATATTCTGAACCAAAAACATTTTCAACGATTTGGTCCCAATTAGATTGGTCTGCATAACTAGAATCTGTTACACCGAAATTACCATAAATGGTGCCATTAGCAATTTGAGCATTGACAACCCCAAAACTGAATAGGAAAAAAAGCATAGTGGTGAGCAAACGATCATAGTACAAGATTTTTCTCATAATAATCTCCTTTTTGTTTTGTTGTGATTTTAATTTTTATTAATGGCGTAAAACTTGGTCGGTGCTCCTTGAGCCGAGCAACTTCGGCAAATAACACTTCTGCTACGTGACGGGAATATTTTGCCCGAAATAAAATCAGTAACAAAACGGGCAACTTCTAAAGATAACTCGTTTATTTTTGCAAACGTCACGCTCCCTATTTTAAAATATACACCACTTGATCAAAAGTTCGCTTCCACAGGGCAAGTACCGAATTGTTTTAAACAGGGCAGAGCATTGTGGTATTATTTATTTAATTTGTCAAAAGACCGGTTGACCGCGATCAAAAGTAAATTCCATTCGTTTACTTGAATTCCACAACATTTTTAATTATGTGTATCTACTCCGTTGTTTAATTAATTTAATGGGCTTTTCGATAATTATTGCAGTTCATGATTCAATTAATAAAAAAGAGTAATAGTTTTAAATTTTAAAACTCTTCCTTAAATCTTGCTCATTACCCGCAAGAATTTTAATTGAGTCAAAATCAGTATTAATTGTTTTGTTTTTTGTAGTCATTACTGTTCAATAAGTATGCCAAAGATTTGAGCAAATATCTTAATGGTATTTCTTTTTTTTACTGTTGAAATTTTTCAATATTTGATGCAAATTTTGTTGATTTTTTTCAACTATTTTAATCCATCCCATCAAAAGCTGTTGCAAATATTTCTTAAATTGTTCATATTAATTCTAAAGATGAATCCATAGCAAATAACGCTCTCAATGATTGCTTAAATCTTATTAAACAATCTGATTTTGAGAGTTGAACATACAAAAGAAATTTCGTTATTTAGGGAAGGATTCCATTCTTCCCAATTATGATCGAACGGTTGCGTTGATTTAATTAAATCCATCTAATTTAATTCAATTAAGGTATTTGCTATGGATTTTAAAGCTCGCTTTACTGCATTCAATGTTATTCTTGTCGGGTTTGCTTTGTTCGTTACGCTTCTTCTATCTTTTTGGGTGCATAAACATGTGATGCCTTTAAAAAGTCAATTGATTTATAAAGAATCAGAAGATTCAAACTCCAAAATATTTTTCAGAGATATTAATCATGACGGATTCTCCGAATTATATCAAATAAAAAATGATTCGAAACGAGAAGGCTTACATTATATTCTCTTCAAAGAATTTAATGGTACCATCATCGATCAGTACAATATCCGTGAAAACATTAATTTTAAGTGGGTCTTTTTCGGCGATTACACTCAGGATGGTTCGGACGATTGTTTCATCTTCACCCTTCACAAAGATTCGCTCTTTTTGTACGGATACGATATCGCCCAGCGAAGGGAAATTATTCATCGCCACTATTTAATGCCCGCACCTTATCCGCAGCAGTTTTTTAACGTACCGCAGGCCACTATTTACGATTTGCATAATGACGGTTCCTTGCAATTGATCTTTATCGTGCATGCCGGTTTGGTTGCGCAGCCACGCGGCCTGTATGCTTTTGATTTCAAAACGAAAAAAATCGTGCAAAAATTTGAAAATAATTCGGCAAAAGACAGATTTATCTTTTATGATTTGGATGGAGACGGTAAGGATGAAATAATTGTCGTTACCAAAGCAACCGGTAATATGCCCAGGGGAGTGCCTTTTACCGATTGGAAAGATTGGCTATTCATTTTGAATCAGGATTTTGACCTCAAATATGCACCTTTGTCTTTTGGCTCTTATCCCTCAAATGTGGACCTGTTTCCGTTACAAATTAATAATGAACGGAAAGTAATGATTTCGTATCATTATTTTGCGCCTCAATATGCAAATCAACCGTTTGGCTTGATCGTCATCAACAATAAGGGGCACATACAGTGTGAACACAAATTTAATTGGCCGTATAGTGCTTTTATCAAGCTGATTCCTCAGGGAGAAGAGCGCTATTTTTACTTACTGTCAAAAAACGACGATGGTAGTGTGGCTAAAATGGATATGAACCTTAAAATCATCAAAAAAATTAAAGTACATCAAAAACTTAATGTCTTTAGGGCTCTCGCGGATATTAATTTGGATGGCAAGACGGATTTTGTCGTGGATTCTTATAGAAGTATACTGATATTTGACCAGGCTCTCAATTTGTTATTGAAAGTCAATAAATTCGGCCAAATATCGCTCCGTTTTTGTGGGAATGGAAGGCCGCCGCAATTAGGAATAAACGAAGGCAGCTATTTTTATCAATTTGAAATATCTAAAAATCCCTTTTACGCCTATTTACCTCTTTTCCCGCTTATCTTCTTTTTCTTATTTTTAAGTTTGCTGTATCTGGCCTATCAGGGTTGGGTGCGCAGTTATATTTTAATTAATTATTTCAACTATTCCATTAATCAAACCTCGGAGGCGATAGCTCTTTTAACTCCCTCGGGTTTTATTCTCTATTTTAATAAGCGTTTGCAGGAATTTTTCGGCTTTAATGTCCCCTTAAAAAAGAAGATGTATTTTGAAAAAGTCTTTCGGGATTTTGTGGATATTTGTTCCTGCATTAAGGAAGGAATGGCTTCCCAAGCTGAACGTAAAAAAGATTTTGTCTTGAATAAAGGGGAGAAAAGCCTGACGGGAGAAGTTAGACTCATTCCTTTTAAATCACGATCACGGTTCAGCCAGGTTTACGCCTATCTGGTCGTGATTAAAGATTTTACCAAACCGGTACTCACGGACCGCCAGCAGACTTGGAGCCGTACCGTACGCAAAATGGCACATGACATTAAAACGCCTCTGGGTTCGGTTTTGCTCAATATCGAACGAATTCAGCAAAAGATCGCTGATTCTGCGCCGCAGGCTTTAGCAAATACCAAAGAAGATTTTCAAATGACCGTAACCGAAATAAAACGAATTCATGAAATGACCAAGAATTTCCTTAAATTTACCAATCTTGAAAAGCCCAATCTGCAAGCTTTTTATTTACACGATATTTTACAAAACGTGTTACATCATTTTACGCCGTACGTTGGTGAAGACCTGCAGATTGAACTCAATTTGGAAAGGCAAGAACATCATCTGTTCGCCGATCCCAAGCAATTGGAAATGGCTTTGCAGATATTTATTGAAAACAGCATTGATGCGCTAAAAGGGAAAGGTAAAATTTTAATTACCTCTGTCTTGGCACAAAATTTGGATAAACATTTCCAAGATGAACTGGAAATCGAAATTGCCGACAACGGCCCCGGCTTTTCGCAAGAAATAAAAAATAATATTTTTAAGCCTTTTTTTACCACCAAAATAGACGGCACCGGTATGGGGCTGGCGATTGCTAAAAAAATTATTAAGGATCATGGGGGACAGGTCGAAGTGATCACAAAGGAAAACTTCGGCGCGGTGTTCCGCATTACCTTACCTGCCAAACGAGGTGAAATATGAGTCGAATTTTATTGATCGATAACGACATCCATTTCTTAATGGCGCTAAAAAATACACTCGAATACAATCACTATCAGGTGGAAACCGTCTCGAATCCGTTAAAGACAATGGATGTTCTTGCGGCTGAGAATTTCGATTGCGTTTTGCTGGATGTGGCCATGCCGGGCATAAACGGATTGGATCTGATGCGGCAAATTGCCGATAAATATCCCCTTTTGCCTGTGGTCATGATATCCGGCGAAAGTTCCATCCCCATTGCCGTTGAAGCAATCCATCAGGGCGCTTACGATTTTTTGGAAAAGCCCATCGAAACCAAACGCTTGTTATTAACTATTCATAAAGCCGTTGAAAAAAAGACTTTATCTTACGAAAAAAATGTCCTGTTGCAACAAATTTCGGAAACCTACAGCATGGTCGGGCAGAGCCCGGCCATTCAAAAGGTCTTTCGGAAAATTTCCAGTTATGCCGACACCGATTTAAAAGTTCTGATTACCGGAGAAACCGGCACGGGCAAAGAGTTAGTGGCTCGGGCATTGCACCACAATAGTAAGCGCAACGGAAAGCGATTTGAAGTCATTAATTGCGCCTCCATTCCCTCGGAACTTATCGAAAGCGAATTGTTCGGGCATGTTAAAGGGAGCTTTACCGGTGCGATTCGTGACCATACGGGAAAATTCGAAATGGCCAACGGAGGAACTTTGTTTTTAGATGAAATCGGCGACATGGATTTACGCATGCAGGCCAAATTGCTTCGCGTTCTGGAAGATGGCCGCTTTCAAAAAATAGGCGGCAATACGCTCATTGAAACGGATGTGCGTATCATCTCCGCCACCAATCGAAACCTGCAAAAGATGATTGCCGAGGGGACATTCAGAGAGGATCTGTACCATCGCATTAATGCCGTGGAGATCAATATTCCGCCCTTACGCGAGCGTAAAAGCGATGTTAAACCTTTGGCCGAATTTTTCCTGAAAAAATACGCCCGCACCTACAATAAAAAACTGTTTGAGTTCTCACCCCAGGCACTGCAGCTTTTACACGAATACGATTGGCCGGGCAATATCCGCGAACTGCAAAATATCGTGCACAAGATAGCGGTTCTTTCTACCCAAAGCATCGTCTCCGCACCAACCGTATCTTTGGCTCTGGAGTTAAATCCGTCAGGGGAAGCCGCCTTGTCCGCTTCGATGTTGCTGAAGGATAAGGTGGCCTTGGTGGAAAAAGAACACATTGCCTACGTTTTGACGATTTCCGGCGGTAAATTAAATAAGGCTGCCGAGCTTTTGGGGATTGAACGTACGACCTTATTTAAGAAAATGAAAAAATACGGCATCGAAAGAGTTGGCTTCGAATAAAGAGCATTTGACGAATTTTTATGAATCGCTGTTCACCGGGAAAAATCTTAATAGGTCAAAGATGGAGTCTGATGAGTGTAACTAGGATGCTCAATCTCTTTCAAGATAAAATCAGCCACATCGGCCCGCGATATTTTCCCTACGGTTATATCTTTCAGATCGGTAAGGACCCGATATTGCCCGCTTAAAGCCCCATTGGTTAAAAATCCGGGTCGGACAATGACCCATTGCAAACCGGAATTTTTTACGATCTCTTCCTGACGGTCTTTATCTTCATAGATGGTCTTTAAGACGAAAGGGCGGAAGATTTTATCATAGAAAAAACCGCCATGATTCTTACTGTCTCCGGCTCCAATTCCTGTAATGCAGACTAATTTTTGTACTCCGCTTTTGGTCATGGCACCGATGACATTGCGTGTACCTTCTGAAAAGACAGAGACCGCTTTCAGGGTCGGATTGATGCCGATGGTTACACATACCGCATCACAATCTTCAAGGGCCCGGGCCACCGCCTCGGAATCAAGGATATCTCCTCTTACGATTCTTAAATGTTCATCAGTAAAATCGAACTTACTGGTGGAACGTATCAGGGCGGTGACTTCATAGCCTTTATCCAACGCCTGAGTCAGTACATTCCTGCCGATACCCCGCGTGGCTCCGATGATTAGCAACTTCATAACAAATCTCCACTATGTGTTATAGTAACGTAAGAAAATTTCTTTATGGGAATCCTTTTTCGGCTAAAAAAAGATTTTATTTTCTATCGGCCAGAGGCAGAGTGAAGTAAAAAGTGGATCCTCCTTCCCGATTATTGTAAACGCCGATCCGACCGCCGTGTGCTTCCACCAGTAAGCGGCTGATATAGAGTCCAAGTCCGATGCCTTTTTGACCGGAAGCAGATCGATGTAAGCGGTAATATTTATCGAATATATCCGAAAGGTGCTCGGAAGGAATACCCGGCCCGGAATCAATAATGGAAAATTCCAGCATGGTTTGTTTGGAAGAGGAGGCCATTACCTGAGCTTGTAAGCGAACGAGGCCATTTTCTGGAGTATATTTGATGGCATTGGACAATAAATTGATTAAAACCCGCTGAATCGCAGAAGAATCCACATAGATTTTCGGAAGGTTACCGGCAATTTGCGTGCTTAGCTTTATGTTTTTCTGATCGGCCAGTACCCAGAGAGTCTTTAGAGCTTCATCTGCTAATTGTTTGGCTTGAACCGCTGCTTTCATTAGAGCGAATTTACGCTTCTCAAACTGAAATACCTGGGATAATTCTTCCATCAATTCAATCACTGTATCTCCCAGGGACAGCGTATTTTCCAGTATTTGGCGCTGACCCTGATTGACAGGGCCGAAGATCTCCTGTTCCAGTAATTCCAGATAGCCCAGAATGCTTTGTGTCGGCGAACGCAGATCGTGTAATAGCATGGAAGAAAGTTCGGATTGTTCGTTCTGTCGCCGGGCCAAATGCAGGGCGTTGTTTAGCAGCAAGTCCACGTCCTCAGGATGATTCAGCCAATTTGTGTTCAGTTCCAGATCCGCTCTGAATTGTGTCCAATCGGTGTGATTAAAGAAATGAACCATAAACAGGGTAGGATAATCATATTGAATATGAGCCATCAATTCTGTTAGTGCATTCCCGGGGGTTTGATCGAGCCAAATGAGAAGGTAGTACGAACGCTCTTTGAGGCGCGTCTCCAAATCGCGGGGCTTATGCACCAAATCATAGGATTCGCCGAGCTTTTTAATACGGCGGGTTAAGGCGGTAGCGGAGGAAGATTTCGGCTTTTCAAAAAGCAGAATTTTAGTCGTATGTTCCAAATTATCGTCCTTTAAAATGGGCCGGTCTTTTTTCCAAAAAAGCTGTGATACCTTCTTTCATATCTTCGCTTGCGCATGATTTTCCGAAATTTTCCGCCTCAATTTCCAAAGCCTGGTCTAAAGTAACTTCAATCCCCTGGTGAATACTTTCCAGAACATAGCGCACTGAGAGAGGAGCCTTGCTAAGTATCTTTTTAAGCAGGGTCTTGCCTGTTTCCAATAGTTGATCCGGGGCGACTACCTGATTGACCAGACCGATTTCCAAAGCACGTTTGGCATCGATCATTTCGCCGCTGATTAAATACTGGGTGGCCAGGCCGCGACCGATGAGGCGGGTTAACCGTTGCGTACCGCCGTAGCCGGGAATGAGTCCCAGGTTAACTTCGGGTTGACCGAATCTGGCCTGATCGGAGGCAATGCGCATATGGCAGGCCATGGCCAATTCACAGCCGCCCCCGAGAGCAAAACCGTTTACCAGTGCGATTACCGGCTTAGACATACCCTCGATCTGGCGGAAAATATTTTGTCCGTTACGGGCGAAATCGACTCCCTGCTCATAAGACAGCGGAAGGATCTCACTCACATCGGCTCCGGCGGCAAAAGCCTTTTGGCCGCTTCCCGTTATTAGAATCCCCCTTACCCGATCATTTTGGGCCAGGGCCGTAAATGCAGCTGAGAGTTCGCTTAGCGTTTCCATATTCAAAGCATTTAATTTTTCACGTCGATTGATGGTGACTAAGGCGATACCTTCATGCGTTTCAAGTAATAGATTCTTATAGGCCATGCTCTCTCCTGAAAATAGTTACAACCAAAAAATTTTATAATAATTCCACCCGACTCTGATCCCCGATCAAAAAGCGGTGTGTGGCCGGTTTTCCCTGCGCTTTGACGATCTCCACATCATTACCCAACAAACTGTGTTCGATCCGAATATCCACGTCGATGATTTTACATTCCTTGAGCAAAATACTGAATTCCACTTCACTGTTTTTAATGTAACAATTATCGTAGATGGAAGTAAACGGCCCGATATAACTGTTTTCAATGATTGTATTTTCACCGATAATAACCGGACCGCGCACTGTGGAATTGATAATTTTGGATCCGGCAGCCAGGCGGACTTTACCGGTAACCAGACTATCGGCATCCATTTCTCCGGCCAGATCGGCTTCCATGTTGTCAAGAATCAGGCGATTGGCTTCTAATAAATCATAGGGTTTACCGGTGTCTTTCCACCAGCCGGTGATCTCCGAGTAGGAGATACTGTACCCATGATCCAATAAATATTGATGGGCGTCGGAGATTTCCAGTTCGCCTCTGGCGCTGGGTTGAATATGGTTTACGGCTTCAAAAATTGTTTTATCATAAATATAGATGCCGGAAACTGCAAACTGACTTTTCGGGTACTTCGGTTTTTCTTCAATGCGGATGATTTTGCCATCCTTGATTTCAGGCACTCCGAATCGTTCCGGATCGTTGACCCGGGCCAATGTCAGATGGCAGTTGCTGTTACTCTTTTCAAAGGCGTCAATAAAACGTTCCAGGCCACCGACCACCATATTGTCGCCAAGGTAGAAAACAAACGGTTCATCTTTAATGAAATCCTGAGAAATTTTTACTACATGAGCCAAACCGAGCGGCGCTTCCTGGGGGATGTAGGTGATCCGGGCCCCCCAATGAGACCCGTCTCCGATGGCCTCGGGTACAGCCCGCGAATCTGCCGAATAAACGATACCGATTTCTTGAATGCCTGCCTGCACACAGTAATCGATCGCATAATGTAAAATGGGTTTATTCGCGATGGGAATCAGATGTTTATTCTGGGTATGGGTAAGGGGTCGTAAACGTGTACCGCGACCCCCGCTGGTAATAAGTGCCTTCATAAGCGGGTTCCTTCCTGAAATGAAAAAGAGATATAAATATAGAGCTAAATATAAAATGCAGCAAGGAAAATACCAAGATATTTGTAAAACCTGTACCGGTTAAGCAATTCGATCTCTCTTCTCTATACGAATTGAAATAGGAGGTAAATCCTGATTCTATATGTACGGGAACGATTCGAAAGAGGGCGGTTCATCAGGGCAAGAGCAGATGAACCGAATCAAATTACTTTTTCCAGTGCTAACTGCTCCATCTGGATATGCCACATTCCGGCATAGACTCCCTTACGGGCTAAAAGTTCGTTATGAGTACCGGATTCACAAATGGTACCGTTTTGCATCACAAAGACCTGGTCGAATTGATCCAGTCCTATTAGACGGTGCGTAATATGAAAAATAGTCGGATCGGAGGGCAAGCTCAGAATGAGGGAAAGCAATTGTTGCTCGGTCTCACTATCCAAATTAGAAGTAGCTTCGTCAAGAAATAAAATGGGAGTAGCTCGTAACAAGATTCGGGCAATAGCAAGACGTTGGCGCTCTCCCCCGCTTAATTTGAGTCCCTGCTCGCCAATCCAGGTTTGCAGGCCGTTCTCCAGGTTGGCAATAAAGGTGCTTAAATTAGCCTGAGCCAGGACAGCGGCAACGGCTTCGTCACTTGCCTTAGGATTAGCGAGGCGCAGATTATCGAGAATCGTACCACTGAATAAATGGGTTTGTTGAGATACGACGCCGAAGATAGAACGTACCTCTTGCTGGGAGAGCGCTTTCAGTTCCTGTCCCCCGATTCGGATGTGTCCTTTTTCATATTCCCAGAAACGGAGTAGCAAATTGGCAAGTGTGGATTTTCCGGCTCCGCTCGGGCCGACAACGGCTACTCTGCTTCCGTATGAGATTTCCATTGATATATTTTTTAAGATCATCCGTTCCTGATTCGGGTAGGCAAAGGATAGATTATGGATTTTTAAATCGAATTGAGCGGGTTTTTTTTCGGGCCGAGGCGGGTCTTTTACAACCGGTTGGGCATCAATGATTTCAAAAAGGCGGTCTGCAGCGCGAATATTCATCTCCAAAAATTGCCAGGCTTCCGGCAGGGGCAGGAAGGCTTCAAAGGAAGCCATGATACCCAGACTGATGACAGCGAGATAGACACCATTGAGAGTGCTGTTGCTCACCTGAGGAATGGCGATGATGAGCATAACCAGAACCGCCCCGTTCATTAATAATCCGATGAGCGATTCACCCAAACCGGATATATAGGCCATCTGCTTCTGCAACTGCTGATAACGTCGATTGAGTGCTACGAGTTTCAGTTGATGAACGGTTGCCTGATTAAAGAGTAATAAATCACTCATACCCTGAATTCCATCAACGGTTAGCTGGGTAATTTTCGTTCTGATTCCGATTAATTGTTTACCCAGGCCGCGGCTATAAAGATAGCTAAGAAGAGGAACACCGATTCCCGCCACGAGATAGAAAAAGAATAAGGTCAGGGAAAAAATAGGATTAAAAATATGCAGTAAGAGCCACATAAGCAACGAAATAAAAATTGCGATCAGGGGAGGCGCAAGAACTTTTACATAGAAATGTTCCAAAGTCTGGATATCGGAGACAATGCGATTTAACAGGTCCGTACTTTTAAAATGGGTCAGCCGGGCCGGGGCCAACGGTTCCAGAGCATGATAAAACCATACCCGGAAACGGCTCAGTAAGCGGAAGGTTGTGTTGTGCGAAATAAGCCGTTCCAAATAGCGGAACACTCCGCGCGAAATACCGAAAAAACGTACGCCAACGATTCCTACCTGCAATTCCGATATCGACGGATGAAGAGCCGCCTTGGAAATAATATAGGCGGAAGTCATTAACAGACCGATACCGCTGCCCACAGTTAAGAAACCGATGAAAGCGGATAAGAGCATCCACCATTTATAGGGGGTAGCTAAGCGTAATAGTCGCAGGAAGGTTTTCATCCGAGGTGACCTCCGGCAAGCTGGAATAGGCGGGCATATGCCCCTTTTTTGCTGATTAAATCCGAATGCGTTCCCTGCTCGATGATTTGTCCTTTGGAAAGAACCAGGATGCGGTCGGCGTCACGGATTGTACTCAGACGGTGAGCGATCCACAGGGTGGTCCGATCCTTACTTAAATTCCGAATGGTCTCATGGAGCGCAGCTTCCAGATGGGGATCGAGATGGGCGGTCGGTTCATCCAAAATAAGCAAAGGAGCATCTTTTAAAAAGGCCCGTGCCAGAGCAATGCGCTGAGCCTGACCGCCGCTGAGTAAAGATCCTTGTTCTCCGATAGTCGTTCCATACCCTTCGGGAAGTGTCTGTACAAATGTATCCAATCCGGCCTGTTGCGAAGCCAGGATCATTTCCTGTCGAGTGGCATTTGGTCTGGCAAGAAGGATATTATCGGCGATGGATTGATGAAACAGGTAGGGCTGTTGCGGTACCCAGGCAATGAATTTCCGCCATGGATCATCATCAAATGTATTTAAATCCCGATTATCGATAAAAATAGCCCCTTCGTCCGGGATGAGGAATTTCATTAGAAGCTGGCTTATGGTTGTTTTACCCGATCCGCTGGCTCCGACGAGAGCGGTTTTACTTCGCGGGATGAGTGTAAAGTTCAGGTCATGCACTGCGGGCAGAGAGCTGTGGGCATAGGTGAAAGATACATGATCGAAGGTGATTTTTCCCGGAACAGCCGCTGGAGCTGAAATCGTTTCAGGCCGCGCTATCCGGGGTGTTTCCAGAATGGAAAAAATACGCTGAGCGGCTGTAACTCCTTCCATTCCGGCGTGAAAACGGGCGCCCAGTTGGCGCATCGGCTGGTAAAATTCGGGCGCCAGAATCAGAATAAAGAGAGCGGGTTGAAAACTCATCTTGGCATAGAGCAAACGTAAACCGATTTCAACAGCGATTACGGCCGTGGAAATGGTAGCGGCCATCTCCAGAACGAGAGCGGATAAAAAGGCTACTTTGAGCACATTCATGGTGGATTCTCGGAAGGCATCACTGATTCTATCTATATTGTGTTCTTCTTCCCGACTGCGATTCAGCAGCTTAAGCGTGGTCAAACCCTGCAAAACATCCAGAAAATGGGCACTCATCCGGCTTAATGTTTTCCATTGCTTCCGGGTCATGGACTGCGCCACGTGGCCGATAAGGATCATAAAAATCGGTATGATAGGGGCAGTGAGTATCATTACAAACCCGGACAGCAAATCATTCGGAAAAACAAAAAGAACGATAGTAATGGGTATGAGCGAGGAAAAGAAAAGTTGCGGAATGTACTGACTAAAATAAGCTTCCAGGGCATCTACTCCGGTCAAAATGGTGTTGCTGAGTTCACCGCTACGTTCGTCCCTGGTGTAAACCGGACCCAGTTGATTCAGTTTACTCAATAGCTCCTGGCGCAAATCGAATTGGATCTTTGCTGCTGTTGTATGTCCGCTCACGTGGCTCATCCAGCGTAGGAGAGCTTGCAGGATACTGGCTAAGGTAAAGAGCAGTAGCGGATTTAGTTCGTCATGCAAAGTTTGTCCTTGCAGGAAAACACCACTGATAATACGGCTTACGTACCAGGCTTGGGTAACGGTAAGCAGTCCCGCTAACAGTCCGCCTGTAATACTGGCGGTTAGCGGCCAGCGCACCCGACCTAAAAATTGTAAGAGTCTGCGGTCTAAATTCATTTAATAATCCAAATAAATAAAGATAAAGTTTAATGGAATATGAAATTAAGTGCAACCGATTCCAATAAGATCCATTAAGCGGTTAGGATAAAAAGATCAAGGGGATTTCAATTCTGCCGATAGAAAGCGTTCTTCTATTTCAGACAGGCTCAAAATTTAGTGTAAATGACTTCCTAACCACTATTTCCGCGGTGTAGTCGGCCGGAGGCATTAGAATAAATCCACACGAAAACAGATGTCATCCCCGCGCAAACGGGAATCCAGCAAAATTCTCTCAAACCGGACCTGTCTGGATGTTCCATCAAGTTAGGAGTGATATAAAACAAAGGATTGGGGATGACACGGAATGAGGACAGAGTCCGGGACGAGATCAATTGTAACATCCGATTCCCGATTTTTCTCTTAAGTCTTTCATTTATCTAAAAGAAGCAGTTCGTCAAGAATCTGTTTTGCTAACAAAATTCTAACATACAATGCGTATATTATTTTGTATTTTAAAAAAATATAGTTACACTATTCGGGACAGTAATCCGGGGAGTACTCGTGGCACAGGGAGAAAACAAATCCCTTCGTATCCTGATTGTGGATGACGAAGCGGATATTGCGGAACTAATCCGCTTTAATCTACGACAGGCTGGTTTTCGTACCAAAGTGGCCGCCAGCGGTGAAGAAGCGATTAAAGAAGTGCGTTTGGACGCCCCCGATCTCATCGTACTGGATTTAATGCTGCCGGGCATTGACGGACTGGATGTTTGCCGCTTGCTAAAGTCGGATGAAGCAACCGCCGCCATTCCCATCGTGATGTTAACGGCCCGGGGGGAAGAAGAAGACGTGGTCAAGGGGTTGGAATTGGGCGCGGATGATTACATCACCAAGCCGTTTAGCCCGCGTGTTTTGATTGCCCGTATCAAAAGTGTATTGCGCCGTAAACAGAAAGCGGTACAAAATGAAGCTGAGATCGTAAAATTTAAGGAAATATATATTGATCCCGGCAAACGTAAGGTCTCTGTTTCCGGCCGCTTTGTGGAGTTAACCTACACGGAATTTGAAATTCTTAATTTTCTGATCCGTCATCCGGGCTGGGTATTCACGCGCAATGAAATCGTAGATAACATCCGCGGAGATAATTATCCGGTAACCGATCGCTCGGTGGATGTACAAATCGTCGGCTTGCGTAAAAAACTGGGCGCCGCCAGTAAATACATCGAAACGGTGCGCGGCGTGGGCTACCGTATGAAGGAAGTCGATTGATTACAAAACAGAGTAAACGTATCGGGGTTCATCGATGAAGATGAAAAAACTGTTTACGCAAATATTCGTTTCTTATCTGCTGCTGCTGATTTTTACCATTTTCATTTTAGCCGCCTATGAGTTGGACGTTCAGGGAAAATTCTATAAACAGGAAGTTAAAAAGGATTTGTTGGCCAGAGCGAATTTGGCGGCTGCGATTCTGCGCAATACAGATTGGGGGGAGAAACAAAAACTGGATTCCTTAACCGGCGTGTTAAGCAAACACGGCAACGTTCGTTTGACCATTATCCGCCGGGACGGTCTGGTCTTAAGCGACTCTCATAAAGACGCGGCGCAGATGGATAACCATGCCGACCGGCCGGAAATAAAACAGGCTTTGCAGGGAAAGGTTGGCTTTTCTATGCGCCATAGCTATACCCTTAAGAAGGAATTGGTCTATCTGGCCATTCCCTTCAGAAGTCATGGCAAAATAAGCGGTTTTGTGCGAGTTGCTTTTCCCTATGCCGCCTTTCGTCAGTCTTTACAAGATCTGCAATATCATTTTTTATTTGGCGGTTTCATTGTCATTCTTTTAACAGCCGTGCTCAGTTATATCACCTCGCGACGCATCAGCAAACCGTTGGAGAATATTAAAGAAGGTGCACAGCGATTCGCCCAAGGTCAGTTTTCTCCGCCCGTTACGGAAAAGGGCACGCAGGAAATTCAGGCTTTAGCCAATACCTTGAATACGATGGCCGGGCAGTTGGATAAACGTATCCGTACGATTTCTTTGCAACGCAACGAGCAGGAAGCCATGTTGCGCAGTATGAAAGAAGGCATACTGGCCATAGACATTCATGAGCGTATTCTCAGTATTAATCAAGTGGCGCTCAAATTTTTCAATATCGAAGAAAAGGACGTCCGCAAACATCCGGTTTACGAGGTAATTCGCCATAAGGATATGCTGGATTTTATTCGCCGGGCGCTTGCTTCCAAAAAATATCTTGAAGATGAAATTACCGTGACGGAAGGGAAAGAGCGCGTTTTATTACTGCACGGAGATGTTTTGTCGGATGTGCAGGGGCGGATGATAGGAACGTTGATTGTGATGAATAATATTACGCGCATAAAACAGTTGGACCGTATGCGGCAGGAATTTGTTGCCAATGTTTCTCACGAGCTTAAAACGCCGATTACTTCAATCAAAGGATATGTGGAAACACTGCGTGAAGGCGCGGCGGAAGACCCAAAGACGCGCAATCGCTTTTTGGATATTATCGCCAGGCAGAGCGATCGAATGAACGCCATCATCGATGATTTACTGCAACTATCGAAAATTGAACAGCGCTACGGTAAGCTGAATATCGATTTGCAACCGAAGGAACTTTTGCCGGTGATCCGTTCGGCCATATCCGCCTGCCGGCAAAAAGCGGATGAAAAACATATAACCATTGAAGTGGAATGTGATACGCGACTTTCTGCGTTGATTAATTCGCCCTTGCTGGAACAGGCGCTCGTGAATTTGCTGGACAATGCCATTAAATACAGTAATGCAGGGGGCAGGGTACGCGTGGTTGCCGAGACCGACGGGCAACTGCTGCGCCTGAGTGTGCAGGACTGGGGCTGCGGCATAGAAAAACAGTATCAACATCGTTTGTTCGAACGTTTTTACCGGGTGGATAAAGGGCGCAGCCGCGAAATGGGCGGTACGGGCCTGGGTCTGGCCATTGTTAAACACATCGCTTTGGCGCACAAAGGAAAGGTAAGCGTAAAAAGCGTACCAGGCGAGGGAAGTGTATTTTGCATAGAACTACGAAAAGGCTCTTCTAATTAATCGATTTGCAGGATCGATTCTTGTGATAAAAAAAATTATTCTATCTATCCTACTGACAGGCACGTTCCTCATTGCTCAGAACAGGGGGCGCCAGGATGATAATTTAGCGCAACGTTTGCAGCGACATACGGCTTTTTTAGCTGCAGACTCCTTGCAAGGCCGCGGCACCGGCACGAATGGCGAACGCAGGGCAGGGGATTATATCGCCGAACAATTAGCAAAAAGGGATATTCTGCCCTTCGGCGAAAAGCACAGCTGGTTTCAAAGTATTCCCATGCACGGCAGCCGACCGCTCAGGGCGTCGCGTATCTGTTTGACTAACCGCGGGCAACGCTTAAGTTTGCGCCTTTCGGATGATTTCCTTTTATTCCGCGGCGGCGCGCAAACCTTTATTCCCCTGCCCGTGCCGATGGTTTTTGTCGGTTACGGCATCAGCGCGCCGGAATTTGATTATAACGATTATCAGTCCGTCGATGTGCAGGGAAAAATCGTTGTCTTTTTATCCGGTGAGCCGTCTTCGCAGGATGAAGACTATTTTGCCGGCACGGCGCCTACGGTGTACAGTTATGCCGAGTCCAAACAGCGGACGGCCATTGCTCACGGCGCCATAGGCAGTATTCTACTGCATATCCCGGGCACTTCCAATGAACAAAACTGGGCGCACTTTCAACAAGCTTTTTCATTTGAAGACGTAACTTTAGCTTACCGGGTAACCGGCAACTTAAGTGTTTTGCTAAATGCCACCGATTCTGTGGCAGCGTTTCTATTACGGAACAGCGGCTTTTTGCCGGAGGATATTTTAAACATGGCCGCCCATCATGCCTTGCGCTCTTTCCCCCTGACAACAAAATTGCAATTTAGCGGCAGTTTTATCGAACGGGATTTTGTAACGCGAAATGTGGTGGGAATTTTGCCGGCCAACACCGTATTTAATAAAGACCAATATGTAATTGTGTCGGCCCATTATGACCATTTAGGTGTGGGGATGCCGATTCAAAACGATTCCATTTACAATGGCGCTATGGACAATGCAGCCGGAGTGGCCGGTGTGTTGGAATTAGCCGGATTATTGAATTCTTCTGAGAGCAGGCGCAAACGTTCTCTTATTTTCATGTTCGTTACCGGCGAAGAGAAAGGCCTGTTGGGCTCTGCTTACTATACCGATCACCCGCTGGCCCCGCTATATAAAACGATGGCAAATCTCAATGTGGACGGGCTGGCTATGTTCGATCAATTTTTGGATGTGGTCGGGGTTGGCGCGGCATATTCTTCGTTAGAAGGTGTTTTAAAAGAGACGGCGGCGCAGGAGGGTTTGCAGGTAGCGCCTGTACCGCCGCAGTTTTTGCAATACGAATCGTTTTCCCGCTCGGATCAAATGTCTTTTGCCTGGGCTGGTATTCCGTCCATTTTAATCATGGATGGATTAAACTACCGCCATCTCACTGCCGGCGAAGGTCTGCGAAAAATGGTAAACTGGAATACGCGCATCTACCATTCGCCGTTTGATGATATGCTGCAACCCGTTAACTGGCAGGCCGCCGCCCAACATGTGTGTTTTTTGGCAGATTTTTTACGAACGTTACTGAATACCGACCGATCCATAACTTGGCGGAAGGGGGTTCCATTCAAAAATATCCGCTTACAAACCATTGCCGAGCAAAGATGAAAAAAGTATCTGCGCTTAATATTTTACTTTTGTTGCTGGTACTCATCGGTGTTTTCGGCTGCCGTTGGTTTCAATTGTCACCGGCTGCAATCATCCGCCTTAAAGGTTCGGACACGATGCAGATTATCGCCCGGGCTTGGGCGGTGGACTTTATGCGTAAAAATTCCGGAGTTGCCGTATATGTTGAGGGCGGAGGATCGGCTACGGGTTTTAAGGCGTTAAGCCGGGGAACGATCGACATCGCCCTGGCATCCCGGTTAATACGCAGCCCGGAAGCGCAGGCTCTTTCGCAGCGCTTTGGTAAAATCGGCCTTTCCTTTCTGGTTGCGAAAGACGCTTTAAGTATTTATCTGAACCGCGATAATCCTGTTGGCAATCTAACGCTGCAACAGTTAAAGGTTATTTTCACCGGACAGGCGGCCAATTGGCTAACCGTGGGAGGAAGAGACGCGCCTATTCAGGTGATCATCCGACCGCCCACATCCGGCACTTATTTTTATTTAAAAGAACATGTTTTGCGGGATAGGGCTTATGCCGCTACAGCTCTTACCATCCCGACGACGTCCGCTATTGTCCATTTTGTCGCCAGGCATCCAAACGCCGTGGGATACGGTGGCCTGGCTTATGGATTGGATATCAAACACTGCCGGATCAACGGCGTACCGGCCACGGAAGAAGAAGTGCGCAAAGGACGTTATCCGCTGACCCGTTATCTCTATTTATACACAGTGGATAAGCCGCAGGGCGCGATCAGGGACTTTGTCGATTATGTCCTGTCCCCGGCCGGTCAAAAGATCGTAGCCGATGTGGGTTATATTTCCATTTGGCTCCCAGAAAAATAACTAAATTTACCCCTATTGGAAAATAGTTATGATTCATTTATAATAAGGGCTATATGCAGAAGACTATTCTATCCTTATCATGAAAAGGCGGTTGAAGAAAATTTGACAAACATAGAATGTACCGGTCTTTATCCGCCTTTGAATTTTCCGATTGCATTCGTATAAACGTTTGCAGGAAAATTTCTATTCATTCGTATTTGTTGGATCTGCAAAGAATCATAAATATCCCTTCCTGCTATTGTTTTTTACATATATCTAAACATTTTCAAATAAAACGCTAATATTTACATCTTACTATTTTATTAAAAAATAATCCGATTGAATAGAAGGGAAATGTTAAAATGACTCCAACTCAAACAGTCAGGCACGTTTTTACCAGCCGGTTTCTTTCCACATTAAACCTACCGCAGACCTTTATGCCTGTAATAGGACAACCTTTAGCGCAATTGCTTGCTGTGAACCATATAGAGCGATATTATCGGGAAGCATTGGAAAAGGGCACTGAGCATTTTTTAGAAAACGTGATGTCCGTGATGAACCTTAGCATTATAATAGAAAAAAGCGATTTATTACGTATCCCGCAAAATGGTCCTGCCGTAATTGTAGCCAACCATCCTTTTGGCGGCATTGAGGGCATTTTACTTGGATCTTTGCTGCAAAAAAGACGAGCGGATTTTAAAATATTGGCCAATCGCTTTTTGGACGCCATCCCGGAGCTGCAATCGTATGTCATAGCCGTGGATGTATTTAAAGGCAAGGATAGTACGATTAGGAACATGATAGCCCTACGTAAAGCTTTGGATTGGGTTAGGGACGGTCATTTATTGGTTGTGTTTCCCGCTGGAATCGTTTCTCATTTTCAGTTGGAATATGGAATTGTGGCGGACCCACCCTGGCAAAACAATGTAACCCGTTTAATTCAAAAAACGGGAGCCCCCGTAACGCCGGTTTATTTTGCCGGGCACAATAAACTTGGCTTTCAGGTCGCCGGACTGGTGCATCCGTTTTTACGTACATTACGGTTGCCATGGGAATTGGTAAATAAACGCAATCAATCCTTCGAAATAGCCGTTGGGAAGCCCATACCCTTTCAAAAGTTGAACGGGTTCAAAACGATACGAGAGCGTACACATTACCTGCGATTAAAAACATATAATTTAGCTAATCGCTATCTCTATAAAAAAAGAGATGCCAGCGCCACATCTCCCGATGCCGAACCCATAGCTGATGAACTTCCTCTGAGGATGTTGTTAGTCGAAATCAATCAATTGCCTCCTGAACAAATCCTTCTTCGTGAAAAAGGCCATTCGGTTTTTTTGGCGCAAGCTGAGCAAATTCCAAGTCTTTTATATGAAATCGGTCGACTGCGAGAGAGCGCTTTTCGATTGGTTGGCGAAGGCAGCGGCAAAAGTCTGGATTTGGATGAATACGATTTTTCTTACATTCATCTGATTGCCTGGGATGAAGAAAAACATAAAATTATTGGCGCGTATCGACTGGGTCTGGTGGACCGGATATTAAAAAGACACGGTTCCAAAGGGTTGTACACCACTTCATTATTTCATTTAAAGACAGCTTTCGTCTCTTCTTTGCAAACGGCCATTGAAATGGGGCGTTCCTTTGTTAATCCTGTTTATCAGAGACAACCTAACGCTTTGTTTTTGCTTTGGCGCGGTATCGGCGCCTTTGTAGCAAAACACCCGCAATATCGCAAGCTGTTCGGTATGGTATCGATTAGCAACGCTTACCATCCGGCATCTCAATTGATGATTATGGAATTTCTTAAAAAGAAACACTGGGAATCGGAATGGGCGGATTTTGTTAAAGGAAAAAACGGGCACAAGTTGAAACTAAAATTACCGTTTTATTTTTTAAAAGAAATCGAACAGCTTTGGGAACTGGATAGTTTGGTCGGCGATGTTGAGCATGAAATGAAGGGTATCCCTGTTTTGATTCGCCAATACTTAAAACTCGGCGCAAAATTTGTGGCTTTTAACCGCGATGAAAACTTTAACGATGTATTGGATGGATTGTTGGTTGTGGATTTATTGCAAAGCGAACCGCGTATACTTAAAAAATATTTGGGCAAAAAAGGTCAAAAGAATTTTTATGCCTATTATGGCGTCCGGGCGGATGAGTCATAAAGCATAGCTGTGAATACAAAAAGTAAAACAGATTAGAACTTCCCAATCCTTCGGATTTAGACTTAAACATTTTGTAAATTGCGCACAGGTCTAACGTTTTCTTGCCGGATTCTAATTTCCTTTTTTACAAAATTCTATTTGAACCTTAACAATCCTTAAACATTTCTATTATATTCTAAGCCCAGAAAATCAATGACGACCTGACAAATTGTAGAAGTCAATGAAATAAGTAAGCTAAAAATAGAGATTCCATAAATGGTAAAGGCCATCGGAGAAAATTTTTTACGCTACGATCTTAATCTTTTTAATCTCATTTCCAGCCGGCGTGAAAGCAGGTTCCTGAATATAATTTACAAAGGACTTTCGCGTTTAGGAAACGGAGAGGCATATGTTGTATTTTTCCTATTGGAATTATTAAGCGGCGGGATGGAAGGACGTTTGGTTGGGCTGTCTGTTTTGATTGCTTTTGGCATGGAGTTGCCGGTTTATTTATTCGTGAAAAATTCTGTTAAGCGCCAACGGCCATGCGAACGTTTCCCTCAGGTGCAATTTCTTATGCAACCACCGGACCAATACAGCTTTCCTTCCGGTCATACGGCGGCCGCTTTTTTAATGGCTCATATTATTAGCCGGCAGTATGCCTGGCTTACGGTTCCGCTTTTTATACTGGCGGGATTAATTGGTTATTCCCGCATTTACCTGCGTGTGCATTATCCTTCCGATGTGTTTTTCGGTTCGCTTTTAGGTTTGCTAACCGCTTCTTTGGCCCTCATGATTGTTTTTTAAAGGAAACATTGTAATCCATG
>Ga0256841_1001355_pt1 | contig 21465 bp, 17 predicted proteins | sample 356308metaG_FD_185971 | JGI IMG/M metagenome (GOLD analysis project Ga0256841, IMG submission 185971) | Hydrothermal vent microbial communities from Mid Atlantic Ridge, Atlantic Ocean - 356-308 | ecosystem: Environmental > Aquatic > Marine > Hydrothermal vents | place: Atlantic Ocean: Mid... | reverse complement strand
GAAACAGTGGGAACTCTATCGGGAAAAAATGAAGCTGGTTGCTCCCTCGAACCGCCGGAAATTTAAAATCTTAGTGGTTGGGTCCGGGCTGGGAGGCGCATCTGCAGCATCTACCTTGGCGGAACTCGGCTACGACGTCGAATGTTTTTGCTTCCAGGATTCCCCTCGTCGTGCTCATAGCATTGCCGCTCAAGGGGGAATTAACGCAGCTAAAAATTATCAAAATGACGGAGATAGTGTCTGGCGCCTTTTTTATGACACGGTGAAGGGCGGTGATTTTCGTTCTCGGGAGTCCAACGTTCATCGCCTTTCCGAAGTCAGCCTCCAAATCATTGATCAGGCTACCGCAATGGGAGTTCCCTTTGCCCGAGAATATGGGGGCACCTTGGCTAATCGATCCTTTGGTGGAGCTCAAGTCTCAAGGACCTTTTATGCGCGGGGGCAAACGGGGCAGCAACTCCTTCTCGGCTGTTATGCAGGCCTAAACCGACAAATTGCTAATGGGCAAATCAAAATGCATAACAGGACAGAAATGCTTGATTTGGTCGTGGTCGATGGCTTGGCGAGAGGGATCATTACGCGCGATCTGGTGACGGGAAAAATCGATCGCCATGTGGGCCATGCGGTAGTGTTGGCGACGGGAGGATATGTAAATGTGTTCTTCCTCTCCACGAATGCAATGGGATCCAATGTAACAGCTGCTTGGCGTGCCCACAAACGAGGAGCCTTTTTTGCAAACCCCTGCTTTACTCAGATTCACCCAACCTGCATTCCTCAAAGTGGTGAATATCAATCCAAGCTTACCTTGATGTCCGAATCGCTCCGGAATGACGGGCGGGTTTGGGTGCCCTTAAAAGCTGGAGATACGAGGCCACCAAACGAAATCCCTGAGAATGAGCGAGATTATTATCTCGAACGTGTGTATCCGAGTTTTGGGAACTTGGTTCCTCGGGATGTGGCCTCTCGGGCGGCAAAACGAGTTTGTGATGAGGGTAGAGGGGTGGGTCCCTTAGTCGGAGGGGAGAGGCGTGGTGTTTACCTCGATTTCTCCGATGCCATTCGCCGTCATGGAAAAAAGGTGATTGAAGACCGCTATGGAAACCTCTTTGAAATGTATGAGAGGATCACCGGGGAGAGCCCTTATGAAGTCCCAATGCGCATCTATCCCGCCCCACACTATGCAATGGGAGGGTTGTGGGTTGACTATGGCTTAATGAGCAACCTTGAGGGATTACATGTCATCGGGGAAGCGAATTTTTCCGATCATGGAGCCAATAGACTTGGGGCATCTGCTTTGATGCAAGGCCTCGCTGATGGGTATTTTATCCTACCTAATACCATCGGGAATTATCTGGCGACCAAAAATCCCGAAACGATTGGAACCGATCATCCTGAGTTTGAGAAAGTTGAGAAAGAAGTTCGCGCCTATATCGACAAACTCCTTTCCATCAATGGTGAACGTTCCGTGGATTCCTTCCATATGGAATTAGGCCGAATCCTTTGGAACAAATGCGGGATGTCACGAAGCAAAGAAGGTTTGTCCGAAGCATTGGAGGAAATACCGAAACTCCGAAAGGAATTCTGGGAAAATGTTCGAGTCCTCGGTGAAGGAGAGACCTTGAACCAGTCCCTTGAAAAGGCGGGACGTGTTGCAGATTTCCTCGAATTCGCCGAACTCATGTGTCGGGATGCATTGGACCGGGAAGAGTCCTGTGGAGGACATTTCCGTGAAGAGTACCAAACCGAAGAAGGGGAGGCCCTTCGTCGGGATGACCTTTTTTCATACGTGGCTGCTTGGGAATTTGACGGCGTGGGTCGCCCCCCCATCCTTCACAAGGAAAACCTGACTTTCGAGAATGTTGCCCTGGCGGTAAGGAGCTACAAATGAGGATTAAGGTGCATGTTTGGCGCCAAGCAGGTCCCCAACAAACGGGGAAAATGGTTGCTTATGATCTTGAAAACATCAACGAGCATATGTCATTCCTGGAAATGCTCGATTATTTAAACGAAACCTTGATTGCGAAGGGAGAAGAGCCGGTTGCTTTTGACAGTGATTGTCGGGAAGGAATCTGTGGAATGTGTTCCCTCGTTATTAATGGAATTCCCCATGGCCCTGAGAAAGAAACGACGGTTTGCCAACTCCATATGAGGCATTTCCATGACGGCCAGGAAATCTTTATTGAACCATGGAGAGCAAAGTCCTTCCCCATCCTTAAGGATCTGATCATCGACCGATCCTCATTCGATCGCATCCAGCAGGCGGGAGGCTTTATTTCTACCAACACAGGTTCGGCACCTGATGCTAATAACCTTCCGATTGGGAAGCAGGTGGCCGATCGAGCTATGGACGCTGCTGCCTGCATTGGTTGTGGAGCCTGTGTAGCTGCATGTAAAAATGCTTCAGCAATGCTTTTTGTGGGAGCCAAGGTCTCTCACCTTGCTCTTCTTCCCCAGGGCCAAGCGGAAAAAAAGAAGCGAGTCATTGCCATGGTTGAAGCGATGGATGCCGAGGGCTTTGGGAATTGCACGAACCAATATGAATGTGAGGCTGCTTGCCCAAAGGGGATTTCCGTGGAATTCATCGCAAAAATGAATCGGGAATTTCTGGCCGCCCAACTTACGGGAAGGGATAGCTAGAAGAACTGAGTGCCTCAGAGTTCCAAACCTCCAACTTCCCCAAGGTTTAGGGACGGATGGTGGACGCTTTGTTCCTTAGAGGGAACAAAAGCGTTCCGGAGGCCCTTGGCTCCGACAAGCCAGCAGCCCTGAAGGAAGAGGTCTCCCGGAGGGATTCCGGGGAATCCTTAGAATCTGTCCCCTATCTTGGCGAATTAAAGGAAATACTCCGCGGATCCTTGGAGGCTGCACTTTCCTTACATTTCTCGTTGTTTGGTAGGGGATTTGCTATAACAAAGTATTCAATCATCTTCTGATTTCGTCTTTCCCTTCTTTAGGGTTTGAATGGATTCGGAAGCAACTTCATCGAAAAGATTAAATGAATTTCTGGATCGGCCTTTTGGGTATCAATGTTCCCTAAAGACCTGTTTCCGATAGGGAGAGATCAAAAATGAGGATTCCAATCTTTGCATCCTTGACCTTGGCTGCTGGCCTTTTTGCCATTCCAGCTTCGGTCTTCGCCCATGGTGGTCAGTATCGAGGGCCTGGTGATACGGTTCCTCCTGGAGCAGGAAGCGGTGGTGGAAAAACCGGTGGCCCCGGCGGTCCCACCACTCCTGGTCCTGGCGGCCCCACCACTCCTGGGCCCGGTGGACCTACCACGGGAGGGCCCAATACTCCCCCCCCACCCGCACCTACCGGAGGTGGACAATCTAAAGCCGCTCGAACAGGGGGAGGAGGAGCTCCCGTTGGACCCGACTTATCCCAGTGGCAATTTTGGTGGGAATTCAACAAGGATCGTTTCCTCCAGCTGAAGAAGGCCCTTCGATCAGGAAACCCCACTTCGGGATCGGATGATTTCTCTTTGGGCCGGGCCCCAAAAAATGAAGTTACCGACACCCTGAGTCCTACAGAAAGTGATCGGAAATTTGTCACAGAAGCTCTGAAAAAAACCTTGGTGGATCCTGACAGCAATCGAGACATCGTTTCTTCTTGCATGATTGCTCTGGCCAAGATCGGTTTAGATCCATCGATTTTGGAGAAAATGAAGAAAAACCTGCCCGCCAAGGATCAGGAAATCTCCGAGACAGCGACCATTGCTATGGGAATCGCAAACCTGGAAGAAGCCGTTCCGGATCTTCTTTCCCTTGCCAATGACGATAAGAATGGAAGGGATCTTTTAAAAAGGAGCCGGACTCCCTTTAGGACCCGCTCTTTTGCCTGTTATGGCCTCGGTTTAATCGCTTATGCAACCAAAGACCATGCTCTCAAAACCAAAGTTTTCGAGGCCATGAAAAACCTGATTGAAGACGAAGCGTTAAACAACCGTGACATCAAGGTGGCGGCTTTTCAAGCCATACGCCTTCTTCGCCCCGGAATCGACACCGAAGCTGGTAAAGCCCTCACCCAATCTGCTGTAGAATTCCTGACGGGATATATCGCACGTAAAAAGGTCAACCGACAAGTCCAGTCGCATGCTTACACGGCTCTTGCAGATTTGGTCGGGCGAGGAGATCGCTTTGATGCTCAGGGGAAGCTGAGAGAAGCCGTAGTGGCCGTCATCAAAAACCGAAAAGTAAATCATTGGATTCATCAATCCGCGGTCTTGGCTCTCGGACAAATGGGAACTCCGGAAGATACCGATCTTTGCAAGGCTCTTCAGGAATACATGATGAAAGGCAAGGACCAACAGGCCAAGGGTTTTTGCGCGATCTCCCTTGGGCAGATTGGGGGAGCGGCGAATCGCGATTTCCTGATCGATAAGCTACGGCAGCGAAGGACTCGGACCCTCCTGAAACCGTGGATTGCAATCGGGATTGCCATCGAAGACTATCAGAATCGGAAAAACGATCCGAGTTATCAATCCTCTTCCGCAGCAAAGCAAATTGTCTACAAAGTTTTCAAAAAGGAACGCAATCGGCTGAACGCTTCAGCCTATGCCGTTTCCCTAGGCTTGATGCGCGAAAAAGATGCTGTTGAGGATTTGATTGATCGGATGCAAAAATACAGGAACACTCCCCAGGCTTGTGGGTATATGGCCCTTGCTTTGGGGCTTTTGGGGGCGGATGCAAAAACGGAGATCAATGCGATTGTCGACCGTTCCTCTCACTTTGACACTCTTTTGACCCAAGCCTCCATCGCTCTCGGTCTCCTTGGGGACAAGGAAATCGGCGGTAAGCTGATCACGATGATGAAAGAGCCGGGAAATGGCCTGGCAGTTCAATCCGCTCTAGCACAGGCCTTGGGCTTCATTGGAGATAAGCGCTCCGTTCGCCCCCTTGTGGAAATCATGCAAGACAAGTCTTATCTGGATATCCCTCGAGCCTTTGCAGCCGTTGCATTGGGGTTGATCTGTGACAAAGAAGAGTTCCCCTGGAACAGTAAGATTTCGATGAATATCAACTACAGGGCAAACACGGAAACCCTGACAGGCTCCGCCACTGGAGTCCTGGATATTCTCTGATTGACCCAGAAATCTTTGAACCGAGTAAGAAGAGGCCCTCCTTTAAAGAGCGGCCTCTTTTTTTAATGCCTAAACACCAATCGTTGAAAGGGACTTAAAGAAGTTCACTGTTTTCTATGATAAATTTTTTGAACAGTAAATCTTGGGGAACCACTCCGGGGATCAACCCTTAAATTCCTTTTTGGCAAGTCTTCGCTCCATTCGCTTCAAGATGATAAGGCTGATCCCTACAAAAAGAATAAGAATGGCGGTTCCACCCCCAATGAGTAGGCGGGCTCGGTTCAGGGCTCCTTTTGCTTGGTGGATTTCGTCAAGAGCTTTCAAGAGAGCTTTCAAGTCTTCCTGGGCTTGCTGTTTCCAAGGATTCCTTGCTTTGGAATCCCGCAAGACTTTTTGATAAGAAGCTTCGGCCCTTTTGTAGTCCTCTTGGCGGAAGAAAGCTTTTCCTTGAAGGAGAAGAAGAAAGGGGTCATCCCTCCAAGTCAACCCAGATCCCTGGATCCAGGAAAGAAAGGATGCCTCTTTTCCATTCTGAAGAAGGAAAAACCCCAAGTTGCGGGCGCAAGCGAGAGGGTTTTTCAACTCTTTTGGACGCAAGAGGGCCTTTTTGAGCAAATGGGTGGCAGCTTTAATCTGTCCCTTACTTGAGAGCTGGAGAGCTTTGCCAAGGGGATCCTTTTGGGGATTTTTGCGATCGAAAGCCATTAGCGAAGCCGTTCATACATCCGTTCATGGAGAAGGAGTAGGGGGGAGTCGTAATCCCGCAGCAAATCGGATTCGCTAGCTGCTTCCCATTGCGAATAAGAAAGATCCCTGCCAGCGGCAGCCCAGAGCTTTGGAGATAAACCCAAAGGGGGATGGGAATCTCGAATTTGCTTCCATAGCCGATAGGGCTTTCCTTCGTGGCCGATCAATAAAAAATTGCGTTCTCCTTGTACCCGAAAGCTTTCAACTGTTTTAAAAACTTTGGCTAGTGTTTGGGCCACAGCCTTCAATACGGGACCATCCTCCTTGAAGTCTCCTATATTTAAAGCGAAGACTCCCTTGGGATTTAATAGGGCATGGACTCGCTGAAAAAACTCTAGGGAGGCAAGGTGGGCAGGAAGATAAAATTGATTTCGGTAGGTATCTAAGCTGATGAGATCAAAGGTTTTTTTGCTGGCTTTAGCGTGGTTCACAAAAATACGGGCATCCAATCCCCCTAACAACTCTTGCCCCTCTTTTTCCAAAGCCTCCAGATGGAAGAACTTTCTCCCTAATTTCAACACCTCTGGATCCAGCTCAACTCCTAAACCCCTAATCCTTTGTAGGGAGCTCGCTTGAATGCAACGAAGAATCGTTCCCCCCCCACACCCAAGGGAAAGAACTGAAATTGCTTTGGAACGATCAAAAAGAAAGGGTAGAAGGGCAAATGCATCGTAGTATCGGCCGTTAGTGAAAGGGGTTCCTTCAATATAAATGGAATGAAAGGAATCTAATCCTTCATTGATTTTCAATTCCCTCAACGTTTTCCCGTTTTCTTGGGATTCTTTTACAAAAAGCTCTTGGTATGGACTTGTTGATTCAGCAAGGAGCTTTCCTTTCCCCAACCAGACCGGCTTAGGTTTGGCCAGAAAACAAAATGGTAGGACAAGGACACCAAGAGCCGGGGGAATTTTGGGGCCACGAGAAAGAAGACAAGCTCCCAAGCCAACCAGAATGAGGATGCCGCCAGAAAGGGCAAAGGTTGTGGAGAGTCCAAAAGAGGGAATCAGCCAATGCGTCGTTAAGAAGGTACCCCCAAGGCTTCCCAGAGTTCCTGTGCTATAGACGGTTCCACTAATGCGCCCGACATGTTTTTGATCGCCCATGGAACCCATTCGAATGAGAACCGGAGGGACGGCTCCTAAGAGGATGATCGGAGGGAGAAAAACAAAGAGGGATGCTCCCAAACTCCCTTCGACAAGAACAGGAAGAGCAAGATGAAGAGGTAAGCTCTCAGGTAAAATCCATTGAGCAATCCTCGGGACAAGAAAAGGAACAAGAAAGGAAAGCCCCCCTGCAATCCCAAGGAGAAAGGGAAGGATTTTCGTTCCAAGGCCTCGATCCGCGAGTGCACCCCCAAACCATGCTCCCAGGGCGAGGCCAAGAAGGATGACTCCAATTACATTGGTCCAAACGGGGACAGAGTCTCCAAAATGAGGAGCAAAGACCCGAACAGCCGCAAGCTCCAGAACCATGACGGAGAACCCAGAACCAAAAGCGATCCCTCCGATCCCAAAATGATGATGTTTTACATAGGAGGAAGGACCGCCTTCTTGCCCCCCCTCAGTTACCTTCACCTTCCCCCTTTTTCTCGGAGTTCCCATCCTGTTCCTTTTTGATCGGTTTGGGAATATCCAAGCGCACTGAGGTCACATAAATGTTCCGAGGATCCCCCCGCCGGATAATCATATTTTGAAGGAAATCCAGACTCCTTTGCCTTCGCTGCTTTTGAACAACTCCATTGATGACAATGGAAAAGTCCTTGTCTAAATCCACAAGGAAGTCATTGAGGAAAAGAGTGACTCGCCAAACACTCGTAGATTTAATTTCAATGCGGTTTTTTTCTGGATCAGCTGTGACTTCGATCCGAGGCCTGAGTTCAGCAGGGACATCCCCCAAGCCCTCGCTCCGGTTAATCTTGACCCAATAGGCTTTTTTCAGGCGGTCGGAAACAGGAAATAATTTAACGTGGCGAGGATAAAGGAGCCTAAACGTTTTCTGAGCCCACTTTTCAATCTCCGGGCTATTGTTTGCAAAGGGAAGGCTTCCCTTCCCTTCAAGGAGCTGGACATTTTTATTTCCTGCTTCTTTTAGGTTTTTCGCAAGAGTCTCTGCGACGGCCTTATGATCCTTGTCAAACAGTATAAGAACAGAAACATTGATCAGGTTGGGAGCGGTCGCGTTTTCGATCCCCTTAGGGTTTTTTAGGATGATCCCCGCAAAACGGTCGGGAAAGGAACTGGCAAAACGGAGCAAAAAAGGAGTGGCTTCATCCGAAGCACTTAAATAGAAACGGTCTGTTTCAATGCGAAAATTGAAGAGAAGATCTCGCATTAAGCTGAACAACCATTTGCGTCTTTCCCCTTCCGCTCTCACCATCTCTTCTTGGACGGAAAGAGGATCGAATTCAGCATTGAGTTCGAGCCCTTCGGGGACTTCGGGGCAAGCGACAATAAAATCCGTAAGAAAGGATCCCTTTGACCAAACCTTATTCATCAGCTCTTCTGGCTTTCTCCATGCATCGCCCTTTTTCCCGGGGATATCAAGGATGAGGGGCCAACTTTTGGTGACCTTGTATCCTTTCGGGACATGGATCCAAAAGGGAACTTCCTTCGTTTTCTTCGTTGTGATGGCATAACGTTTTTTGATTTTTCCATCACTGAAAAAACCTTTATAGGGAAAAGCCCCATCAAAGATTCGCCTTAAATCTGCAACATATTTGAGGAGGGTCCCCACCTTTTTTCCCCGTTTCTCGAAAGCTTTCAGAAACTTTTCCTTTGCTTTGCGAGCCTTTTTGCGCAGAGATCGAATCTTCTTTCTGTTCTTGGCCCGAATTGATTTGATTTCTTTCTCTTTTTTACCGGTCAAATCTACTTGACTGACCAGGTTGGATTCCGAAACCAATCCAAGCCAAGCTTGGGCCTTTTTATTTAAAGCACTTAAATCGGACGATTTAAGAACAGGAGAAGGAAGGGAGGGATGCTCCCTTTGATCTAAGAAGGAGGTTCGAAAAGGTGAACCGGTGGGAAGGCCTCTGCTCGATGGCCTAGCGTAGCTTGGTGTCGCAGCGTAGCTTGGTGTCGCGCAAGCCCCCCTACCTCCTTGGGAACTTGTCGTTTGACTGTTCAGCCGGGGAAGAACAAAGAGAAGAAAAAGCGAAGAATAAAGGAAAGCTCTCGACCTGGTTGGCATATGTAATCCTAGTAAAGAATTGACGACTCCTGGGCATCGCGGAAATCCAGGCTTTCGGTAAAGGGGGCTACACCCAAATTCTGTAGACTCAGCATACCAGGAGGGACTCTAGCCCACATTATTTTAACCTCGAAACCTCGACAAAGCGTTATTGCCCAAGGATCAGAATTGCTTCTTGCTTGCATTCTTAGGTTTTTCCATTCCGGAGAGACGATCCTGGAAAAACCCGCTCCGGTAAATCCTTCCCCAAAAAAACCTCGACAAGCTTGATTCTCTGTTCTTGCATGATCGTTGGGATCAATCTGGCTGATGTCCTGGATCTGAGCGTTCCTTGCGAAAAACATAAAGGTAATACCTAGGGCGGATTCTGTCCGGAGCCAAAGAAACAGCTCTCTCTAGAAGGGAAATGGCCCGGGAAAGATCCCCTAGACGACCTCGGGCTTCTAAAAGGAAAGCAGCATTGGCCTGACAAGTCGCCCTGTCCCTGAGGTTTTGAGGGGGGGCAAGGCCCTTCTCAGTGTGGGAATTAGGGTGAGAGTCAGAGCGGGAACCTTCCAGAAAAAGCCTAAGAGCTCCCTCTCGGTCTCCCATGGCTTCTCTGCATAGCCCCCAGTTATTTAAAAGCCAGGGAGCCCTTCGACTCTCCCGGGCAGCTTGCTTGTAAATACGGTCTGCTTTGGAGTAGTGGCCGAGAAGCCTTAAAGCAAGGGCGAGATTGGCGCTGGCAAATGCTTGCCCCTTCCAAAGGCCGGCGATTTTTTTAAGGATGGGAAGCCCAGAGGCGTTTCCTCTTCGACTCAAGCGAATGGCCATCTTCCCGAGAAGGCCCGCCAAAGGGACGAGCCATGGCCGATAGTCCATAAGGGGAAAGAGGCTTTGAATCGCAGCGGGAAGGTTCTTGTTTGCTCTTTGATGAAGTCCCCTCATCAACTTTCCTAAGAGGTTCTCTGACCGCCTTTGCGTTTTTTTCAAGTTTTTTGCATAGCTCAGATAAACCTGTTCGAAGGCTTGAGGAGAAAGAGCTGTCAGGAGATGAACTTCTTTTCTGGAAAGTTTGCCTCTTGCAGCCAAGCTGCGGCCCATTTGGGCATAGGCTTTTTGCTTCAAAAGGCCTTCGATCGAAAGCTTGGAAGAGTTTTGACTCATGGCCCCCGGGAAGCTGGCCCCCGGGAAGCTCCACAGAACAAGCAAAACAATGCCATAAGCCCTTGTTCCTATGGACTTTGATGGAGGCATCCGCTTTGGGTTCCCCCTCATGCACGCATGGGAAAAGCTGGGCTCAAAACCATTAATCTTCCAAGAGAACACCATCTCTCTCCTCAATGGAGCCGATCAATTCTGGCCTTTCTCCTTGTTTGCGTAAAGCGACCATGACTTGAGAAACCTTGTCCTTGTCAACAATCAGGATAAAGCCCACCCCCATGTTAAAGACACGCCAAGCCTCTTGTCGATCGAGCTTCCCTTTTTGCATGAGGAAGGGAAAGATGGGGACAGGGGCAAGAGCTGTCGTTTGGACACGGGCACCTAAGCCTTGGGGAAGGACTCTTGGGAGATTGTCAAGGACCCCTCCTCCCGTGATGTGGGCGCAAGCATGAATGCCGCATTCCTTCCGGAGGAGAGGGAGAACCGGATGGAGGTAAGATTTATGCACGGCAAGGAGGGCTTCTCCAATGCTTGCACCCTCGAGTTCCACGGGGCAGTCTTCCACTTGGTATCCGCATTCTTCAAAAAGAATCTTTCGGGCGAGAGAATAGCCGTTTGTATGCAGGCCGCTTGAAGGAAGGCCCACAAGGAGGTCCCCGGATTTGACTTTGGTTCCATCCAAAATCTTGTTCTTAGGCACAGCCCCGATAATGGTCCCCACAAGTTCGAAATCATTTCCCTGGTAAATTCCGGGCATTTCGGCGGTTTCTCCTCCCAAAAGGGCACAGCCGTTTTCTTTGCATGCGAGGGCCAGGCCATGAACCACCTGTGCAAACCACTCAGGATTCAGTTTTCCCGTTCCAATGTAGTCAAGGAAAAACAGAGGGCGGGCGCCCTGGACCAAAATATCATTTACGCAGTGATTGATCAGACATTGGCCTACGGTTTCGAATCGGCCCATCAAGGCAGCGACTCGGACTTTGGTTCCCACTCCATCCGTTGAAGCAACGAGGCATTCTCCCTCTACCCCCGCCTCAGAAGGATCAAAGAGTCCTCCAAAGAGACCGATTTCGGAGAGGACACCGGGGGTCCTCGTGGCCTTGATTTCTTCCTTGGCTTTCCCCAGGGCTACCGTCATTGCATCAATGTCGACCCCTGCTTCCTGATAGCGTTTGCTTGTCATAGTGAAGCATTCTGCCCGGCCTCCTTGTGATTGACAGAGGGATTTCCATGAGATTTTCAAGGGAGAGTTGCTTTCCCTCTGGGGAAAAGCTTCAATCCCCCCTCACCCTCAGGCTATGCTCCCAAAAGAATGAGTCGTAAAATTGCAGTCCTTGGTGCAACCGGTTCCGTTGGAAAAAGCACCCTTGACCTTTTAGAAGGGAGAACAGGGGGAAAAGACGGGCTCTTTCGAGTTGTTCTCATCTCCGCTCATCGAAGGGGAAAGGAACTCTATGCTGCAGGAACCAAGTTCCAAGTCCCCCATTTGGCCTGGACCGGCCTTCCAAATAGCCCCTCGGATTTCTCCGTCGGAGGATCTTATTCTCCGCGGATTCACTTGGGGGCTCAAGGGCTCCTCGAAGCTTTGGAGGAAAGCGACCCCGATTTGGTTTTGAACGCCATAACCGGTGCTGCCGGACTTGAAGCCTCGGCTTGGACTCTGGAGCAGGGCAAAGATCTCCTTCTTGCCAATAAAGAATCTTTGGTTGTTGCAGGCCCCTTACTCCGTCGTCTGGCGGATCAATCAGGATCCCAAATCTTACCGGTCGACAGTGAACATGCGGCGATCCACCAATGTCTCTTCGGCCAGGCTGGTGAAGGCAAAATTCGCGAAGGATTAAAAAAGGTCTATCTTACAGCTTCGGGAGGGCCGTTTTGGGACGCATCTCCCCAGGTGATGGAGAGAGCTCGGCCCGAGGATGCCCTAAAACACCCCACCTGGTCCATGGGTCCACGTATATCGATTGGCTCGGCCACCATGATGAACAAAGCCTTTGAAATCCTTGAGGCTCACCATCTTTTTGGCTTGAGGGAGGAGCAGATCGAAGTTTTGGTCCACCGCCAATCCATTGTGCATTCCATGGTGGAATTTGTGGATGGATCCCTTCTCGCCCAGTTAGGGGTTCCCGACATGCGATTTCCGATTCTCTATTGCTTGGGATTCCCCGAGCGTCTGCGTTATGAGAAGAGCGGGTTTAACCTGGCATCTTTTTCAAGTTTAAGCTTTGAACCCTCCGACTTCGATCGTTTCCCTGCTTTGCGCCTTGCAAAAGAATGTCTCCGTTTGGGAGGAGATTCAGGAGCTGTTCTCAACGCGGCAGATGAAGTTGCCACACAAGCTTTCCTGGAAGGTCGTATTTCCTTTCCCGGGATCCTAAAAACCGTCGAAAAGATACTGAAAAAACATAAAACAACTCCTATCCAAAGCATCGCACAGGTTTTGGAAACGGATCGACAAACAAGAGAGAAAACATGCCAGTCCTTGGTTTCGGTTTAGAAAACATCGGTTACACCTTGATGGTCGTCTTCGGGGTCGGCCTCTTAATCTTTGTCCATGAATTAGGTCACTTTCTTGCTGCGAAGTGGGCCGGGGTCCGAGTTGAAGCTTTTTCCATGGGATTTGGTCCTCCGATTTTTCAAAAAAAACATGGGGATACTGTGTACCAACTCTCCCTCCTCCCCATAGGGGGATATGTAAAAATGGCTGGGGAGAATCCGGGAGAAGGTAAAGATGATGATCCAGGAAATTTGCAAAAAGCTTCGATTCCGTGGCGGTTTCTGATTTTTTCAGGGGGAGTATTGATGAATCTCCTCTTTGCTTTAATCGCTTTTCCCTTGGTCTTTAACAATGGGGTGGATTTTAACGCCCCAGTTTTGGGAACCATTGTCCCCGGCTCTCCAGCTTGGGAGGTAGGTTTAGAGAAAGGGGATAGGATTCTCGAAATCAATGGTGCCCCTGTCCATTCATTTCAAAAGATCTTTACAGAGGTCGCCTTGAGTAACGAAAGGGGACTCCTCTTCCTTGTGAAGAAAAAAGATGGCCGAGAAGTGAAAATACGGGTTCAAGCCCAATTCATGAAAGAGAGCGGTCTGCAACAAATTGGAATCGGCCCTGCCACTGCGAAAGATGTCCGTATCTTGATCACGAATCCCAAAGGGCCGGCATCCAAGGCAGGACTCCAGGAAGATGACATCCTCGTCTCCTTGAATGGAAAACCGTTTAGCGTCGAAGTTTGGAATCGTTTTACGGAAGAGGTCGGCCGCCATCCTGAGGATTGGATCCATGGGGAAAGAAAACTCCAAATTCAATATCTTCGGAAAGGGACCCTTCACAGGCTGAGCCTTCAGGGAACCAGGAAGGTTTTGAAAAACCAAAAAAAGGTTGGCATCCAAATTCCCCGAGCACGCATTGGAGGTCTACGGGGAAATGTAAAAAAATGGGGCCGTCTCAAGGCCGGAAATGTATTGATCGAAGGAAGAGTTGGCGGCAAAAGAATCCCCATCCTTGGAAAGAAAGACCTGAAAGCAGTGCTCTCCTATTCCCCTGCGCAAGGGCCTTGTATTTTAGTGGTTCGCCGAACCAACAAAAACACAAGAGAAATGGGGAATTCCCCTCTCGAAGAAATAAAAGTTCCCAAGCAATTTCGAGGTCCAGAGGGTCAGAAGGCGTTTTTTAAGGACCTCGCATTAACCTTTGATCCTTTAAGTCTTCGCGTCCTTCCTCTGGAGGGACGCCCCGCATACAAAGCCGGGTTACGATCCGGGGACAGGATCCTGAGCATTGATGGGAAACCCCTATCCAATTGGGAATCTCTCATCCAAATCGTTCAATCTGCGGATGGAAAGCCTTTACACTTCGTATGGATGGCGGAATCTTCTTCCGGACCCGAGCAAGAGACTAGAGAAGCAACCATCATCCCCGAGCCTTTAGTTGTTGCAGACTTTGGATTTCGTCCTAAGGCCAGCCCTCTTAGGGAAACCTACAAGGTAGCTGGGTTTCTACCGGCTCTTTCCGCAGGAGTGATGAGCAGCGTCGATACCATCCGGAACCTTTATGCCACGCTCAAAGGCATCTTTGCTGCCCGCGTTTCCTCCAAAAACCTGGGTGGGATCATCATGATTTCGGTGACCACTTATGAAACCGCAAAAAGAGGTTGGACTCATTTCTTATTTTTCTTGGCCATCCTCTCGTTGAATTTGGCATTTATCAACATTCTGCCCATTCCTGTTTTAGATGGAGGACATTTGCTCTTCCTCACAATCGAAGCCATCAAGGGTTCCCCCGTATCCGAACGTGTGTTGGCCTACTCTCAAATGATCGGAGTGGTGTTTATCCTTGGGCTCCTCCTTTTTGTGACTTTTAACGACATTATGCGCCTTTTCCGTTGACGCCTTTTTTCGACTCCGCACCGAAAAGAACCTTCCCAAGCACAATAAGGGGGCTTTGGAGTCTCTGCCGACCGAGGCTTCTCCTGTCCGCACCCTGTGATGTAATGGCGGGATTTGCTCTAGCAGGGGGAAGCTTGGGGGGGGCATCTCTGGAATTTCTTTTCACCCTCATCGGATCACTCAGCCTCTATGGAATGGGGATGGTTTTCAATGATTTGGCCGGCCAGGAGGAAGACCTTGCCCATGGTCACTCCCATAAGCCTTTAATTTCGGGAGAGGTCCAAGCCAAGGAGGCCTTCCTTTTGGGAATCGGCCTCTTCCTCTTGGGGAATTGGGCACTTCTTTCAGGAGGATTTCCTATTCTCTTTGGGGGAATCCTCTCCTTTGCGATCCTTGCTTATGACTTCGGAGCCGCTGGAAGATTGAAGCCCGTTTTCTTTTGGCATGGGGCAGCTCCCCTGCTCCTAGGCCTTTGTCGTTCCCTGAACCTGGGGCTCGGATTTTTCCTTCTGAAACCCCAGCTGACCGGATGGCCCCTTCCCCTCATCTTTCTGGGATCCTATGGCCTCTATACTCTCCTTGTTGGAGTACATGGACGGTTTGAAGACCTTGGGGCTCAAATCCCCTCCAAGATCTCCCGCAGCTTGGCCGGACTGGCCCTTCTTCTTCTTGTTCTCCCCCCCCTCCTCTTGCCTCTTCCCTGGGTCGGTGTCTTCCTTCTTCCTTCACTGTTCTTTGCCCTGAAACAGTCAGACATCCATGCCCGGACAGGGATTCTACTCAAAGGCTTTTCCCGTTTCGGATTTATGCTGGCCCTGGGGTCGAAGGCCTTTGCCATTGCCTCTCTCTGCGCCTTTCCTGCCTGGATCCTTCCTTTTTTTGTCGGTAAAAGGTGGACCTAATCCAGAGTCGGCTTCGGCAACTCAGTCCCATCATCCGGCATGAACCCTATGGATGGAACACGCAGAGTCCCTGTAGTTGAAAAACACCTTTGGACCATTGTTTGTTTCATCATCATGGCCTAGGTCTGTTTCTCGTCTCCTGATAGGCGCTTCGTGCCTCCTCCTTCGTCATAAGACCATTTTTCACCATGAGGGTAAGGGCACGCTTCAGGCGATCGGGATCCCCAACCAAGGCTTGGAATGCTGGAGGTAACGAAGAAGAAAGATCCTCTGGGGTATTCGATGCCTCTTGCCCAGGTGCCTTTTCATTGGTGGATTGTGGGGCAGAGGGGGGATCTTCCTGGAGGTAGACCATTTCCCCTCCCAAGGAGCGATCCTCGGGGTCTAATGCATCCGAGTCGAACTCTTCTTCTACGGGAAAATCGAATTCAACACCTAGTGCTTCCAGCTCACAAGTACCGGTTTCATCCACCTCATTTCCGTCACCTTCTTCCTTTCCAAGAGGCAACCTTGGTTTGGGAGGAACTTCTTGGGAATCCGTAGAAGTCCCCATCGGTTTGCCATCCGGAGGCACGGGTTGCCCTAAATGAAGCTTGGCCGCTTCGGCGGATCCTTCTACCCGAAACTCATCCAAGAGTTCTGTATTCATCCCTGAAAGATGGGGTTCAATATCTGCCTCACTTTTTTGGGTAGCGACGCCCATTGAATGAAGGGATTTGACGAGTTCTTCTGCTCGGCAAAGCGTGTTCTTGAAGAACTCTCGCATTTCTTTGCTGATCTGTTCCGAAAGAAGACGCGCTTTTTGCTCCTCCACCTCCGTTAGTATTTTTGCAGCGACCCGAGTCGTGGATTCAACGAATTCCATCATCTCTCTTTGAAGACGGATATCGAGCGCTTCTTTGCGTTCATCCTCTGCTAAGGTTCGAGCCGCTTCGTTTGTCGAATTCTTGCTTGTTGGCTGTGACCCGAGCCTTTGCCTTCGGCGCATGCTTTTTTCACGACGAAAGGTTTCGAAGAATTCATCATTGTCCATGTTGGAAGGATTCATAGCTGCCCCATTTCGGTCCGACAATGGACCCATTCTTTCTATCGGCAGCCCTTCCTCCACCTCCTGAATTCCTTGGCAAATTGGATCGCATCCTCACGCCCATGAATTTTCCCTTCCGATCTCAAATCTTCGATCTCGTCGAGGATTTGGCGAAACAAGGGGCCTGGTGACCATCCCAAGTGGATCAAATCTTTTCCATCCAAGAGGGGCCTGGGAGGTAAAGGTGGAAGTCTTTTCCAGGCTTCGAGAAGTTTTTGATAGATCCCCAATAACCGATGGCTTCCCAAACAGTCGGCTTGGTGAAGAGCTAAGTGCTCCAAAAAAAGAGGATCCCGAAGAAAGGTTTCTTGCTTTCGTTTCCGCCAGTTGGGAAAGGAGGCAATTCGGATATGTTCCTCGATGAGGGAACAACAATCATTGCGGATTTGCTTCGGAACAGAGAATCGATCCAAAATCTTTTTTGTGTGTTCAACCGAGACGAGGTCATGGCCATGGAACCGAATGCGATCCTCCCCCACCGAATAGCAATCTTTCTTTCCCGTATCATGAAGAAGGGCCGCCCAGGCGAGGGCGGGTGAGATGGGTTCTTTCAGATTAGCCAAAACACATTCAGTATGGAGGAGAACGGGCCCTTCAGGATGAAAGACCTTAGGTTGAGGGACCTCTTTTAAGGCCAGCAATTCAGGAATCCATTCCTTCAGAACACCTGAATTCAAGAGGAGGCGCAAACCTCGTGCTCTCCCTTTTCCCCGGAGGATTTTTTGGATTTCTTCTCCCACTCGAGTCCCACTGAGTTCCCTGGTGAGAGGAGCCGTTTGGCAGATCCCTTCCCAAGTTTTTTGTTCAGGAACAAATCCAAATTCGGCTGCAATGCGAATCCCCCGTAAAACCCGCAAAGGATCCTGGCTCAATTGAACCTCAGGGATGCCAAGGACACGCAATCGCCTCATCCGCAAATCGTCTATTCCTTTACATGGGTCAATGATTTCCCCCGACCCCAAGTCCTGATAAAGGGCGTTAACGGAATAATCCCTCCGAGGCCAATCCCTCTGGAGTTCTCGATGGAAATGGACTTTGCCCGGGTGTCGGTAATCTTGATAATCCCCTTCAGAGCGGAAACTCGTCAACTCCATAGCTGTCCCGCCCACCTCAAGGAGGAAGGACCCAAAGTTTTCACCAAGGGCGCTATCCTTCGACCAGGAACTTGGCAGAAGACTGCGCAACTCTTGAGGGTAGGCAGAAGTTGCTAAGTCAAGATCCAAGGGATATTGGCCCAAAAGAAGATCCCGGACACTCCCTCCACATAGGTAGAGGGAGTGTCCTGCCTTCAAGAGAAGGTGAGCCAAATCCCACACCTCTTTAGGGAGGAAGGCCAGTGTCCCTTCAAATCCACGATGCCTTTGGATCATCTCTTTTCAGGTTCTTTTTCTCAGCTCCAAGGGTAACCTCGTCAAACCCATGGGAATCATGAGAATGGCTCCTCAGGAATGCAATGTTCCGCTGCAAAAGCGAACAACGAATACAAGAAAATGAAGGAAGCAATAAGAAGAAAGCGATCCCTCCGTTTCGGATTGGGAGATTTGTTAGTCATCCTTTCGTTCGCCCTTCTGTTGTTTTTAAGTTTTCATCCCTTGGAACTGGGATTTGCCGCTGCAAAGAAAGAGATCCAAGCGACTCAGAGACTCCAAACTTGGTCGGAAACCCTGGCACGAAAAAACCTCCACGATGCCTTTGCCCAATTTTTGAAAACAGTCCTGCAAGACCGCCGATTTCAACTTGTCGAGAAGGAAGAGACCGGGATCCCCTTGCCTTTTGTTCCCATTCTTCAAGATTTGGATTTTCAATACGGGCTTTCTCTTCCCGCTTTAGCGAAAAAAAATCAAGGGATTTGGATTGCAAAGGAACGAACAGGGAACCAACTCTGGGTCCAAACTATGAGACCGACCTCCGACCGAGATCCAAGGCACCCAAAGAAAAGGCTTCAAAATCTAGCGGAACAACTCAAATCCAGCCGTTTTGGAAAATCTTTCCCTTCTTATTGGAAAGAGGTTTTAGGAACCAAAAACATCCAAACCTTCCCCTCGGGAATCTTGAAGCAGGGGACCTATTTCTTTGTTCATACTCTCTTGGAAGAGCGTGGCCGAATGGGGATAGGAATCTATGCTTGGCCTGGTCTTCGCGGAAGAGATGGCTTTGCCGCTTTCTTCTTTCACCCTGGAGGGGGTGTGAGACAGACGAGGAATATGGTCCATGCTTACGAAGGCTTGGCCTCCTTCCCCCTTCCACGCGCGGGGTTAAGACGCCCCAGTTCCAAAGCCGACCACAAGGGCGAGTATACCGGCCTTGATGGGAACACTTGGTTTCCCATCGATTTCCATCGCTAGCCCCCCTCTTATACTCAATCCCTTTTCATCCAAGTTCCCCATGAAGGGGGCAGCTTGAAGGCTGCCGGCTAAAAGATGGCTATTTGAGTTTTTCCCAAAACTCTTCAGGCATGTCGTGCGCGATTTTTAGGGCTCCGTTGGCTCCTCCGTAAATGGGTTCTTCAATCCGAATCACGCGTCCAGAACCAAGCTTCTGATGCATCCCATCCTCAATGGCCCGATCCAAACCCCGTATCAGGGATCCACCTCCTGCAAGAAGGACGCGCCCCTTGAGACGTTCCTGGAATTCGGGGTCGAAGCTTGCGACTAGTTTCCCCAGAGCCTCAACAATGGGAGGAATAATTTTTTTGCAGGTATTTTTGACAACCTCGGTGACTTCGAATGGGGTGGGTTTGCCAGAAACCGGAAGGTTTACCGTGATCGTCTCCGAAGAACCGGAAACGTAGGCATATTTTTCTTTGATCTCCTTTACCATATTGATCGTGAAATCTGCTCCCGGACAAGCTTCTTGGAAAGCCTTGAAGAGTTCCTGGTCCAGGTAATCACCCGCATAAGTCAATGTAATTTGGTCGGCATCCTCAGGCATGGTCCCATGCATTCTGCACAGATCTGTCGTTCCCGCCCCGATATCGATCACAAGAACATCCTCGAGCCAATCCAAGCCATAGGCGACTGCAAAAGGTTCGGAACAGAGCATGACGGAATCTACAGATTCTCGGGCAGCCTCGATAATGGCCTTTTTGTTATGGATGCTGGCTTGGGCAGGAGCCCCAATGACGGCATAAACCAACTCGTCCTTTCGGGCCTTGGCCAAGCGGATGGCCTCTTGAAGCAAATCCTTCGCCGCCCGGAGGTTGCCTTCACTGTCCTCACCATCGCCCGATTTAAGAACCCCATGCTCAAGAGGCTTGTAGAGATTGAGAGACAGGCGTTTTTTAATGGCCTCATCCCCATAGAGGACTTCCTTTCCAAGGAGTTTCATCGCGACAACATCCTTGGGATACCCCACAGCGGAGGCCACAGTTTCTCTCACCCCGTTACTTGCAGAAATGGAGGTGCGAGAAGTCCCCAGGTCAACTCCAATATAAAGAACTCCATGCTCCTTGCTGGGGCCTTCAGCTCCAGCCTCGGAATCAGTTGCCGAATTTGTGTTCGTTTGTTCGTCAGTCATCTAATCCTCTCCAGTCAATCGAATCCCCTCGGGTTTCATCGTCTTTTTTGATCCATAAGGGAATTCCTAAGAATCTTTTTGTTGCAGTTCGAGATTGGCCTCAAAAATGGAAGTCATCAAAGTTTTCTTCTTTTTAAATTCAGGGTCTTGGCTGGACAGCCCTTGCACCTCTTTATAAATGGAAGAAACTCCCAAGTCTTCAGTAACTCCCGTCAGGGCTTCTTGCAGTCTTCCCTCTGTATGGTCCAAGGTCTTCGTCACCTTTTGGAGCCGCCGGTTGAGAAGATCCACTTCTTTTCGAAGTTCCAACTCTTTCTGGGCACGGACCCGTTTGCGCTCTTCATCCAATCGTCCAAGAAAGAGACTCAGGAGCTCTTCCTGGATATCAAGTCCCTTCGCACCAAGCTTTGCTTGACCCAGGAGTTCTTGAACTGCTAGGACCAACTCCTGATCCTCCGCAGCAGTTCGGACTCGTTCCTCACGAACAAATCGTTGGCGCTTTTCTTCGATTTCCCTTTGGAGGGTTTGCAACTCGTTTTGAAGAGAAGCCACTTGGCTCTTAAGGGACTCTTTTTCTTCTTCCGTCTCCTCTTGAACTTTTTTTAAAGATTCTTTGTTTCTGAGAAGCCGCAGAAATTCGGCGCGCGTTTCGTTCGCAATCTCTCCATGGGTGAGATTGGGGTTGAATCCGAGGGCCATCCGGGCTTTCAAGGTGCGATGAACCGCCGTCTCAATCAGAGCGGAGATTCGATCGATTCCCACCACATTGACCCTGTTGATCCCCTTCTTCTTCAGTTGATCAACTGTGGTCCGGTAGCTGAGCTTCCGAACTGCCTGTTGGATCTTCTTCTTTATGCCTCGGGCCATTGTGTACAGGATAATGGTGTCTCAGGAGAATGGTATCTCAGGATAATGGTGTCTCAGGATAACCGTAGCGAGGATCCGTGGAAGGATCCGCCCCCCTGATTCCCAAAACAAAGGTACCAAGGACGTTTCCCCCCAACTCCTGAAGAGTTTGAAGAGCCATCTTGGTCAATTTTTTGGAGGAAGTCTCCAACTTGATGACCAGGAGGGTCCCATCCGCCCGTGCACTGAGGATTCCTGCATCCGTAAAGGGTAGGACAGGCGGAGTGTCAATGAGGACGTAGTTGTATTCCTCCTTCAAGGTGGAGAGCAGCTCTTCGACCTTGCCTGAGTTGAGGAATTCAGAAGGATGAACTTTTTGCAAACCTGCCCCGATAAAATCCAGCCCTGGTTTTCCTGAACTCCGAATGGCTGAGCGTAAAGGAATGCGCCCAAGCATGAGATCTGTGAGACCTGGTTCCGGGTTGAGCCCAAGCAGCCTTTCTACTGAGGGGAGCCTGAGGTCGAAATCCAGAATGATGGCGCTCTGGCCCTCAAGCTCGGCGAAG
>Ga0256841_1001354_pt1 | contig 21467 bp, 21 predicted proteins | sample 356308metaG_FD_185971 | JGI IMG/M metagenome (GOLD analysis project Ga0256841, IMG submission 185971) | Hydrothermal vent microbial communities from Mid Atlantic Ridge, Atlantic Ocean - 356-308 | ecosystem: Environmental > Aquatic > Marine > Hydrothermal vents | place: Atlantic Ocean: Mid... | reverse complement strand
CGCGCCGACGAGGGGCGCGAGACGTGGCCGCCACGGTCCGAAAGCTTCGGGTAAAGCCCTGATCCTCAATCGGATCTTCAAGAAAAGCGAGAAACCGTGAAGACGGGCGAACGTTGCACGGGACGAACCGGTTTGGTATCTTCACGGGCTCGACAACAACTTTCTTAGACTGGAGGATTCTACATGCCGTGCGGTCGTAAACGTAAGCGTCATAAGATTGCAACCCATAAGCGCAAGAAACGGCTTCGCAAGAACCGTCACAAGAAAAAGAATCGTTAGGGTTTGCCAGACGCCCTTCATACATAAAGCTGCGGTCGGATTTCCGGCGGTGGCTTTTTTGTTATTTTTGAAACTGGCTCGGTCCCGGTCGGGTTTAACGCCGGAATGCCAACTTTTCGAAAGGTAGCGATGAAAGAACACTCATTGGGCCGTGTCCTTCGCGCGGGCGCCTGGGGCGTCCTGATCGGGGGCGCTGCCGGGTTTACGCTCGGAATGCTGATGGCCCCGGAAGAGGGGCGAAAGTTGCGCCGCCGCCTGGCCTATCAGCTGGAGAACCTTGCCGGGCAGGTCAGTGAGGTGGTGGATCAGGTGCTCAATCCGGAAACGATGGGCGAGGCGCGTCGGGAAGGCAAGGCCCTCGTGGCCGACGCTCAGGCCAAGGCGCAACGCATCCGGGAAGACATCGACGTGCTCATTGGAGAGATGCGGCAACAGCGCACCCGGCGTCATCCCTCTTCGACTTCCGAATAAACTGTTGCGCGCACGGCCCCTGCGGTCGGGTTGCGTAGCCGATGCCTATGCCCAACTTTGCCATTCTTCTGCCGCCTGCGGAAGGGAAACAGGAAGGCGGCAACCCCTTTGCTCCGGACATGTTCGACTACCGATCGTCGAGCACGTTCAACTATTTCAAGGAGCTCAACCCGGAGCGGCGCGCGCTCATCAATGCGCTCCAGAAAACGATCCGGGAGAGCGACCGGGAGACGCTCGAAAAAATCTTCGGGGTCAAGGGAGCGCACCTCGAGGAAGCCATCCGGGTGAACCTGAACATTTTCAATGCCCCGCTCATGTCGGCGCTCGACCGGTACAGCCCCGGGGTGATGTACAAGGCGATGGATTTTCCCGGCCTGCCGACCGGCGCCCAGCGACGCCTGCTCGAACAGGGCATCATCTTCTCCGGGCTCTTCGGCTTGCTTCGCCCCGACGACCTGATCCCGAACTATCGCCTGCGCATGGACGCCGTGCTGCCCGGCGTCGGCAAGGTGTCGCACTACTGGCGCCCGCGTCTGAGCAAGGTGCTCAACGAACAGCTCGAAGGCGCTTTCGTGTGGAACCTGCTCTCGGGCATTCATCAGGAGGCCTGGGAGGATGCCCATACGTACGCCGAGATGGTGATGGTGAAGTTTTTCATCGAAAAAGACGGGGAGCGCAAAGCCGTCACGCACGGCGTCAAACCGTTGCGCGGACGGCTGGTCAACTTCATCGTGCGCGAAACGCTCGAAGACCTCGAACCCCTCCTGACGTGGGAGCACCCCGACGGCTACCGGTACGACGAGGCCGCTTCGACGTATGACGAGAAAACGAAAACCCGCACGCTGGCGATGGTGAAAAAGGCCTGAACCCCTCCCCGATGGTCCTCCGACCCTTCATCCCGACCGAGGCGCGTCCATGAATCATCCCGTCGTTATCGGCATCGCCGGCGGGTCCGGCTCCGGCAAGACCACCGTGCTCCGACGCATCCTCGACGCCTTCGGCCGCGAGCGCATCGCCGTGCTGGACCACGACGCCTATTACCGGGACCTGAGTCACCTCCCGCTCGAAGCGCGCGCCCGCTTCAACTTCGACCACCCCGACGCGCTGGAGACGGAACTGATGCGCGACCACCTCGACGAGCTCCTGACGGGACGTCCCATCGAGAAGCCGGTCTACGATTTCACCACGCACAACCGCTCGGCGGAGACGGTGCTCATCCCTCCCCGGCCCGTCGTCATCATCGAGGGCATCCTGGTGCTGGCCGAGCCGCTGTTGCGCGAGCGGATGGACATCAAGCTCTTCGTCGATGCCGACGACGACGTGCGGCTCATCCGGCGCATCCGGCGCGACCTCATGGAGCGGGGGCGCACCATCGAGTCGGTGCTCGATCAGTATGAACGCACCGTGCGCCCGATGCACCTCGAGTTCGTCGAGCCGTCGAAGCGGCAGGCGGACGTCATCATCCCGCGCGGCGGGCAGAACGAGGTCGCCATCGAGATGGTGCTCGCCCGCATCGCGTCCCTTCTGCAGAAAGCCGCCGAACCCGCCGTTTCCTGAGTCGGCGCCCGGCCCCGCCGGGCTTTTCCCCACGGCCGATATACGGGTTTCCCCCACAGCTTTTCGATCCGCTTCCACGTCAGTTTCCTGCTCCGCCGAAGCGCTTCTTGGGTAGGGGCGGGCGGGCCTCCTCCCTCGGGACGTCGGGCCCGCCGGCGTATACCCCGTGCAACCTTTTTCATTATCGGGGAACGGTGCCATGAACATGCGGAAGACACATACCGGAATCGCGGGCCTGATCGTCGTGTTGCTGGCGGCGACGCTCGCAGTCGGATGCGGCAAGCCGGGCGAGGAGGCCGGCGGGTCCTCCGTCGTCGCGGAGACCGCCGTCGCCGATCCGATCGCCCGGGGAAAGGCCTCTTTCGAGAAATACTGTGCGAACTGCCACGGCACGGAAGCCCGGGGGGACGGCCCCCTCGCGGAGCTGCTGAAGGTCCCGCCGGCGGATCTGACCCGGCTGAAGATCAAATACGGCTCGTATCCGGTTGACCTCGTGTATCAGACCATCGACGGGCGGGAGGCGAAGCTCGGTCACGGCACGCGCGAGATGCCCGTGTGGGGCAACGTGTGGACGGACCAGGATGGCGGCCCGGACGCCGAGACGCGCATCGCCCGGCAGATCAACGAGATCGTCGAATACCTCCGGACGCTTCAGGTCTCCGACGGAGGGTGATCACGCCGGGTTGAGGGTCATGAGCACCCGCACGCCTTCGAGCACGAGGTGCGGGGCGACGTGATCGACGGCGGCGACGTGCGCGTGGAGACAGGCTCCCCATCCGCCCGTGGCGACGACGACGGGCCGGTGACCGAGCCGCCCCCGGATGCGCGCGAGCATGCCCCCGACGCCGTCGAGGAAGCCGTACATGATGCCGGACTGAAGCGCTTCCCGCGTCGAGCGTCCGACGACCTCCTCGGGGAACTCGAGCGGGACTTCGGGAAGCTGGGCCGTGCCGGTGTTGAGGCAGCGATGGATGAGCACCGGCCCCGCGCCGATGGGGCCGCCGAGGAAGACGCCTGCGCGGTCGACCACGTCGTACGTCACCGCCGTGCCGGCGTCGAGCGCGACGACGCTTCGGGGGACCTCCGCGTCTTCGCCGAATTGCGTCCAGGCGGCGGCGGCGGCGGCGAGCCGGTCGATGCCGAGCGTGTGGGGCGTCTCGTAGGCGAGCGTGAAGGGCAGCCGGAGCGCGGGCCGCACCACGAGCACGGGCGCGCCGGTCTCGTGCGCGACGACGCGTTGCGCCATCTCCGTCACCGTGGGCACCACCGAGGCGATCCCCGCCCGCTCGATGCGCGCCCCGTCGAGCGCCGCGCGGAGGGCGGCGTCCCACGCCTCGGCCGGGTCGAGGCGGGTCAGCGGCAGGCGGAACGTGCGCGTGAGGCGCGGGCCGTCGAAGAGGCCGCCCTTGGCCGAACTGTTGCCGATGTCGAGGGTCAACCACATCTTGTGTCTCACGGGTTCGGGGGCGAGAAGGAGACCTCGCCCGCGTGGAAAAGGCGGAGGCCGTCGCCGGTCTCGACGCGGAGCGCGCCGGTCTCGGTGATGCCCGCGAGGACGCCGCGCACGGGCGCGCGGGTTCCGGAGAGGTAGAGCGTGGCGCGACGACCAAGGCCGCTCAGGCGCGCTTCGTAGGCCTGCCGCACCGCCGCGCCCCCGTCATGAACGAGCCGGTCGTATGCAGGTTCGAGGCGGGCGAGGAGGGCGGCCAGGAGCGGGGCGCGGGGCGTGCGCCGTCCCGTGGCCAGCAGCATCGACGTGGCGCGCTCCGCAAGCGCGGGCGGAAAAGCATCCTGGTTCACGTTCAGCCCGATGCCGAGGATCACCGTCGGTCGTTTTTGCCCGGAGAAGGAGGATTCGAGGAGCATCCCGCAGCATTTTCGGCCTTCGAGGAGCACGTCGTTCGGCCACTTGATCTCCGCATCGAGCGGGGCGGTGAACGACGCGACCGTCTCGGCTACGGCGACGCTCGCCGCGAGCGTGAGCAGCCCGAAGCGTTCGGGCGGGAGTGACGGGCGGAGGACGACGGAGAACGTCAGGTTCCGCCCGGCGCGCGCCTCCCACGTGCGGCCCATGCGCCCGCGCCCGGCCGTCTGAAGCTCGGCGAGCACCACGGCGCCTTCCGGCGCGCCCTCGGCGGCCCACGCAGCGGCCTCCGTGTTCGTCGAGCCGATGGTGGCAAAGGCGCGGAGCGCGCGCCCGAACCGGCGGGTCCGGAGCAGGGGCGCGAGGGCCCCGGCAAGCGCGGGCGGCTGTTCCATCGAAAGAGCGGTTGTGTTCGGAAAAATGCACGACCGGCGGATCGGAAAACGAGGTCGTGCGTCAGGGAACGGGTGGAACGGTTCTTGACCGTAGCGGCGGAAAAGATAACGGATACGAAAAGGAATGCAAGGTCGAAGAAGCAAGCGCCCGCGCGTGATCTGGTTCGCCGGCATCGTGGCGCTCTCGCTCAGCGTGACGGCGACGGCGTATGCGCAGCCGGTGACGCGCTCGTCCCGCCACGTGATCCGCCCGCCCCAACTCAACGGCGAGTACCACCGCGCCGAGGCGGCGTGGAAGAGCGGAACGAGCCTTCGCGAAGCCAAGATCCGTCTCGACCGCGTCCTCGAGGCGTTGCCTGACGATCCGAAGGCGCGCAAGCTTCGGGCGCAGGTGCTCCTCGCGCTCGGGAAGCCGAAAGCCGCCCTCGCCGACGCCCTTCGCGCCGTCACGCTCGATCCGGAGGACGGCGAGACGTTCGTGATCCTCTGCGAAGCCGCCCGCCGGAGCGGCGACCTCGCGCGGGCCGACTGGGCCCTCGACGCCGCCTCCAAACGCATCCTCGAAGGGGCCGCGCTCCACGTCCGCCTCTCGTGGAACGCCGTCGCGCTCGAACGCCTCGACGAAGCCGAAGCCTTCGCGCGCATCGCCCTCGCGCAGGACCCTCGCATGAAGGCCGCGTACGAGCAACTCGCCCGGGTCTTCGTGCTCAAGAACAAACCCGACGCCGCCGCCACCATCCTCGCGCAGGGCTTCGACGCGGGCCTCCTCGACGCCCACGCCGTCCGCGCCGACACCCTCCTCGGCACGCTCGCCGGCCATCCGAAGCTGGAAAAGTGGATGCAGTGAGTGGTTGAAGGGGCCGTCTTGGCTCACGGCCCGGGGGACGCCCTGGCTCGCCGCCCTCGGTCGCTCCCCCATCCCCCCATCCCCCGCCCCGGTTGCCTCTTCAAATTCCCCGCCGCGTGACGTATCATACCGGCGCGGCGACGTCTCCCGTCGGGCGCACGGACTATTGTGGACGCATCGGAGCCTTTCATGACCCCCGGACGACTCGGCATCGGCTTTATCGGCAGCGGTTTCATCACCCGTTTTCACCTCCGCTCGTGGGAGGCCGTCCGCGACGCCGACGTGCGGGGCGTGTGGAGCCCGAACCGGGCGCATGCGGAGTCGGCGGCGGCGTTGGCGCGCTCGCTCCACGTCGGCGCGGCGAAGGCGTACGACTCCATCACGGACATGATCGCCGACCCGGCCATCGACGCGCTGTGGATCTGCGGGCCGAACCACCGGCGCGTGGAGAACATGGAGGAGATCGTGCACGCGCTCAAGAGCGGCGCGGGCGAGCTCGTCGGCCTCGCGTGTGAGAAACCCCTGGCGCGCAACGTGGGCGAGGCGAAGCGGGTGCTCGCGCTCGTCGAAGAGGCCGGCGTGCTCCACGGATACCTCGAAGACCAGCTTTTCTCGCCGGGACTCGTGCGCGGGCGAGAGATCGTGTGGGCGCGCGGGGCGGCGCTCACCGGGCGGCCGTATCTGGCGCGCGCCGCCGAAGAGCACAGCGGGCCTCACATGCCGTGGTTCTGGCGTGCCGATCTCCAGGGCGGCGGCGTGCTCAACGACATGATGTGCCACAGCGTCGAGGTGGCCCGCTTCCTCCTCACCAAGCCCGGCGCGCCGCGCCACAGCATCCGCCCGACGAAAGTCTCGGCGCAGATCGCGAGCCTCAAGTGGTCGCGGCCCGAGTATGCCGAGGCGCTTCGCCGCACGATGGGCGTCGATTATGCGCGCCGTCCCGCCGAGGACTTCGCCCGCGCCACCATCTTCTACGAAGACGAAGACGGCCGGACGCTCGTGGCCGAGACGACGACCTCGTGGAGCTTCGTCGGGGCGGGGCTTCGCCTGAGCTCGGAGCTCCTCGGGCCGGAATATTCGATGTCCGTCAACTCGCTCGACAGCGGCGCGCGCGTCTTTTTCAGCCGGGCCGTCCGCGGCAGGGCGGGCGAGGACCTCGTCGAGAAACAGAACGCCGAACAGGGACTGATGCCCGTCGTGGGCAACGAGGCCGCCGAATACGGCTATGAGGGCGAGAACCGGCACTTCGTCCGGTGTTTCCTCGAAGGCCGCCAACCCGAGCTCGACTTCCGCGCCGGGGTCGAGGTGATGGAGCTTTTGATGACGGCGTACATGAGCGCCGAGCAGGAACGCACCCTCGCGTGGAAACCCGACGGCCTCGACACGTTCGTCCCGGCGGTGGCCCGGGGCGCGTGGAAACCGTAAACGATCTTCCTCCACACCAACCCGTTCTCCCCCACACCAACCCGTTCTCCCCATGATGCATCGCCGCGATTTCCTCAAGCGCGCCGCTCTCGCGGCGGGAAGCCTCGCCGTGCGGCCGGGCGCATCCGCCTTCGCCATGCCGAAAAAAGACCTCTTCGAGATCTCCCTCGCCGAGTGGTCGCTTCACCGCGCGCTCTTTGCCGGAGAGATGGACCACCTCGACTTCCCGAAGACGGCCCGGCAGACCTTCGGGATCGACGCCGTCGAGTACGTGAACACCTTTTTCAAGGACAAGGCCCGCGACCGGGCGTACCTCCGAGAGCTCCAATCGCGGTGCGACGGCGAGGGGGTGCGGAGCGTGCTCATCATGTGCGACGGCGAGGGCAACCTCGGCGACCCCGACGAGGCCAAACGGCGGCAGGCGGTGGAGAACCACCACCAATGGGTGGAGGCGGCGCAGTTCCTCGGCTGCCACGCGATCCGCGTCAACGCCCGGAGCGAAGGCTCGTACGACGAGCAGATGCGCCTCGCGGCGGACGGCCTCCGGCGGCTCACCGAGTACGGCGCGGCGCACGGAATGAACGTCATCGTCGAAAACCACGGGGGGCTCTCGAGCAACGGGAAGTGGCTCGCGGGCGTGATGAAGCGCGTCGATCATCCCCGGTGCGGCACGCTCCCCGACTTCGGCAACTTTCAGATCGCCGAGGGCGAGTGGTACGACCGGTATGAGGGCGTGGCGGAGATGATGCCCTACGCGAAGGCCGTCAGCGCCAAGTCCCACGACTTCGACGCCGAGGGCAACGAGACGCACACCGACTATTTCCGCATGATGCGCATCGTCCTCGACGCGGGCTATCGCGGGCGGGTGGGCATCGAGTACGAGGGGAGCGAGATGAGCGAGCCCGACGGCATCCGGGCCACGAAGGCGCTCCTCCTCCGTGTGCGCGAGGCGCTCGCGCCCGAGTACGAGTGAAGGCGCGCCGGACGTGGCGCTATCGCTTGAGGGCCAGCGTCAGCCCGTCGGCGAGGGGAAGGAGGCTGAGGTCGATGCGGTCGTCGCGGTGGAGCTTGTCGTTGAGCGCCCGGAGGTATCGCGCGTTGGCGTCGTCGGGGTCGGGGTCGACGACCTTGCCGCCCCACAGCGTGTTGTCGAGGCACACGAGCCCGCCCGGCCGGAGGAGCCGGAGCGCGCGCTCGTAATAGGCGTCGTAGTTCGGCTTGTCCGCGTCGATGAAGGCGAAGTCGAACGAGCCGTCGCGCCCGTCGCGGAGGAGGGCGTCGAGCGTTTCGAGGGCGGGGGCGAGGCGGAGGTCGATCTTTTGCGCAACGCCCGCGGCGTCCCAGTATTTCCGGGCAATGGCGGTGTAGGTCTCGCTCACGTCGCACGCGAGGAGCGCGCCGTCCTCCGGGAGGGCCTGCGCCACGGCGAGGGCGCTGTATCCGGTGAAGACGCCCACCTCGAGCGCCCGCCGCGCGCCCATCAGCCGGACGAGGAGCGCCATGAACTGCCCCTGTTCCGGCGCGATCTGCATCTTGGCGTTCGGGAGGCGGGCCGTCTCGGCGCGGAGCATCCGCATCACCTCCGTCTCCCGGAGCGAGTGGTCGAGGAGATATTCATAAAGCGCGTCGGTGAGTTCGAGCGTGCGGTTGGACATCGGCGTGGGCGGGGTTCGTGGAAAGGGTCAGGCGAAGGCGCGTTCGAGACGGCGGCAGGCTTCTTCGAGCACGGGCATCTCTTTGGCGAAACAGAAACGGAGGTAGTGCCGCCCGTCCTCGGGGTCGGCGAAGAACGCGCGTCCCGGCACCGTGCCGACGCCGGCTCGCTCGATGAGCGTCTCGCACGCCCGCCGATCGTCCTCGAAGCCCTCGCGTCGTCCGGCGAGCGGGGCAAAGGACGCCAGCGTATAGTACGCCCCCTCGGGCGGGGGCGCCTCGAAGCCGATCCGTTCGAGCGTCTCGCACAGGCGCGCGCGCTTGGCGTCGTAATCGGCCTGCATCTGCGTGAAATAGTCGTCGCTCATCGTGAAGGCTTCGGCCACACCGTGCTGAAGCGGCGTCGGCGCGCAGATGTACATCAGGTCGTTGAGCAGCCCCATCTTGGCGGCCAGCGGCTCCGGCGCGACGGCATACCCGAGCCGCCAGCCCGTCATGTTGTACGTCTTCGAGAAGCCCGAGAGCGTGATCGTCCGCTCATACGCGCCGGGAAGCGAGGCCATCGAGACGTGCGCGCGGTCTCCGTAGACGATGTACTCGTAGATCTCGTCCGTGATGACGTAGAGGTCGTGCCGCCGGGCGAGCGCAAGCATCCGTTCGAGCGCCTCGCGCGACCACACCTTGCCGCTCGGATTGGCGGGCGTGTTCACGAGCACGGCCTTCGTCCGAGGCGTGACGGCCCGCTCGACGGCGTCGAAGTCGATGGTCCATTCGGGGCCGCGCGTGGTCACGTACACGGGCGTCGCGCCCATCATGCGGAGGAGCCCCCGGTGGTATCCGTAAAAAGGTTCGAAGAGGATCACCTCGTCGCCCGGTTCGAGGAGCGCGAAGATCGCCGCCATGAACGCCCCCGTCGACCCGGCGGAGACGACGACCTCGTCCACGGAGGAGGCGGGGATGCGATTGAACCGGCGGGCTTTTTCGAGGATGGCCATGCGCAGCCGCCTGATCCCCGCATAGTGCGAATAGATCGACCGGTTCTCCTCGATGGCCCGCTGCGCGCCGCGTTTGATCGGCTCGGGCGTGGGCAGATCACAGATGCCCTGCCCGAGGTTGATGCCGTCCACGGCGTTGATCATCTTCGAGACGGCGCGGATGAAGCTCTGTTCGAGGTCGTCGGTGCGTGCGGCGAGTGGTTTCATCGGAAAAGCACAGAGTGGGCGGATGGGTCGGGGCAATATACGCCGGTGGGGGGTCCGGAACCGCCGGGGGCGGACGGGGTGGGGAACGCGCGGGGAAGCGAAAAGGTTTAGGGGGATGCTTCGGCCGGAGAAGGCGGCAAGGTGCGGAAGCCGGAGCGCACACGTGGTCCCTCAATAGCCGGAAGGAGCTATGAACGAAGTTTTCATGCGGGAAGCCATTGCGATGGCGGTCGAGAACGTGCAGTCGGGGCGAGGCGGCCCCTTCGCGGCGCTCGTGGTGCGCGGGGACGAGATCGTCGGGCGCGGCACGAACCGCGTCACCACCACGAACGACCCGACGGCGCACGCCGAGGTCGTCGCCATCCGGGAGGCGTGCCGGCAGCTTCAGGCGTTCCACATCTCCGGATGCGACCTGTACACCACGTGCGAGCCGTGCCCGATGTGCTTCGGCGCGGTGTACTGGGCCCACATCGACCGCATCTTCTTTGCCGCCACCCGCGACGACGCCGAAAACGCAGGCTTCATCGACGGGGAGATCTATGAGGAACTCTGCCGCCCCCCCGAGACGCGTCGGATCGACATGGTCCCGCTCCTCCGCGAAGAGGGCGGCCGTCCCTTCGACGCCTGGCACGCCCACCAGGGACGCATCGAGTACTGATCGCGGGCGGCACACGCGCCCCTGACGGCAGGCCCCTCCAGGATGGCGGCTTTCCTTCCGAAACGCTCACGGGATACGCGCCGCGTCCCATGCCCCGTCGCTCGATTCCGGGCGGCGTGCCATGGGTGACGCATAGACCCCTCGACGGGCTCGGGGTGACGATGGGATCGCGGATGGCGGTTTTTTCCCGGTAGGGGCGACCGGCCGGTCGCCCCTGCGCGTCCCGATCGTCCGGAAAAGGCGAAGGGAGCCTGACGGCAAGCCCGCGATTACGCTTCGAGCGCTTCGAGTGTCTCGGGCAGGCCCTCTTCGAGCGGGCGCGGATCGTAGCCGAGCTCCCGGCGGGCCTTCGCGTTCGAGGCGACGTACGTCACGCCGGCGGTCACGCGCAGGCTCTCCGAGGCGTACGACGGCGGCAGCGGCAGTGCCTTCTCGGCGAAGCTCGCCAGCTTTGCCATGCCGCGCATGACGCCGGGGCCGAGGCGGATGCGGGGCGCCTTCCGCCCGGTGATGCGCTCGGCGAGTTCGAAGGCCTCCGTCAGCGTATGGGGAGGGCCGGCCAGGATGTAGCTCTCTCCCGGACGGCCCTTCTCCATCGCCAGCACGTGGCCGCGCGCCACGTCGTCCACGTGCGCCCAGCAATACCTGGTCGCGAGGGGAAGCGCCGGGAGACGCCCCCGGAGGTATTGACGGAAGGTCTCGGCGACGGCGCTCGTGTCCCCGGGGCCGTAGACGAGGCCGGGCATCACCACGACGAGCGGCAAGCCGTCGGCCATCATCGGCAGGGCCACCTCGTAGTGCGCCTCCCACTTCGTCCGGTCGTACGTGCTCAGGTGGGGACCGTCGTACCGGTAGGTCTCGTCCACCATGCGCCCCTTCGTGTCCGAAAAAACGGCGATGGTGCTCGTGTATACGCCCTTCGGGATGCCGAGCTCCTGCATGAGCGTGAGCACGTTCCGCGTGCCCTCGACGTTGATGCGCTCGGCCATCGACGCGTCTCTGGCGCCCACCTTGTACCACGCGGCGATGTGGAAGACGCCGTCGGCGCCGGTCATGGGCGCGCGCATGCGCTCCCGGTCGGTGAGGTCGCCTTCGGCTACCTCGACGCCGAGTTCGACGAGCGGGGCGGCTTTGCCGGGCGTGCGCACGAGCGCGACGACCTCGTGCCCGGCCGCGACGAGCAGGCGCGCCACGCGCCCTCCGATGAAACCGGTCGCGCCGGTGATGAAGTATCTCATGGGCTTCGGGGGCGGGTGAAGGGGGGGCGTCCGGACGCGAAGCGCGCGCCGTCAGGGACGGACCGAACCCGAGGATGACGGGCCGAAAAGACTTCGCGTTCCCCGAAGATCGATCCTCGGGCGAACCGACGCAAGCGTGGCGCCGGACAATCGGCTGACCCGCATGCGTGCCGGGCGCTTATGCCGGGACGGCGAAGACGTGCCGCGCCACCTCGTGCCCGATGACCCGCTCCTCGCCTTCGATGCGGAGCGTGAGCGGACCGTTAAAGGGGGCTTTCGCCACGATCTCGACGGCGGCATGCGGCATCAGCCCCATCGATTCGAGATACGTCAGCAGCTCCGGGTCGGCATCGGCGACCCGGCGGATGACGACCGTGCGACCGGTCTCGAAGCCCGGCAAGGGGTCGCCCGGCGGCTCGGCGATCCGGCCGTCGCGTGTGGGAATGGGATGTCCGTGGGGGTCGTGCGTCGGATAGCCGAGCATCTCCTCGATCCGCGTCTCGAACTCCTCCGAGATGTGATGTTCGAGGTGTTCGGCCTCTTCGTGCATCTTGTCCCACGGGTAGCCGAGGATCTGCCGGAGGTACGTTTCGAGGAGCCGGTGATGGCGAATGATCTCGAGCGCGATCTTCTCGCCCGCCGGCGTGAGCGTGACGCCTTTGTACGACTCGTATGCGACGAGCCCCATCCCGGAGAGGCGCTTGAGCATGTTCGTCACCGAGGCCGAAGCCACGTTCATCGCCCGCGCAATGTCCGTGGTGGCGACGGGGCCCTCAACGTTTTGCTGAAGCTTGTAGATCGTCTTGACGTAGTCCTCGACGGCCTGGCTGAGGCGGAAGGTCCGGTCTTTCGTCACGGTGGCGCGGTATTTCACGGGAGAAGCGATGCTTCGCAAACCCCACGCTCCTCTTTTTGATCCGGGCGGATCAAACGTCGAAGACCGCGAGGACGGGGGCGTGGTCGGACGGTTTGCGCCCTTTCCGTTCGTCCCGGTCCACGTAGGCGTCGGCGCACCGGTCGGCCAGGGGGCGGGTGGCGAGGATGTGGTCGATGCGGAGGCCGTTGCCCCTGGGGAAGGCGAGGTGGCGGTAGTCCCACCACGAGAAGGGCCCGGGACCTTCATGGTGAAGGCGGATGGTGTCCACGAGGCCCCACGCGGTCACCTCGGCGAGGGCGCGTCGGGCCTCCGGATGGAAGAGCACGCTGTCCCGCCACCGGTCGGGGAAGGCGACGTCGCGGTCTTCGGGGGCCACGTTCAGGTCGCCGCAGAGCAGCACGGCGTCGTCGGGGGAGAAGTGTCGTTCGAGGAAGGCGCGGAGCCGCCGGAACCATTCGAGCTTATAGGCCCATTGCGGCGAGCCGACGGCCTTTCCGTTGGGCGCATAGGCGGAGAGCACGTGGGTCGCGCCGAAGCGGGCGGTGATGAGGCGGGCCTGCGGATCGTCCACGCCGTCGCCGAAGCCGAGCATCACTTCGTCCGGCGCTTTGCGGCTGAGAACGGCGACGCCGTTGTACGTTTTCTGCCCGAAGACCGCCGCCCGGTAGCCTGCCGTTTCGAGGGCTTCGTAGGGGAAATCCGCCTCGGTCGTTTTGAGCTCCTGCAGGCACACGACGTCCGGCGCGGCTTTCTCCAGCCACGCCAGCACCCGTTCGAGGCGGGCCCGGATCGAGTTGACGTTCCACGTAGCGACGAGCATCGTCAGGATCGGAGAGGGTTTTCGGGAAAGCGCGTCAGAGGAGTTTCAGCCTGTCGGGATAGGTCTCCCGGATGAGCGCCCGGGCGAGCACGGCCGTCGGGTCGATGATGGGGAGGGCCTCGACCTCGGCTTCGGGAATGGCCAGGGCCAGTTCCGTGCAGCCGAGCAGGATCGCCTCGGCGCCCTTCTCACGCAGGTGCTCGATGGCGTTGAGCAGGCTCTGCCGCGCGATCTTCGAGGGCGGGTTCGATTGCGCCTTCAGCCCGTACGACGGGTCGTAGATGGTGCGGTGGACGATGTGCTCCTGCACGTTCTCGTCCGGCAGCACGGCTTCGAGGCCCGCCGCTTCGAGGGCGCGCCGGTGCAGCCCGATGCGATACGAGCCGAGCGTGGAAAGCACGCCGATGCGAGTGCATTCGGGATGTTCCTCTTTCAAAAAACGGATCGTCTCCTCGATCATGTTCAGCAGCCGGAGCCGCGCGCCGGCATCCCGGAGCCGCGCCGCGACGACGTTGAAGATGCGGGGAGCGTGCGCGGTATTGCAGGGCATGCCGGCCGCCGCCGCACCGAGCCGGTCGAGCGTGAGGGCAATCTCGGAGATGGCCTCGGCGGGGTTCGTCTCCGTCTCGCCGAGCAGATACGCCGTGCGGTCGGGGATGCGGTCGGGGTACGAAAGCAGCGCCACGGGCAAGTGGTCGGCGTCGGATGCCGCTAGGGTGTGGTCGAAGATTTTCTCGACGAGGTTCAGCCCGGCATACGGGCCCATGCCGCCGATGACTCCGATGATCTTCTCGGCACTCATGCAGGTGAGGTGATTGAGCGAAAAAAGAGGCGGGGCACGCCGCCTCGGCGTCCGGGACAACGGCGGCGAAAAGATCCGGGGGGAAAGGCCGTTGAAGTATATTGATCCGGAGGGTGCCCGTCAAATCTCATGGACCTTCCGCCGGGGGTTTTCGGAAAAATTAATCGTCCGCGCCGCCGCACAGAGCCGAAACGACGGCAAACGGGCGCACTCCTGGCGGGAAGGTTTGGGATTGCCTGCGGAATGTCGGAACTTCGCACGTTCTTGCTCCCGATTCCATGAACCATCGACGGCTCATCTCCATGTTTCGATTCTTTCGATGGATCCTCGTGTTTGGCCTGATGGGTGTGGCGGTCGCGCCCGCGCGGGCGCAGGGGTCCGTCCGGTGGAAAAACTCCGATGCGACCATGACTGCTTCCGAAGATCGTCCGCGCGCCCGCGAGGTGGGGGTGGCGCCCGGCGTCTTGCCGCCCGGCCCGCACAACGCCATCACCGACGTCGCCGGCGTGCGGGTGGGGCATGTCACGCTCATCGAAGGCGAGGCCGTGCGCACCGGCGCGACGGCGATCCTCCCGCATGGCGGCAACCTGTATCGGGACAAGGCGCCCGCCGGCGTCGTCGTGGGCAACGGCTACGGCAAGCTCATGGGCGTCACGCAGATCCGCGAGCTCGGCGAGATCGAGACGCCGATCGTGTTGACGAACACGTTGTCCGTGCCGCAGGGCGCCGAAGCCATCCTCGACTATACGCTCGGCCGGCCCGGCAACGAGAACGTTCGCTCGGTCAATGCCGTCGTGGGCGAGACGAACGACGGTTTCCTCAACGACATCCGGCGGCGGGCGCTCCGGGCCGAGCACATCGCGCGGGCCATCGCCGTGGCCGACACCGGCGCCGTGGCCGAGGGCAGCGTCGGCGCGGGCACGGGGACCGTCGCCTTCGGCTGGAAAGGCGGCATCGGCACGAGCTCGCGGCGCCTGCCGCAGAAGCTCGGCGGCTATACCGTGGGCGTGCTCGTGCAGACGAACTACGGCGGCCTCCTCAACATCATGGGCGTGCCCGTGGGGCGGTTGCTCGGGAAATATTACCTCAAGGACGCGCTCGACGGCGGCGACGCCGACGGCTCGGTGATGATCGTCGTCGCCACGGATGCGCCGCTCTCCGACCGGAACCTGACGCGTCTGGCGCGGCGGGCGCTGCTCGCCATCGGGCGCACCGGCTCGCCGGCTACGAACGGCTCCGGCGACTACGTGATCGCCTTCTCCACGGCGGCCTCCGTGCGCCGCACGCCGGAGCGCCGCACCGCCGTGGCCGTGTACGAAGAGCTGCCCAACGACCGCATCTCGCCCCTGTTTCAGGCCGTCGTCGAAGCCACCGAAGAGGCCGTCTACAACTCGCTCTTCAAAGCGACCACCGTCTCCGGTCATCGCGGCACGGTGGAGGCGCTCCCGCTCGACGAAGTGTTGCCCCTGCTCGCGAAATAGCCGTGTAAAGTCTCTGCGAAACCGGACGAACACGCGCGTAACGGATCTTTGGGAAGCACCGTTGGTTTGACAGCCGCCTTTGGAAATGTTTATCTTAAAAGACTTGGGCATACACGCCGATTGCCCGGTCGTCTAATGGCAGGACAGCGGCCTTTGGAGCCGTATGTGGAGGTTCGAATCCTCCCCGGGCAGCCGATTTCGGGCGGGTTTCAGCAGAGGCCGTCGTCCGTCGTAATTTTTCAAGCTCCGTCCGAGGCGGGGTTAAACCCATTCTGAATGACGCGGACGCCGGCTTGCGGCCGAGCGTCCGTTTGTTTCGGATACCGCCATGTTGGTCATGGATAGAGAACATCCCATCTCGCTCTTTTCCGGTCGTTCCAATCGGGAACTCGCGCGGAAAATTGCAACGGCCTTCGGGCGGGACCTGGGCAACGTCGGGATCAAGAATTTCTCGGACGGCGAGATCTACGTCCACTACGAGGAGTCGATTCGCGGGACGAACCTGTTCATCATTCAGAGCACCCATCCGCCGGCAGACAACTGGATGGAACTGTTCCTGATGATCGATGCGGCCCGGCGGGCTTCGGCGCGGCAGATCACGGCGGTGATCCCGTATTTCGGGTATGGGCGGCAGGAGCGTAAGGATCAACCCCGCGTCTCGATTGCCGCCAAAATGGTGGCGAACATGCTCGAGACCGCCGGCATCGATCGGGTGTTGACGATGGATCTCCACGCTTCCCAAATTCAGGGTTTCTTCGACGTTCCGGTGGATCATTTGTACGGTTCCGCCGTGTTCATCGACTATTTCCGGCGGTTCGATCTGTCGAACCTGGTGGTGGTCGCGCCTGACGTGGGCGGCATCAAGATGGCGCGGGCCTACTCGCGCCGCCTCGGCGCCGAACTCGCCCTGATCGACAAACGCAGGCCGCGTCAGAACGTCGCCGAGGTGATGAACATCATCGGTGAGGTGGAAGGCAAAAACGTTCTGCTCATCGACGACATCATCGACACGGCGGGGACGCTGACGAGCGCCGCCCGGGCCCTGCGGAAGGCCGGCGCGCTCGACATCATGGCCGCGTGCACGCACCCGCTGCTCTCCGGACCGGCCTACGAACGCATCGAAGCGTCCGATTTGAGCCGCCTGGTGGTGACGGACACCATTCCGTTATCGCGCCCCTCGGAGAAAATCACGGTGGTGAGCGTGGCGGATCACTTCGCCGACGCCATCAACCGGATTTACACCGACGATTCGGTCTCGACCCTGTTCATCCCCTGACGGGAACGGTCGCGGCTCCTACGATACCATACACTGAGGATCCTAAGAGATGGACATTTTTACACTTGAAGCCAAGCCGCGCGAAGTCGGCAAGAAAGCCACCCGCGCCGTGCGTCGCAACAAAGAAGTTCCGTGCGTGCTGTACGGGCACAACGTGGAGCCGATCGCCTTCTCGACTCCCGAAACGGCGCTGAACCCGCTCGTCTTTACGAGCGAGATGCACCGGGTGCAGGTGACGCTCGACGGGAAGTCGTGGGCGTGCATCGTGAAGAACATCGACTTCCATCCGGTCACCGACCGCCCGATTCACGCCGATTTCCAGGTGCTTCAGCAGGGGGAGAAGCTGACGCTCGTGTTGCCGATCCGCTACCACGGCACGCCCGTCGGCAAGCGGGAAGGCGGCGAGGTGCGCGCGGTGATCCACGAACTGGAAGTTTCCGTTTTGCCGAAAGACATCATCTCGCACATCGACGTGGACGTTTCGAACCTCGACATCGGCGAGGCCATCCACGTGGGGGACCTGGACCTTTCGGGCATCGAGGTTCTCGCGCCGGAGGATCAGACCCTCATCACGGTGCTCGCCCCGCGCGCCGAGGTCTCCGAAGAGGAGGAGGGGGCCGAAGCGTTCGCCGCCGGCGAGGAAGGCGAAGAGGGAGTTTCCGAAGAGGAATAACCCTCTGAGACTTCGGCATTCGCCCATCGAGATCGACGTAAGGAGTTCGGCGCTTGCCGGGCTCCTTGCGTTTTCATGTGAGGGGGGCTGGATCCCGTTGCCATGGCTAGCGCCAAACGTATGATCATCGGCCTCGGCAATCCGGGGGCGGAGTATGCCCGGACGCGGCATAACGTCGGCTTCATGGTGGTGGACGCCGTGGCCGAGAAGACGCGCGTGACCCTCGCGCCGGAGCGCGGGAACGTGTTCGTCGGCTGGGGACGCTGGCGGAGCCGCCCCTTCGGGCTGGCCAAGCCGATCACGTACATGAACCTGAGCGGCCAGGCCGTGCGGGGGCTCGTGCGGCGATACGCCCTCGAACTTCGGGACATCCTCGTGGTGTACGACGACGTCAACTTGCCGGTGGGAAAGATCCGACTTCGCGAACGGGGGAGCGCCGGGGGGCACAACGGTGTGCAGGACATCATCGACCGTCTCGGCACGGACGTTTTTCCCCGCCTCCGCGTCGGCATCGGCGACGATTTCCCGCGCGGACGGCAGGCCGACTACGTGCTCTCGCCCTTCACGGCGGAACAGCGGCCCCTCATCGAGGAAGCCGTCCTGACCGCCCGCGACGCCGCCCTCACATTCGTCTCCGAGGGTCTGACCACGGCCATGAACCGTTTCAACCGGCGGTGAGGCTCGACCAACCATGCCCATACGGGGCGTGGAAAGCCGGCGGTGCGCCCCGGGCTTGAATAATGCGTTAAGCGCTATCAATTACGGCCGCGCGCGCAATATTTTTAGCGGCTCGCCCGGCGAAAGGCGCTCACACACCGTGAGCGCCGGGGCGTGGTCTCAGGGGCGAGGGAAGCGTTTCCGGGAGCAGGGGGTCGAAAGTCCCCTGTTTCGTTGTTTAGGTGAAACGCTCCCCTGGCATCGACGTGCGCCGGTAAACCCAATTACAGACCTGTTCCAACATCGACAAGGAGGTCGATCCCATCTATGAATACTCAATTGATTACCATTCTGGTGCCTTTGACCGGGCTGCTGGCGCTGGGCTACGCGCTGAGTCGCGCCCGGTGGGTCGGCAGGCAGGACCCCGGCACGAAAGAGATGCAGGAGATTGCGGCGGCCATCGCTGAGGGGGCCACTGCGTTCCTGCGGCGGGAATACCGCGTGCTGTTTTTCTTCGTGCTGGTCGTGGCGGGATTGCTGGTGGCGGCGAACCTGGGCAACCCGGACTCCTCGCCGTTGATCGCGATCTCGTTTGTGGCGGGGGCGCTCTGCTCGGGGATCGCCGGCTTCATCGGCATGCGCGTCGCGACCAAAGCGAACGTGCGTACGACGAACGCGGCGCGCACCGGCCTCGGCGCCGCCCTCAATATTGCCTTCTCCGGCGGCCTCGTCATGGGCCTGAGTGTGGTGGGTCTCGGCGTGCTCGGATTGGGGATCCTCTTTCTCGTCTACAACGGCATCTACACCGACCTCGGATGGACGTTTGCCAGGGTGGTCAACGTCATCTCCGGCTTCTCGCTCGGCGCTTCGTCGATCGCGCTCTTCGCTCGTGTGGGGGGCGGCATCTATACCAAAGCCGCCGACGTGGGCGCCGACCTCGCCGGGAAAGTCTATGAAGGCATTCCCGAGGACGACCCGCGCAACCCCGCCACCATCGCCGACAACGTGGGCGACAACGTGGGCGACGTGGCCGGTATGGGCGCCGACCTCTTCGAGAGCTACGTCGGCTCCATCGTCGGCACCATTGTCCTCGGCGCGGCCTTCATGAGCGTGCCGGCCTTCGAGGACGCTTCGTTCGGAGCGATCTCCGCCGTGTTGTTGCCGCTCGTGCTGGCGGGGGTCGGCATCCTCGTCTCTATCGCCGGATCCTTTTTCGTGAAAGTGAAAGAAGGCGGCAATCCCCAGAAAGGGCTCAATATGGGCGAGTTCGGCGCGGCGGGCCTGATGGCGGCGCTCTCTTTCTTCATCATTCGATGGATGCTTCCGGCGGAATGGAGCCATGAAAGTGTGATCAGCGACTTCACGCATTACACTTCGATGGGCGTTTTCTGGGCCGTGATCATCGGGCTGGCGGCGGGCACCATGATCGGTCTCGTCACGGAGTACTATACGTCCACGCACACGAAACCGACGCTCAACATCGTCAAGCAAAGTGTCACCGGTGCGGCTACGAACATCATTTCGGGTCTCGGCGTGGGCATGTTCTCGACGGGCATCCCGGCGGTGATTCTGGCGCTCGGCATCATCGGCGCGTATTCGTTCGCCGGCCTCTACGGCATCGCCATCGCCGCCGTGGGCATGCTCTCCGTGACGGGCATCCAGCTCGCCGTCGACGCCTACGGTCCGATCTCGGACAACGCGGGCGGCATCGCCGAGATGGCGCACCTGCCCGCGGAGGTGCGTGAGCGCACGGACAAGCTCGACGCCGTCGGCAACACCACCGCCGCCATCGGCAAGGGCTTCGCCATCGGTTCGGCGGCGCTGACGGCGCTCGGCCTCTTCGCCGCCTTCATGCAGCAGGCCGACATCAAGAGCATCGACGTGTCGAACCCGACGATCCTCGCCGGCGTGCTGCTCGGCGCGGTGCTTCCGTACATCTTCAGCGCCATGGCCATGGGCGCCGTGGGCCGCGCCGCCGGCGACATGATCAAGGAGGTCGGGCGGCAGTTCCGAGAGATCGCAGGCCTGCGCGAGGGCACGGCGAAAGCCGATTACGCCCGGTGCGTCGACATCTCCACAAAGGCGGCCATCCGCGAGATGGTGGCCCCCGGCCTGATGGCGCTCGTCGTGCCGGTGGTCATCGGCTTCATCAGCAAGGACATGCTCGGCGGCCTCCTCGTGGGCGTGACCGTCTCGGGCGTGCTCATGGCGCTCTTTCAGGCCAACGCCGGCGGCGCATGGGACAACGCGAAGAAGCGCGTCGAGAGCGGCATCGAGATCGACGGCGTCTTCTACGGCAAAGGCAGCGAAGTGCACAAGGCCACCGTCGTGGGCGACACCGTGGGCGACCCGCTCAAGGATACGAGCGGCCCGAGCCTCAACATCCTGTTGAAGCTCATCTCCATCGTCGCGCTCGTCATCGCTCCGCTGATCGCGTAAGGCAACGGACACGAAACCAGGAAAAGGCGTCTTCCTCCGGGGAGACGCCTTTCCTTTTGGCGGGGCGCACCCCGCGCAACGCATGGAGACGAGACGCCGGCAATACGAAGGTCGAAAGTCGGAGGACCACTCTCCCAACTTTTCTTGAATTGCGGCGTTCGTAGGTCGAATCCCCCGGAAGCGCTTTCGAATTCGTGCCGCTTGCCGATGGGATTCCGTATATTTGACCCCCCTTTCGGACGACTGTCCGGAAAGGAAGTCCTGCCGTCGGCCCGATGGGCGAGCCCTCGACGAGAGAAGCGACGGTCCCGGGGCGCACACAGCGGAAAAACAAGCGAGATTGCATACATCATGGCGAAGGTCGAAGTCACCATGCCCAAGATGGGCGAGAGCATCACCGAGGGCACCGTGCTCGAATGGCTGAAGCAGCCGGGCGAGCGGGTGGAACTGGACGAGCCGTTGCTGGAGATCGGCACGGACAAGGTGGACACGGAGGTTCCGTCTCCGGCGGCGGGGGTGCTCAAGGAGATCCTCGTTCCGGAAGGTGAGACGGTGGAGGTCGGCACGAAGATCGCCGTCCTCGAGACGGACGTGGAGGCCGGCGGCGACGGCTCCGAGGCGACGGCTCCGCCGGCCGAAGCGCCCGCACCGACGCCCGCACCGGCGGCTGAGACGCCCGCGCCCGCACCGACGCCCGCACCCGAACCCGTGGCCGAGCCCCCCGCACCTGCCGGCGGCGAGGTCGAAGTGGTGATGCCCAAGATGGGCGAGAGCATCACCGAGGGCACCGTGCTCGAATGGCTGAAGCAGCCGGGCGAGCGGGTGGAACTGGACGAGCCGTTGCTGGAGATCG
>Ga0256841_1001353_pt1 | contig 21468 bp, 21 predicted proteins | sample 356308metaG_FD_185971 | JGI IMG/M metagenome (GOLD analysis project Ga0256841, IMG submission 185971) | Hydrothermal vent microbial communities from Mid Atlantic Ridge, Atlantic Ocean - 356-308 | ecosystem: Environmental > Aquatic > Marine > Hydrothermal vents | place: Atlantic Ocean: Mid... | reverse complement strand
ACAGGTATTTTTCCAGCTGGAGATATATGGTCTGTTGTTACAGAATCACCAAGAAGCTCTAATACTCTTGCACCTTTTATATCCTTAGGTGGTTGAACTTCTATAGTAAAGTTATCAAAATATGGTGGTTTTCTTATATATGTTGAGTTAGGATCCCACTCATATGTTTCTCCTGTAGGTGCTTCTAATCCTTGCCAGTATTCATCTCCTTCAAGAACACCTTCATACTTCTCTTTAAATACTTCTGGTGTTAGTACTTGATTCATAATTTCATTTATCTCATCTTGAGATGGCCATATGTCTTTTAAATAAACTGGATTTCCATTAGGGTCTTTACCTAAAGGTTCTGTAGTAAGGTCTATATCTGTTCTTCCTGCTATAGCATAAGCTACAACTAATATTGGCGATGCAAGCCAGTTAGCTTTTACATCTGGATGGATTCTTGCTTCAAAGTTTCTGTTTCCTGATAAAACAGCAGAAACAATTAAATCATTATCTTTTATAGCTTTTTCTATATTTGGATGAAGAGGACCGCTATTACCTATACATGTTGTACAACCAAAACCTACAATATGAAATCTTAAAGCTTCAAGATAAGGCAGTAAACCAGCTTTTCTTAAGTAACCTTCAACTACTCTTGAGCCTGGAGCCAGTGATGTTTTTACATACGGTTTTACATTCAATCCCTTTTCTACAGCTTTTTTAGCCAGTAGTCCTGCACCTATTAATACAGAAGGGTTAGATGTGTTTGTACATGAAGTTATAGAAGCTATAACAACAGAACCATCTCCAATTAAAACTTCTTCTCCATCAATTTCAATTTTTGCTACTTTTTTACCTTTATGTATTCTGCATTCACCAACTTCCATATCCTTTCCTGCTTCATCTTCAAAAGCTGTAAGCTCTTTTATATCTATTTCTCTGTTATAATTGCAGTTTAGTAGGTCTACAAATGTTTTCTTCATGTCTTTTAATGATACTCTATCCTGTGGTCTTGAAGGTCCTGCTAAAGACGGTTCTATTTCTGACATATTTATTTCTATAAAATCAGAATATTCTGGTTGTTCTGAGCCTGTGTAAAATAGTGCATTTTCTTTTGTATATTTTTCTGCAAGGTCTGCAGCTTCGTTTCTGTTTGTTAGTCTGAGGAAGTTTATAGTTTCCTCATCAACTGGGAAAAAGCCCATTGTTGCACCATATTCTGGTGCCATATTTGCTATAGTAGCTCTGTCTGGTAAAGAAAGTTTTTTGACACCTTCTCCAATAAACTCAACAAATTTTTCAACAACACCAAGTTCCCTGAGTTTTTGTGTTATTGTTAAAACAAGGTCTGTTGTTGTAGCCCCTTCTGGAAGTTCGCCAGTAAGTTTTACACCTACAACCTCTGGTATTTTCATATAATAAGGTTGACCAAGCATAACAGCCTCTGCTTCAATTCCACCAACACCCCATCCCATAACGCCAAGACCATTTATCATAGTAGTGTGAGAATCAGTCCCTACTAATGTATCTGGGAATGCGATAGTTTCTCCATTTTGTTTAGCAGTCATTACAACCTGAGCTATATACTCTAAGTTAACCTGATGAATAATTCCTGCTCCTGGTGGGAAAATTCTTAATGTGTCAAAAGCATTTTGAGCCCACTTTAAAAGCTGATATCTTTCTTTATTTCTCTTATACTCCATTTCCAAGTTTTTCTTAAAAGCATCCTCTGTACCAAAGAAATCAATTTGAACAGAGTGGTCTATAATAAGGTCTACAGGAACAAGAGGATTAACCTTTTTAGGGTCTATTCCTAACTCCTTAGCTGCATCTCTCATAGCAGCAAGGTCTACTACCCCAGGAACACCTGTAAAGTCCTGCATAATAACTCTTGCCGGATGGTGTGGAATTTCTACAGGTGTATCATACTTTGTTTTCCAGTTGGTTATGTTTTTCACATGTTCTTCTGTTACTACAACACCATCATAGTTCCTAAGAAGATTTTCTACTAAAATTCTGATAGAAAAAGGTAATCTCTCAATATTACCTATACCTTCATCTTGTAGTTTTTTGATATTGTAGTAAGTGTAATTGTTCCCATTTACCTGAAGGGTTTGCTTAAATAAGTTTTTGTCCATTGTCTCTCCTCACGTAATTTAATTTATTTTGAAATATTATAATTTACTTGAAACAGAAAAATCAAACACTGTTTTAAAAAATTTTTTTCTTGAAAATAAAGGTTTGAGATTTATATTTTTGGGTATGGAAAAGTACCCATCATATTTAAGACTTTATGAAACTGGAGAGTTAGAAAAAAGAGTAGAAAAAGCCATCTCTATGCTTGAAAACTGTGAAGTTTGCCCAAACAACTGTAAGATAAACAGACTGGAAGATAAAAAAGCTTTCTGTAAAACAGGTAGATATGCAAAGGTAGCATCTTACTTTCCTCACAAGGGAGAAGAATTTCCAATAAGAGGATACAATGGTAGCGGTACTATATTTTTTTCTTACTGTAATATGAGGTGTGTTTACTGTCAGAACTTTGATGTAAGTCAATTAGGTGAAGGAGAGGAAGTATCTCCTGAAGAACTTGCTAATATGATGTTAACTTTGCAAAAAATTGGCTGTCATAATATAAATTTTGTATCTCCTTCTCACGTAGTACCTCAGATTTTAGAAGCGGTGTATATAGCAGTACAAAAAGGTCTAAAAATACCTATTGTTTACAATACCTCTTCATTTGACAGTTTAAAATCGTTGAAACTTCTTGATGGAGTTGTTGATATATATCTTCCAGATTTTAAATATCTGAATAACTACTTTGGTAAAAAATACTCAAAAGTAAAAGGATACGCAGATGCAGCCAAAGAGGCTATTAAAGAGATGTATAGACAGGTTGGAAACCTGATTACAGATGAAAGAGGTATAGCTATAAAAGGTGTTCTCGTAAGACATTTAGTACTTCCAAATGATATATCTACAACAAAAGAAGTTCTAAAATTTTTAAAAGATATATCTCCAGATTTAGCTATTAATGTAATGTCCCAATATTTTCCAGCATACAAGGCAGATGAATATCCAGAAATAAATAGAAGACCTACATGGATTGAATATGAAAATGCTTTAAAGTTAGCACAGGATTTAGGACTTAGAGTTATTTCTGGCTAAGGCCTTTTTCTGACACTTAGAACAAAGGCCAAAAATTTCTAATCTATGAAATTTTGGTAAAAATCCATACTCAGCACATACTTTGTCTTGAAGTTTTTCAATATCTTCTGATTGAAATTCTATTATTTTTCTACAGGATGTACATATTAAATGGTCGTGATGTTCTTTTATAGAGATTTCATATATTGTTTTATTATTTATTTTGATAACTTCCTCTACAAAACCTAATTCTTTCATGATATTTAATGTTCTATAAACTGTAGCTCGAGATACTGGTATATTCTTTTGCCTTATTTTGTGAACCATCTGCTCTATTTCAAAATGACCTTTTGTAGAAATAATTTCTTTAAAAACTTGCTCTCTTTGTGGTGTATATTTTAAGCCTTTATTTTTTATAGCTCTTTTAAACTCTTCTAAAAGTCTTCTTTTTGTTATTCTTGTTTTTTTCTTCTTATGCTGGGTCTTTTTCATCTTTTATCTGGCCTCTTTAATGTAAATGTATTATTCTTAGTAACAAGACAGTAATTAGCACCCCCTAATCTACCTATTATTTCTAATTTTTCTGTATCTACATATCCCTTTTCATTTAGAATGTCATCTTTTACATGAATTTTCAAGACCTCACCAAGTATAAGTCCCATTTTTCCTATTTCTATAATCTCAAATTTTCTACATTCTATATTAACTGGAGATTCTTTAACTCTTGGTGCTTTAACTACGGAAGAAGGAACTGGAGTAAGATTTGCCTCTTTGAATTCATCTATTTCTTCATCAAAAGGTAAAGCTGTAATGTTCATTTTTTCTACTACTTCTTTTGTAACCATATTTATAACAAACTCACCTGTTTCTTCAATATTTTTCCATGTATCTTTTTTAGCTTTTGTTTCTTTTCTACCTATAGATACTGCTATTAGTGGTGGTTCACTTGACACTCCTGCAAAATAACTAAAAGGAGCAAGATTGTAAATACCTTCTTTACTTACTGTAGAAATCCATGCTATAGGTCTTGGTACAATAACACTTATCATAAGCTTGTATATTTGAGAAGGTTCTAAACTTTTTATATCTATCTCCATAATTAAAACTCCGAGAGTATATCTTCTTCATGTTGAGCATAAAAATCTGTAATAATTGTTATTATCTCATCTATATCATCTGATATTTGAAATAGATTTAAATCTTCCTCACTGATATAACCTCTTGATAAGACTTGTTCTTTTATCCACTGATAAAAACCATTCCAGTACTCACTACCATACAATATAACTGGAAATGGTTTTAATTTTTTCGTTTGTATAAGAACAAGAGTTTCTGTAAGCTCATCTAAAGTTCCATATCCGCCAGGAAAGAGAACATATGCTGTTGCATATTTAACAAGCATAACTTTTCTTGCAAAAAAGTAATGAAAGTTTAATTGAACTTTTGCATATTTGTTAGGAAGCTGTTCTAAAGGTATATCTATATTTAAACCTATAGAGTTTCCTCCTGCTTCATAAGCACCTCTATTACCTGCTTCCATAATTCCGGGTCCACCACCAGTAACAATAGAAAAACCTCTCTTAGCTAATTTATATGCAAGTTCTCTAGCGGCTTCATAAAATTTATCTCCTTCTTTAACTCTTGATGAACCAAAGATAGTTACAGCAGGAACATATTGAGGCATAACATCAAAGCCATCTACAAAATCACCTATTATTCTAAATAATCTCCATGCTTCTTCCTTTTTTAGCTCGTTTATCTGATATTTTTCTAACATTTAAACTCCCTTTTTATAAAGTTCTATTAGTAGTATAACTATCAATCCTAAGCTAAAATTTAGCTTAATTAAAGCGGTAATTTTATTTATGAGTAAAGGTTTTTCTTCGTTAGAAGCTTTTATCAATTTTTTATAAAGATTAAAGTATATATAAGAAAATATCAATACCATCACAAGATAAATCAAAAGTTTAGCATCAAAAATATAGGATTGAACATGCAAATGAGCTCTATATCCGCCAGTTATAAGCAACAAAAATATAGCTATCCATACAAACTTAAAAAATCTACCCATTAGTTCAGGTATAAGTACCAACTTTTCTTTTCCAATAACATTTAGCGAAGGCCTCAAGATAAATAAAGTATAAAACATTCCACCTATCCATATTAAAACCCCTAAAATATGCAAAAAATTTGCTACAGCATCTATTATCATTTAGCTACCTCTTGACCTTTCATACTTTTAGGATACAAAATTTTAGCCATTATTATAGAAATTTCATAAAATACTATCAAAGGAAAAGCTAAAAATATCTGACTTACCACATCTGGAGGTGTTAAGATAGCCGCAAGAACAAAAATACCAACTATAAAGTAAGGTCTAATCTTAACAAGTGTTTGAGGTGAAACTACTCCAAGTCTTGCAAGTAAAGACAAAATAACAGGCATTTCAAACGTAATACCAAAAGCAAGTAAAAGTCTTATTACAAAGGATATATACGAGCTAACTGAAAGCATTGCCTCAACACTTAGCTGTTCATAACCAAATGTTATCAAAAATCTTATAGCTAAAGGCAGAACAATATAAAAAGAGAAAAATACTCCAGCAACAAAAAATACTGTAGTAAAAAGAACAAAAGGTACTAAAAGTTTTTTTTCATTTTCATAAAGGGCAGGTTCTATAAATTTCCATACCTGATAAAACACAAAAGGAGATGCTAGAACAAAACCTACAAGTATTGAAATCTTTAAAGCGGTAAAAAAGGATTCTGTAGGTGTTAATGCTACAAGTTTTAAATCAGGAAATACCTGTTTTAAAGGTTCCTGAAATATGTCAAAGAAAAAATTAACCTGAGTGAAAGCTACAATAGTAAATATAAATACAGCAATTAAACTTTTTATCAGTCTTATTCTTAGTTCAGCTAAATGTTCTGTAAGTGGAGCTTCGAACTCTTCAGGATTTTTCGCCATCTATATGTTCCTCTTTCTTTTTAAAGGAAATTTTTTCTCTTTTTGGTATATATTCATCTTTTTTTATTTCTTTTTTAAATTCTTTTTCAAAATCATCTTCTTTTTGAGATATCTCCTCTTTTTTTGCTTTTTTCTCTGGTTCTTCTAAATCTATCTTTGTAAGCTCTTTTACTGATGTAATATCTTCCACTACAGAGCTTTTTACTTCATCAACTGTTCCTTTAATCTCTCTTATAAATTTAGCTATTGTTCTAGCAGCTTCTGGAAGTCTTTGAGGCCCAAGTACAATAAGAGCAACAATCATAATAACTATCAGTTCTTGAAATCCTATTCCAAACATATCTACACCTACTTAACTTAGATTTTTAAAATTATACATCTAAAAAGTTATTCCTATACTAAGTTCAAATCTATAAAGAGATTCTTCATTTTTTCTATCTAATTTTCTTGCAACATCAAAAACTATTGCTCCTACAGGAGTTGGTACTAAAAAACCTGCTCCTATAGTTTTTCTAAGATAAAAACGTTTAATATCTTTATCATCTACAAATACATTTCCTATATCAAAAAACAAAAGAAGATAAAGATTAAAAGGCTTATATATAGGATATTTAACATCATTATTCAAAAATAAATATGCAATTCCACCAGACTTATTCTTTCCTTTTATTTCTTCATATCCAAATCCTCTTACTGTAGCCAATCCTCCTAGAAAAAATCTTTCTGACAAAGGAATATTATCTAATTTATCAAATATATATCCTGTTCCTAATCTTTGAGAAAAAACAAAACTTTTAAAGGGATAAAAATACCTAAAAAGATTTTCTACTTTCCAAAAATCTATATCTCTAAATGTTTTTTCAAGTTTTAAAATATCTATATATCCTGTTTTTGGGTCATATCTGGGATTTCTATAGTCTATATTAACTAAAGTTGATAGCTTATCTGCTTTATATCTCTTTATGGCAATAGGTACAGTATTATTTTTTATTCTATTTTTTGTGTTTTTAAATGTTATATTTCCTTTTATGTTTCTTGTGAAAAGTTTTGATATAGATATTTCTACTCCATCAGTATCAAGGTCATATATTCTATGTATTTCTACTGATTTATAAATGGATAAAAAACCTGATATTCTCTTTGGTATTAATCTATTCCCTATAGAATACTTATAAATTGACGAACCAAGGTTTGTAAACTCAGTATAAATAAAACTCTCAAATCCATAGTTGAAAAGATTTTTTAATGTAAGAGATGTTTGAATTCTAAACTGTCTGTCTGTGTTATAACCAATAGACCCCTGGAAGAATCCTCTTTTGTCTTCATGTAAATAAAGTACCCTATCTACCTGTTTATTTATTTTTTCAACAAACATATATGGATTAATATAATCAAACAGATAAGTTGAATAGAGATTTATCAGGTCAAGGTCTGTTTTTTCTTTGGAAAAAAACCTACTATTATCTAAATTTAGCTCTACAATTTTAGGAAAAAGATGATATGTACCATATATAAGAACAGCTCCATTTTCATATCTCTTTCCTGGTAGAAAATTAAAAATTCCTACAACAGAAAAATAGTTTTTATTTTCCCTAATTTTTACGTCAAGGAGAACTTTTCCATCAAAATAACCTTTATCCTTTAAAAGTTTTGAAAACTGTTCTTGAAGGTCAAGAAGTAATTTCCCATCATATGCACGTGGTAATTTAGGAATTTTTTTTATTTTGAAATTATTTATTATTATCTTTTCTAAAATAAACTTTTTTCCTTTAGAAAAAAGTATGTTTAAAAAAACTTCTCCCTTTTCTCTATCTATACTTTCTTGTAAAGAATAATTAGCCCTTAAATATCCTTTTTCTATAAAATTATTGATATAGGTATTTAGTATCTGTTTTATAGTTAACTTTTTATATGGTTTACCTATAAATTTTGATATTTTTTTTAGTTTTAAATTTGATTTTATATCCTTTAGTATATATCTTCTTCCTTCATTAATTATTATTTCTATATTTGCAGTTGTTTCATCAATATTTACAAGCCTTACATTAACTTTTACATCTAAAAAACCATTATCTATATAAAAATTCTTTATATTTTCTTTTGTTTTCTTTAGTTGAAATACACTAACACCTGTGTTAACAAATGTAAGAAAACTTTTTAATTTCTTTTCTTTAAAGCTTTTAACTCCCTTAAAAATTACCTTATACTTTGTACCAAAACTTATGTTTATATAAAGGTCTGCTCTGTTTTTAGATATTTTTCTAATGTCTTGAAGGGTAACAATATTTTCATAATAACCTTCTTTTCTTAAATAATCACTTAAAGTTTCTAATTTTTCTAATATAAATTGGTATTTAAGTACTGTTTTTTTACTTAATTTTAGTATTTTTTTATATTTTTTTTGTTTAGTAGCTGGTATATTTTTCTCAGACAAAAAAATAATTTTTCTTAATTTAAATGGTTTTCCTTCTTTTATCTTTATGTATAAAGTTGCAAATCCATTTAAGTTGATATTTGACTCAAGATTTATCTTTGCATTTAAAAAACCGTTATCTATATAAAACTGCTTTAATCTCATAGGAATATTTTTTATTGTATATGTATCTATTGGATGATTTTCTATTATGCCAGCTACACCAACTATTTCACTTTTCCAGAATGACTTATTTCCTTCAACATTTATCTTTTTTATAACAGGTTTTTTCCATAAAGTTAGAGTATCATTTTTTAACTGTATCTTTTCAAAGTCATTAGTTTTTCTTAAAAGAGTTATTAAAATATTCTTATCTTTAAGTTTTTGATACACTTGTTTTATATTATTTTTAGGTAATGGATAGTTTGACACTATAGTGAGACTAAAACTATCTGAAAATAGAAAAATAGAAAAAATAATAAAAAATAAAATTTTTTTCATATGAACTTGTGTTTTATTAACCTCTCTAAATTTTTAGAATAATATTATAAAATGAGACATTATCAATTACTAAACTGGAGATAAAAATGGTTTTATCTAAAAGTAAAATTAAAGAATTAATTGAAATTGGAACTATCGAAGTAGACCCATTAGACATTGAACTACAGCTTCAAGAAAGCTCACTTGATATTAGATTATCTCAAAGGCTTTATAAATATCCATTAGATTTGGAACCAGAAATCAGTATGTTAGATATAAAAAATCCCTATTTAAATATACTTGAAAAAGATTTTATATCTGATAATGGCTTTGTTTTAGAGCCAAAAAAATTTATACTGGCTGAAAGTTTAGAATATATATCTGTCCCAGACAACATAAATCTATTTCTTGATACTAAATTTAGATTAGATAAATTTGGACTTATTTTAATAAACAAAGGCTGGTTAGGTGCAGGTTTTGAAGGATTTATTACACTTTGTATATATAATGCTGGTGATTTCCCAGTTAGACTTTTTAAAGAAGAAAAAATAGCCCAGATAGTATTCCAAAAAGTAGAATAAACCATTTGTTATAATAAAATACACCTTTTATAAGGAGAGGTATTTTGCAGCAGATAGATATAGCTATTGTAGGATATGGTACTGTAGGAAACGCTGTAGCAAAAATACTAGAAGAAGAAAAACAACTACTTACACAAAAAGCTGGATATAAAATAAATCTAAAAAAAGTATATACAAGAAACTGGAATAAACATTTTAAATATCCATTAAAAGAAAATCAAAAAGCAAAATCTTTAGAAGAAATACTAAATGACCAGGATATCAAAATCGTTGTAGAACTAACAGGAGGTATAGATTTTCCCTTAGAGCTTTTTAAAAAGTGTATTTTAAAGAAAAAACATATAGTTACAGCAAACAAAGCATTACTTGCAGAAAAAGGTAAAGAAATTTTCCAGCTTGCAGAACAAAACAACATAAGAATAGGATTTGAAGCAGCCGTAGCAGGTGGAATTCCAATAATAAGAGCCTTAAGAGAAGGACTGGTAGCAAATAAAATAAAAAATATATACGGCATTTTAAATGGAACAACCAATTTTATTCTAACCAAAATGTACACAGAGAAAAAAGCCTTTAATGAAGTTCTTAAAGAAGCTCAGGAAAAAGGATATGCAGAAGCTGATCCAACACTTGATATAAATGGTATAGATGCTGCTCATAAAATAGCAATACTTGCGTCCTTGGCTTTTGGTGGGTTTTTAGATTTTTCTAATGTATATACAGAAGGGATAAACGGTATAGAAAAACTGGATATAGAATTAGGGAAAGAGTTAGGATACACGTTAAAGCTACTTGCTATTGCAAAATCTCATAACGATGAAGTGGAAGTTAGAGTACATCCTACTTTTTTACCACAATCTAATCCCTTATCTTCTGTAAATGGAGTATTTAACGCAGTTTTAATAGAAGGAAATCATGTAGGAGAAACTATGTTTTATGGAAAAGGTGCTGGTGGCGAACCTACAGCAAGTGCAGTTATAAGTGATATAGTAGATATAGGAAAAAGTATTGTTCTAAATACAGGAAGAAACATAGAAATAACATCTATGAATTGGAAACATAAAGACCTTAGTTTAAAGAAAGTTGAGGATTTTTATACAAGATACTATATAAGATTTACAGTACCAGATGTAATAGGTATTCTTTCAAAAATTGCAACTGTATTTGCAAAATATGAAATAAGCATAGCAGCAGTTATCCAAAAAGAAAAAGTAATAGAACTATATGATAAATCTATAGAAAAGACAGTACCACTTGTAATCTTAACCCATACAGCTTCAGAAAATAATATACAAAAAGCTATAAAAGACATAGAAAACCAAAAACTGACAAAATCAAAAACTATAATAATCAGAGTAGAAGACCCAGAATAAATGAAAACAGATAATATAGAAATAAAAAAATATATAGGAATTATCTTAGCTCCAGTCTTAGCCATAATAGTATATCTTTTACCTTTAGACCTGAATAAAAATGCTCATATAGTCCTTTCTATAATGATTTTTTGTTTGATATTCTGGCTAACAGAAGTAATTCCTTTATCAATGACAGCGCTTTTAGGAGTTTCTTTAGCTGTTATTTTTGGTGTCGTAAATATAAAAAATGCCTTTTTATCATTAGGAGACAAGGTTCTTATCCTGTTCATTGGAAGTTTTCTAATAGCACAGGCTATGACAAAACACGGATTAGACAAAAGATTTGCATTACTTCTACTAACAAAAGATATATTTCTTAAAAGCCCTATCATGTTAATTGTAGGGTTTTCATTAATATCCTTTACACTATCTATGTGGGTGAGCAATACAGCAACTACAGCTATGTTATTACCACTAATTCTTGGTATAGTAGAGACATTTAGAAAAAATAATATAAAAGGTACAAAACTTTTTGCTGTATATGCGCTTCTTGCTGTTGCTTATTCAGCATCTATTGGCGGAACAACAACATTGATAGGAACTCCAACAAATCTTATCGGTGTAGGTTTTTTAAAAGAGGAAGGATATGAGGTAGATTTCCTTCAATGGATGTTAATCGCTTCTCCTATATCATTTACAATGTTTGTCATTTTAATGTTATACATAAGATTTAAAATAAAAAAATTCAAATTTAACAAAAATCAAATAAAAAAAATCTTTTTAACAGAAAAACAACATTTACATAAAATTTCTGCTGGAGAAATCAACACATTAATTGTTTTTTTTACAGCAGCTATATTATGGATGCTTCCAGGTATTGCAAATTTAGTTGGAAATGAGGTAGCATATAAATTCCTAAAAACGCATTTACCAGAGAGCATAGTTGCTCTTTTTTGCGGTATTTTGCTTTTTTTATTACCTATTGATTTAAAAAATTTTAAAGGAACTTTAGAAGTTGATGACTTAAAAAAGTTAGATTGGGATGCTATATTACTGTTTGGTGGTGGTATTGCATTGGGAAAACTGATAATAAACACAGGGTTAGCTCAATATATAGGAAAAAAAATATCATCTATTATTTCACCTGAATTTTTTATCGGTTTTTTATTTGTTTTAATATTAAGTATGATTTTTATGACAGAAATTAGTTCAAATACAGCAACTACAGTTACTTTTGTCCCTATCATTATAGGAATTTTGAAAGAAATGCATATTGATATATTTTATCCTATAATTGCTGTTGTTATAGCAGCAAGTTTTGCATTTATGTTGCCAATAGCAACCCCACCTAATGCTATAATTTATGGTAGTAGATTAATAAAAATAACAACAATGGCAAAAACAGGTTTTGTTTTAAATATTATAGGTTCCATTGTTATATTGACATACATAATAATTTATATGAGGTGACAGATGGAGCTAAAATGGGAATTTTCTGCAGGAGGCGTAGTTTACAAAAAAGAAGATGGAAAAATCTATGTACTCTTAATAAGAGTAAAAAACCGATGGAGTTTTCCAAAAGGAAACATAGAAAGAGATGAAGAAAGAGAAAAAGCAGCTTTAAGAGAAGTTAAAGAAGAAACAGGTGTAGACGCAGAAGTATTAGATTTTCTTGGAGAGATAGAATACTGGTACAGTCTTCATGGATACAGAATCCATAAATTTGTTTACTATTATCTTATGAAGTACAAGGGTGGTGAAATAGTTCCTCAAAAAGAAGAAATTGATGAAGCTAAGTTTGTACCTCTTGAGGAAGCAGAAAACTTACTTACATATGATAATGATAAAAAAATCCTACAACGAGCTATAAATAAACTAAAAGAGTTAGGTGAAATATAAATGCTCCACTCATTAGTAAATTTTTTTTTGACTACTGTAGGAAATTAGATAGAGGCAAAGCTTTAAAAAGAAGTCAGCAAATTGGTAATTTTATATGGAAACTTGGTTATAGAAAATCAGTTATTTTAAAAAATTTAGACATAGCATTTCCTGAAAAGAATAAACACTGGAAAGAAAATATAGCAAAAGAGTGTCTTATAAATATTGCAAGAACGTTAGTTGAGTTTCCAAGGATACCAGACTACATAAAAACCGGTGAGATAAATGATATATTTAAGATTATAGAAGGAAAAGAAATATTAGATAAATACTCAAAAGATGGATTTATATTAGTTACTGGACATATTGGAAACTGGGAAATCCTTGGAGCTGGTATTCAAAAAGATTATAAAAAATTAGTAGCTCTTGCATACAGACAGGAAAATGAAAAAATAAATCAAATTCTAAAAAAAATTAGAAATGATGCAGGTCTTGAAATCATACACCATAATGACCCAATGAGAAAGTTTATAAAAGCTATTAGAGAAAATAAAATACTGGCATTTTTAGTAGACCAGAACACCATACGTGAAAGAGGTATATTTGTAGATTTTTTTAATCTGCCAGCTATAACTGTAACTTTTCCAGCAAAATTAGCAGTTAAACACAACAAACCTGTAGTATTTGCTTATTCTATATTTGATGAGAAAGATAAAACATATAAATGTTATGTTTCTCAAATAGAATATGAAAAGACTAAAAAAGAGTACGATGATATATGTGCACTTACTAAAGCATATACCAAAAAAATAGAGGAAATCGTAAGAAAGCATCCAGAGCAATATTTATGGACTCATAAAAGGTGGAAAACCAGACCAGAAGGAGAGCCCCCAGTATACTAGGGGCTTTTGAGATTTTAAGCTTCTAGGAAGAACTGTTTTAATTCTTTAGGTAATTCAGCAGCTATATCCTCTACCTCACCTTCAGTAACATGTCTTTTAATTACTCTAAATACCGCTTTTACTGCCTGTGTAGCTTCTTCTTTATTCCCAAAATCTCTTGGGGCAGTTCTACCATCTTCTTTCATAACTTCATCAATAAACTCATCAATGTGTTTAATCTTTTCTGGAACTTTGTCAATCTTCCATCCATCTACAGCAATAGCTTTAATACACATTGGAAGTTGTGAAATGAAATCTAAAAACTCTTCTGGTGTTAATCTGTTTCTTAAAGCATGAATAACAGCTCTTGTAACTCTCATAGCTCTGTTTTTATCCTCAGGATTTCCAAGTTCCTGTGCTACCTCTTTAATAAAAGCATTCCCTGTGGCTACATACTTTTCAAAGTTCATGGCCACCCTCCTTAATTTTATTATATTTCCTTTACATAATTAAAAATATATACCAATCTAAATTTGTCAATATAAAATTATATTAGTGTAATACTATAAAATTATCATTTTTTGACTTCTGAAGTTTTTAAAATTTCACTTTCTACATCTATTTCTTTCATAACATAAACTTTATCACCAGGTCTTACCCTTTCTACAGTTTTTAATCCAACTACCTGTCCCCTTTCTGCGATATCAATATTTTTTCTATCAATCTGCATAGATTCTACTACCTGCCTTACAACACCAGTTTTTTTACCAATAATATGAATAGTATCTCCTATCTTCATAGGATTATTAACTATTCTTACTTCTGCAACGCTAATTTTAGGATAAAAATGTACAACTTCTCCTACATATAGTTTTTTCTCTTTCGCTATTGATTTATTTATACCAAATAAACCTTCTCCAAAGTAAAATCCGCTGTCCCATTCTCTATGATAAACCCTTTCTAATAAATCCCATAAATCTTTCCAGCCCTTTGTTTCCCATTCACCATTTAATATTCTTTCCTGTGCTTCTCTATAACATTTTGTAACAATGTACGCATAATCTGGATTTTTATTTCTTCCCTCTATTTTCCAGCTATCTGCCCACATAAGCTTATCTACAAAATTTATAGTCACTAAATCCCGTGCAGATAATACATAATCAGAACCTAAGAAAAATTCTGTACCTGTATTTTTTGAAACAATCTTTACATCAAATTCATGTCTGCAAACCTGATAACATTCACCTCTATTTCCAGAAGTTTCAAAAACATCATGAGACAAGAAACATCTTCCAGAAACTGCCATACACATAGCACCATGAATAAATATCTCTATCTCAAGATTTGTTTTATTTTTCAGTTCAAGGAGACCTTCTAATTTTACTTCTCTTGCTGGAACTATTCTTTTTACTCCTAATTTTTCATAAAATTTCGCTGCTTGCGTATTTGATACAGAAGCCATAGTTGATAGATGAGTTTCTAGTCCTAACTCTATAGATTTTGAAAGAACAGCCATATCCCAACCAATAACTGCATCCACTCCAATTTCCTTTAGTTGATGAAGAGTTTCATTAACCCATGGTAAATCGTCTTCAAAAACTATAGAATTCATTACTATATATTGTTTTAAACCAGCATCTTGAGTTATTTTTCTTATTTCCTTTACATCTTCTATTGTAAAATTACTTTTTAAAGCTCTTTGATTTAACTTACCTACACCCATATAGATTGCATCAGCTCCAGCTTTAATTACTGCAGAAAGACCTTCATAATGACCTACTGGAGCAAGTATTTCTGGTCTGTGTTTATATAAAGACATGATTTAACCTCCTATTCTTAATTATTTAGGTAGTAATTAAATATAATAGAAATTTTCTAAATATAAAAAGTGAAATTAGTCCACTTTTATAGAAGGACGTGAGTTTAATAGTTTTTTTGTATAAGGATGAGAAGGATTATCAAAGATATCAAACACTGTTCCTTCTTCTACAATTTCTCCTTTATAAAGGACTATAACTCTATCTGCTACTTCTGCAACTACACCAAGGTCATGTGTAATTAATAGGATACCAATATTTAAACTCTCCTTTAAAGAAACAAATAATTTAAGAATTTGAGCTGCTACTGTAACATCTAAAGCTGTAGTTGGTTCATCTGCAAGTAAAATTCGTGGATTATTAACAACTGCGATAGCTATAGCTACTCTTTGTTTTAAACCACCTGAAAGCTCATGAGGATATTGATAAAATCTTCTCTCTGGCTCTGGAATTTTAACTTTATACATCGTTTCTATAGCGATTTTCTTTGCTTTTTCATTTGAAATATTTCTATGTGCTGTAATAGTCTCTACTATCTGCTGACCTATAGTTAATAAAGGATTTAAAACTGCTGATGGTTCTTGAAAAACCATAGATATCTTATTACCTCTAATACTTCTAATATCTTTATATGTTGTCAAATCAATGAAAGAACCATCTAGATTAAAAAGAATTTTTCCTTTTAACGTCGCATATGAAGGTAAAAGTCCCAGTATAGAATAACAGGTTACACTTTTTCCAGATCCAGACTCACCTACTAAAGCTACAATTTCCCCTGGATTTATAAAAAAAGAAATACCCTTGAGAGCCTCTACAGTTTTATTCTCAAGGGTAAAATGAACTTTTAGATTTTCTACTTTTAGTATAGAATTCATACTGATTATTTATACAATGTATCCACAACATCTTCTATTGTTTCTTTATCAAGAACACCTGATATCATAAGTGCTTTTCCTTCTTTTAAAGGAAAAACTGTTGTTGGTGTTCCACCTATAGGAGTTTTTTTGCCAAAAAATTCTAAGTTTTTATCAATTATAGGTTCAGCTTTTTTACAATCTTTTTCCAGCTGTTTTAGTTTAGAACTTTTCCTTTCTTTTACATACTCAAAGCTTTTTTTCAAAATCTCCTGTTTTTTCTTCATATCACTTTGACAGATTATATTGTAAGAAACTTTTTTAGCATGTTTGTGGAATGGAAGAGGAAATAATATAACACCGAAAGATATATCTTTCCTATCTTTTAATACCTCTTCCACATTATCATGGTAAACTGCACAGGCTGGACATTCTGGGTCTTCTATAATATAGAGTTTAATCTTTGCATTCGGATTTCCAAGAACAAGATTTTCCTTTGGCATTCCCTTTATATTAACAATTTTGGCTTTTTGCATAAAAGCGATACCAGCTTTTTCTTTTAACTTTTGAGCCTTATCCTTTCCGATTATTGCTTCTAACTGTTTTACTTTCTCTTTTACAGCTTCTTTAGAAAGCTCTAACATTTTTTTCCTTGTTAAACTCTCTTTTTTCTGAATATCAATGATTTCTCCAGAAATTAAATATTTAAAATCACAGTCTACATAAACAGGAATTTTTCTTCCTCTAAGCTCAACAATCACCTCATAAAAATCTTCAATAGGTGCTTCGGAAATGGAAACAACTTTAGCTCTTCCCAAAATCGGTGCTAATCTTTCTTGAGCTTCTTTTACACTTATATCGGTTGTAGACAAACAACCTTCTTCCTCTGCAAATGAAACAGACATAAAAATCAGTGAAGTGATTGTAGCAAAAATTAATTTTTTCATACTTCCCTCCTTAGGTTGATACATTAAATTCTCTTAAGGCTTCATTTAAAGATACTTTTTTATCTGTTGATTCTTTTCTCTTTCCTATAATTAAAGCTACAGGAACTCCATATTCTCCAGCAGGAAATTTTTTCATCATCGTTCCAGGAATAACTACACTTCTTGCAGGCACTCTACCTCTATACTCAACAGGTTTATCTCCAGATACATCTATAATTCTGGTTGAACCTGTGATAACAACACCAGCACCTAAAACAGCCTCTTCTTCTATTATAGCTCCTTCTACGATTATGCATCTTGAACCTATAAAACAGTTATCCTCAACAATAACAGGTTTGGCAGAAGGAGGCTCTAAAACTCCACCTATTCCTACACCACCAGATAGATGAACATTTTTCCCTATCTGTGCACAAGAACCTACAGTAGCCCATGTATCAACAAGTGTTCCACTGCCTACATATGCCCCAATATTTACATAAGAAGGCATTAAAATAGCACCTGACTCTATAAAAGAACCGTATCTTGCTGTAGCTGGCGGGACAACTCTAACACCTGCTTCTTTCCAATTCTTTTTTAATGGAATTTTATCGTAATATTCAAAAGGACCAACTTCCATAACTTCCATCTGCTGTATTGGGAAATATAGTAAAATTGCTTGCTTTACCCACTCATTTACTATCCATTCATTATTTTGTTTTTCTGCTACTCTTACCTTACCTTTATCTAAAAGCTCTATAACTTCTCTAACAGCATCTTGATACTGTTTTTCTTTTAATAAATCTCTATTTTCCCATGCCTCTACTACAAGCTTTTTTAATTGTTCCATAAACAGCCTCCAGTAATTTGTTATGTTTAAAATTGTATCAAATTATAGCAATTATAGAGAAATTTGATTATTTTCACAAAAATTTTTATACTATAAAGTCTGTTCTTTATAATTTTCACAAATTTAGGAGGTTTTTAATTATGGCTAAAGTTAAGATGAAAACAAATAGAACAGCTGCTAAAAGATTTAAAGTTACTGCAAAAGGAAAAATAAAGTACTGGAAAGGAGGTGTTTCTCACTATAATACAAAGAAAACAAGAAAAAGGAAAAGACAGGGTAGAAAACCTCAATACGTACCAGAAGAGATAAAACACAAAATTGAAGCACTTATACCTTACGAATTTTAATAAGGAGGATAAAAAATGAGAGTAAAAGGACCTTCTTCAAGAAAGAAAAAAAAGAAAATATTAAAAATGGCAAAAGGTTATTATGGCGCCAAACATCGTTCTTATAAAAGAGCAAAAGAGCAGTTAATCAGGTCTTTGCAGTATGAGTATAGAGATAGAAGGCTTAGAAAGAGAGACTTTAGGAGACTATGGATAGTCAGAATTAATGCTGCAGCAAGAATGAATGGTTTATCTTACAGCCAGTTTATAAATGGCTTAAAAAAAGCAGGAATTCAGCTTGATAGAAAGGTTCTTGCTGATTTAGCTGTAAATGATTTAGAAGCATTTTCAAAACTGGTTGAAAAAGCAAAAGAGGCTCTAACAGCATAAAATGAGTTTAAAAGAAGAACTAACAGCTTTAAAAGAAGAAGCTTTAAAAAAAATATCAGAAATTTCAAGCTCAGAATCTCTTGAAAGGATAAGAGTAGAGTTTCTAGGTAAAAAAGGAAAATTAAAAAATATACTAAAAACTCTTGGTAAATTAGAGCCTGAACAAAGAAAAGAGATAGGTAAGCTAGCAAACTCTATAAAAGAATTTATAGAAGAAAAATTAAAAGAAAAAGAAAAACAGCTTAAAGAAAAAACCTTACAGGAAAAATTAGAAAAAGAAAGATTAGATATTACTTTACCTTCTTTCTGGCACGATATAGGTGCATCTCATCCTGTAATGTCAACGCTAGTAGAGATATCTGAAATATTCTTATCTATGGGCTTTAGTATAGAAGAAGGACCAGAAGTAGAATATGAAGAGTACAACTTTGATATGCTAAATATACCAAAAGACCATCCTGCCAGAGATATGCAAGACACATTCTTTTTAAACAACGGTATGCTTTTAAGAACTCATACTTCCCCAGTTCAGATTAGAACAATGCTAAAAAACAAACCTCCTATAGCCATAATAGCCCCAGGTAGAGTTTACAGAAAAGATGCAGACCCTACTCATTCTCCAATGTTTCACCAGATTGAAGGCTTAATGGTTGATAAGGATATAACATTTAAAGATTTAAAAGGCATACTAAAAATATTCTTAGAAAACATCTTCGGCAAAGATATTCCTATAAGATTTAGACCTAGCTATTTTCCATTTACAGAGCCTTCTGCAGAAGTAGATATAGGATGTACAGTTTGTGGTGGAAAAGGTTGTAGAGTCTGTAAAGAAACAGGATGGCTTGAGATATTAGGTTGTGGAATGGTAGACCCAAATGTGTTTGAAGCTGTTGGTATAGACCCAGATGAATATTCAGGTTTTGCTTTTGGTCTTGGTATTGAAAGAATAGCTATGCTTAGATATCAGATTACTGATATTAGGATATTGTTTGAAAACAACATGAGATTTAACCAACAGTTTAAGGGGATAAGATGAAAGTACCTTACTCATGGATTAAAGAGTTTCTGGATATAGATATACCTGCTGATGTCGTAGTAGAAAAGTTAAATACTACCGGAATAGAAGCGGTAAACTATAAGTTTGGAAGTTATATAGACGGCTTAATTACAGTAAAAGTTCTATCAGTAAAAGCACATCCAGAAAAAGAAAAATTACTGATATGCAAAGCAAGCGATGGAAGACAGGAGTATCAAGTAATAACAGCTGACAAAACAATAAAAGAAAAAGATGTAGTTATACTTGCCAAAGCTGGAACAAAGCTTCCTCAAATGGAAATAAAACCTATGAAATTTGGTAGTTTTATTTCGGAAGGTATGTTTATATCACTACAAGAGCTTGGTGTAGAAGAAGCATCAGACAGTATATTTAAATTAGACCCAGACACTCCAATAGGAATAGATGCTTCAAAACTATTAGGACTTGGTGAAGAAGATATAATTGAAATAGAAATAACTCCAAATAGAGGTGATGCTTTAAGTGTACGAGGTTTAGCAAGAGAGATAGGAGCTATCTTCGGTATAAAAAGAAAAGAAAAATTCCCTGTAGTATCAATACTACAAGAATCTATACCTGAAATAGAAGTACAAACAGAAAAAACCTACAGATACAGAGGAGTTATAATAAAAGACGTAAAGATAAAGACCTCTCCTCTTGATATAAGACTAAAACTTATAAAGTCTGGACAAAAGCCAATAAATAATGTAGTTGACATAACAAATTATATCCTTCTTCAAGAAGGACAGCCGTTACATGCATTTGATTTAGATAAGATAGAAGGAAAAGTTATAGTTAGAACTGCAAAAGACGGAGAAACTATAACAACCTTAGATGGAGAAGAAAAAAAACTAAAAAGTACAGATATAGTAATATCTGATGAAAAAAAACCTATTGCCATCGCAGGTATAATTGGAGGTGAAAACACAAAAGTTGACGAAAACACAAAAAACATTCTGCTTGAAGCAGCAGTATTTGACAATATTTCAGTAAGAAAAACAGCAAAAAGACTTGCTATATCTACTGAGTCTTCCTACAGATTTGAAAGAGGAGTAGATATAGAAAATCTACCTAATGCACAGGATAAAGCTGTAGAGCTTATTATAAAAACTGCAGAAGGTAAAGCTGTAGGAGAAAAAGATATATACACAAAGCAATATAAACCAAAACTAATACATCTAAAAGAAAAAACTACTCTTAGAATACTAGGAGAAGTAATCTTAAAAGAAGAAGCAAAAGAGTTATTAGAAAGACTTGAAATTCCCACAGAAATAACAGAAGATGGAACTATATCTACAATTCCAGCATTTAGAGCTTTAGATTTAGAAAGAGAAATAGACCTTGTAGAAGAAGTTGGAAGACTTAAAGGATTTGATAACTTTGCACCTTCCTTTCCTAAAGTATCTCTTGAAGGGTTCAAACAAAGTAAAGAATTTAGTTTTGAAATCAGAAGTAGAGACTTTTTTAAATCTAACGGACTAACAGAAGTTATAACATATACATTTGTAGGAGAAGACATATATAAAGCTTTAGATTTAGACATTCCAAAAATAAAAATAGTAAACTATCTATT
>Ga0256841_1001352_pt1 | contig 21488 bp, 44 predicted proteins | sample 356308metaG_FD_185971 | JGI IMG/M metagenome (GOLD analysis project Ga0256841, IMG submission 185971) | Hydrothermal vent microbial communities from Mid Atlantic Ridge, Atlantic Ocean - 356-308 | ecosystem: Environmental > Aquatic > Marine > Hydrothermal vents | place: Atlantic Ocean: Mid... | reverse complement strand
TTATAAGCACCATCGTTAATGGCGCCTCCACCAAGTAGTCGTTGATAATTGTTTACATTCTTAAGATATACATATGTTTCTATGGTAAAATCGTTAGTACCAAAATCCCAATCAGACGAGTCTGGTAAATGTAAATAGGATGCCCCATTAAAATATAAAGAACTTTTTCCAAATTTTTTTGTAGAAACATCGAATTTATTACTATTATCAGACGTAATTTGATGATGATAATTACTACTTTCTTCTTCAAAATTTAGTAATAACGAAGTATACGTATCTGATAAATATGACCCTGTTGGTGGAGTAAAATCACTTGTCCATCTTGCTACTCCTTTAGAAATCCTCAGTTCGTCCAAGTAGCCATTTAGATATTCTACTATATTTGATTGATTGGTGTAGTATCTGGCTCCTATTATAAGACCGGCACTGCCTGTGTTTATCGCGTCTGTAATACTTATTGTCCATGTATATACTTTAACCCCATTTATGAAAAAATACATGTTTGATCCGTGTCTAGATACCGCTACATGGTACCAGACATTATTTGAAAAACTGTCTCCAGTATATATTTCATTATAATTAGTTCCATTATAATAACCAAAATTTAAACCAACATGATTAGCCCCAGAATCATTACCTATTCCTAAAAACCACATATTATAAGCACCATCGTTAATGGCGCCTCCACCAAGTAGTCGTTGATAATTGTTTACATTCTTAAGATATACATATGTTTCTATGGTAAAATCGTTAGTACCAAAATCCCAATCAGACGAGTCTGGTATTGTGAGGTGAGAATTGTTAGAGCTATTAAACTCGACTGAGAAATTGCCTAACTTTTTAATTGTATTATTAAAAACAACTTTATTTACTGAGGTAATGGAGTTGGTGTTATTAGATTTATCCAGATTCATATGTAGCAATAATTTAGTGTAATTATCTATTAGCTCAGGTATTTCTATCCCCATTATACCATGTAGATTACTTTTATCTACCCTGCCTATTTTAGATATCTTATCTATTTGAGAACCATATATTTTTTCTATTTTGCTCATAACTGTGTCCTAAAGTTTTATTTTTTCCATTTATATTTTTTAACTCCGTTTATTTCTAAACATATAAATATATTTTCATCTTTTACATAATCTATTACTTCTTTAATTATTAGGTCGTTAGATAATTCATATTCGAATAAATAAATTAGTTCTCCTGATTTTAATTTTTCAGTTTTATATAGCGAAGCAACTAATGACGAATAACCATCGCTTTGTTTACAACCTATAGGTTTAACAGTTTTATCCTTATACGATGAGAAGGGGCTATTTTCATAAAGGTAATTCATCGCTTCTTCTGTAAGACCATGGATTATCATAATTTTATGCTAATGTAATAACTGTTGAATCTGGTTTAAAATCTAGAATGTCTGTGTCATAGGCTTCACCAACATATTGTACTACATTATCGGTGGCTGAAGGTTGTGTTTGAGTTAAAGTTCCATCAGTTGTTGATAAATAGACTGGTGATCCTTTTGTAAAACTCCAGGAACTGTTTCTAACAAATCCATTTTTTAACACTAAAATTTCACTGCCCGCGCCAGATTCTAAAGCCAGAACAGTACCAGGAGTTTTAGTGTCAGAAGTAGCATTTGCTGGTTCATAACCATTTGTACCCATATATAAAATAGCAAACTTTCCTACGGGATTACTATTAACACCTACTCTTGAAGTAATACCACTATATCCACCATCTGATAAACTTGTTTTAAAATTAGTTTGTGTCTTGAACTCTGAAATTGCGCTCATATTTTATTCTCCTAAAAAGTGTTTTATTATTAATCATCATAAAATTCTATGTTTGTAACTGTATTATATCCTGGTAATGTTATTCTATATATATCTAATCCATTTGTCCAATCTAATGTAAATTCAGCCACAGAAGCCCCCTGACCATAAGCAATTGAATTAGCACCAAAGTCTTCTAATTGAACTGGGGATATGGAGCCTACATATTCACCAGTTACTCTCATTCTAGAAGGTCTGTAATTTACATACCAATTAGAGTTCTGATTAACCATAAGCCCAATAAAAGTTTCATGTGTTGGCATTTTTTATTCTCCTTCAATTAACCATTTTTTACCCATTTAATTCCATCCCATATAGCAGCGGACTCAACTTGCCAATCATTGTTATCAAAATGCTGCACCCATCCAGAAGCTTGGCTTGGAATATCTATGCCTTCTACCTTAGTAATTGCAGATTTACTTAATTTTCCAATACTATTTACACTTGAAATATCTACTTTTTGTATCTTAGAAATAGATGACATTATATCTCCTTATTATGTAATTTTATGATTCATTAAACTCAATATTTGTTATTGTAAACATTGTACTTGAATTCAAGTTTTTTAATAATAATTTATCCATATTGCACGGGGCTGTCACCCAATCTAGATTTATAACTTGTCTCGAATTATAACCGTCTTCTATCTTGACTATATAACTTTGATCACAGCCATCGTAAAGATAAAACTGAGATACGGAGGATACACCACCCACAGTGATTCTAATTTGACTAGGTCTATAAGCGGCTGCAAAAGAACTGTGTACATGAAGCTCTATAACCATGTCATTGTTTACAGCTTGAGAATTCCACTTAAATTGACTCCACCAACCGACATCAGCTGCCCAATCGTTATTATCATAATGCTGCACCCAATTACCTTGTTCTGAAATCAATACCCCATCCACTTTGGTAATCGCAGATTTAGTTAATTTTCCAATACTGCTTATATTTGAAATATCTATCTCTTGTAATGTAGATATAACCGATGACATAAGATCCCCTTAATTTGTTAAATTTTCTTCTATTATTTTTTCTTCAGAAGGTGTTTCTTTAACCACATTAGTATTATTAGAAGAACTTACACCACCTCCAAAAGACGTGTTCGTATCACGTCCTGATGACCAAGTATTGCCTTTTCCTATATTTATATTACCACCAGCAGATTTACCTACAGATTCTAATATATTACCCAAACTATGCCCTATAGTATAAACTGTGCCTACTCCTCCAGCAATCTTTAATGCATTCCCTAATAACCCCCAGGCTGGAGAAGGCCTTTTCTGCTGTATATTAACAAATTTTTTAGGGCTGCGCATTTCTATAGTTTTGACTTTTCCATCAGGGTATAATTCTATCTTAACTAATGGTTTATCCTCCCGTGTAAACTGCGCCTTCATTGCTTCAGTATACGCTCTATAATTAGGATCAAGGTGTGTAGCACACCCAGTTAGTATAAAAAACAATACTAATAAGACTATAGTAATTCTTTTCATTTAAATCTCATTCTATTTTGTAATTCTACTTTCAATACTAAACTCCCCGGTGGCTGTAGCTGTAGAAGTACTTGTAGTTGGGTCTAGTGGGTTAAATGTGTTAGTATTTCCTTCCAGATTTACTCCACCACCAAAAGCTACATTAGCATCACGGCCTCCAGACCAGTTGTTTCCATTACCAATAGTTATGTTATGTCCACCATACTTGGCCACATCCTCAATGATGTTATCCAAAGAATGACCTGCGGCCCAGATTGTTCCAAAAATACCAGCATAATGTAATCCTTGACCTACTATACCCCAAATAGGAGAGGGCCTTTTCTGCTGTAGTTGAACTATTTGATGTTGTTGGTTCATCTCGATGCCTTTAACTTTACCGCTCTCATACAAATCTAGTTTCATCAAAGGCTTTTCTTCATGTGCAAACTGGGCTTTCATAGCTTCCGTGTATGCTGCATAATTTGCATCAATACCTGTAGAACATCCTATGGAAACTAATAAAAAAACTCCCACTATACTCAATAAAATTTTTGAAATTCTGGTTTTCATAAAACTCCTCCTTAATCTAATAAATACTTTTTATCCTGCAACATATCCGCTACTTCCAGTAAATTACTTCTATACGAGTTTTTAAGCTTAACATAGGCTAAATTTTTATTAGGCAAAATTCTCAATAACTTTAGTAATCCAGATTCAGAAGGTCTAACCACACCATAAGTTTGCTTTAAATCTCCTAGTAGAATTAATTTACCTCCATTACTTGGTCTTGATAAAATCATAGATAAAGTATCTACATCTAGTAATTGAACCTCATCTACTAACATTATATCCCCTTTTAATAAAGACATTCCTTGTATAGAATTTACTGGTATAGTCTCAAAGTTCTCATTAAAAATCTGGTCTTTAACTAAGTCATAACTTATGCCCGTTGATTTTTGGTTTCTTGTATTAGCAAAAATAAAATATAGAGAAGACATTACTCCTGAAAGCCAATTCAACATTTTATCTTCTTTTCCGCCGGGCATAAATCCCAGGTCGTATTTTTTATTTATTCCTATTGGTGGTCTAGTAATAAATACTTTTCTTATGGTATTGATAATAGCATAAGTAGTGCCAAGCAAAGATTTGCCTGATCCCCATCTACCAGTTAATAATATATTAGGAGCATTTCTTAAAGCATAGAAAGCACAATTTTGATATACATCTTTAGCTTCTATTACATTGCCCTTTATTTCCATACTTCTATACTTAGGAATATTGTCTATCCTTTCAAGAATTTTTGAAAAAGGATTATTAGCATAAACAACTAAACCATCAGAACAACTTATAATTAAAAACATCCAAGAATCTTGATGTAATTTTTTATCTCCAACACTGTTTATTAGTTTAAATACTTTTTTATAATCAGTGTCAGAATAGTTATTCTGAAAACTAAAAACATATTCTTCAGTAATTAGCTCATTTTCATCCACGTAAACATAAGGATTAAAGATGTTGTTCAGAATAACATCATATAATTGGGTCTCTAATCCTTTTGCTTCAGCTATAATTGACATTGAAATATCTTTAGTAGCAATTATAGCTGACTCCTTCACAGCAGCATCTATTATTTTAGCATCATTGTCAGTTATGTCGTTTATATCTTGATAAAAAAACAACTGCTCAGGATTTTCATCTTTAAATTTTTTTATAGCTTGAATAGCTTTTCTAGCACTATATGCGGTATCTCTTTTATACTTATGGCTATCTAATTCCCTTAAAACTGTTAGTGGTATTATTATTTTCTCATAATTTTTATGTAGTTTGTATAAAATTTTTTCGTCATCTAAAAATAAATTAGTGTCAACAACTATTTTGTTTTTCATGTTGTATTGGTTTCCATTTCCAGTTTAGTAGTAGCTATTTAACCTTATTCAACATTATTTTTATTTATTTTATATCCTTTACAACCACCTCCACATATTTTAGATTTATACAAACAATCTGAACATTTTTCATATAAACAATCATAGTTTTTAAAATATACTAATAGATAATTTATAAGATCTTTAAATGTATCAAAATCTTCCAAACTAACTAAACTTTCTCCCGCCAGGGCGCCACAATATGCCACCTTTAGTCCTGGTAGAACTTCACATTTTGGAAAACATTTAAAATCAAGCCCTCCCATAGGAGACATATATAAGTTCCCAATTAATTCTTTTGATAAATCACATGCTGGTATTCCACAATCCAAAACTAAGCTAATACCGTTTTTTCTTCTAAAATCAAGACCCTCCATTAAAAGTTTTAATCTACTTTCATACTCCTCTTTATTTATAGGCCTATAAACGCTATATGGTATTGGTAGTGGTAGACTTACTAATAAAGTTGGAATCATCTTGTTTTCGTAAACAACATTATAAATAGTTTCCATATCCACAGAACTATTGCTTAATACGACTGTTCCTGCCGACCACATTCCTAGTTTTTTAACACTATATTGAATAACTGAATTGTTAACACTATAATTTGTTAAATCTATAATAAAATCTATTTTGTTTCGCTCACTTGTTAAATTATTAATACTAGCTATTTGTGCTAGTCTTTCTATTATATCTTCATCACAACTATCATCCAGTCTAGTTGTTACATAAACCTCTTCTTTAATACACATCTCTATAAATTCAAAATAATTAGGATGTGCTGTTGGGTTTTTGCCTATAATTCCTACTATAGGGTATGTAGATTTCTTCATAAAAAGTAAAACTTTCTTAAAATCTTCCATCCCAAAAAGTTCAGCTTTTATTTTAGGATGATAACCCTCCGTTCTTAAAACTACATTCATAATCCATAAATCCTTTCTTTAGCAACCATCTATCTATTATAAGGTTAGTTAATTAATAAAACATTTCTAATACTTTCAGGTTTTTGTTACCTGTTTCAGTTATTACCCAAAGAGGTATTTTATTATTGGTAAAATAAACCATAAATGATTGGTATTTGTTTTGCCTGCCATCTTGAGTAAAAACCATAATTCTATAAGTACTAGGAAAAATTTTAATTGGAACTACCCAAGGAGTGCTGTGTCTGTTTTTTATTCCACTAGATTTCGGTTGTATGAAATCATGCCTCACTAATTCTTGTTTATATATGTCAATAACTTTTACTTCAACATCATGGTGCGTGGCATTTATTACAAAAGCTTTGTGTTTTATATATAATTCTGGATGTATTATTTTATCTAAATTTTTTCCAAATACGCTATTACTAAATAATACAAAAACAATAAGTGAATAAAAAAGAATACATTTATTTAGGAATGTAAAATTCATTAAAATCACCTTTTGATACTATAAACTGAAACTTATCTTTTACACATTCTAATTTTATTTTAAATTTATCAGTCTCTATAATTTTTACTATCATTCCTTTACTACTTCCGTAATCTTGTATAAAATACTCACTCATTATTTATATTCCTTTTCTATTAAGATAATCATTAATTCATCTTTGTCAAGCTAATTAAACCTTTAGAATAAGTAGTATGTTTTGGAGCAAATGTATATTCTCTATTAAAAGAAAACCAAATCTCATAATAATTTTTTTCATCTTCTAATTTGGGTCTATCATTTACTTGTTTTCTATTTGGCCAATAACACCAGTCCATAATACACTGTGTGTCATTATCTCTGATATAAGTACAATAAGCATGTCCCCCACCCTTTACATGTCCAGCATTTACTTTTACTTTCCAATCAGGAATTCCAGCTACTAAAGACAAGGACTTTATTAAAATAGCACCGTCTTCACATTGCGAGGTGCATATACCGTTCTTGAAAAAGAAATTATGAGTATCTTCAACTTCCCAATCATATGTTTGACACTCACCCATATCTTCTATATAGCTAATCGATACTTCTCCCAATTTATTATGTCCGTGGTTTTCTAAAAAATCACTGTTCGTATTATATGTTATTCTCCATATAGACATATCACCTAAACCTCCATGGAAGCCTTGTTTCCATATATGAAAAGGTTTTCCTATTTGCAAACCTATTCTTTGTATATCTGTAGCCCATTTTTCAGATAATGTACTATAAAAATTATAACCCTTTTTATCTTCATAATTCCCATTATACTGGTCACCAACACAGAACCCATTTAATATGGCTTCAAGTTTATTAGCTGGAAGATGAAAAAACCTTTCTTCAAGATGTATATCAAAACTATTTGTTTTTTGTTTTTTCAATAATTCATTAAAATCAGAATTTAATAATCTTAAACAAGGAATACCTGATTTGTTAATATATTCTGAAAAAGGTATTTCATGTTTTTCTAGTTTAGGAATTATGTGTTCTATGATATCATAGCCAGAAGCAACCACATATGATTTTTCTACCCAACCTCCGGCAAGGAAATAACCTATCACAAAACACAAATCTTCAGTAAGCCATTCTATATCTTTTTCATAGTATGGAATTTTAATAGATAGTGGAACTCTACGCTTCCACCACCTGCTTAAATCAACGTCTTTTAAATCAGTTTTTTCATATTTACTGTTACCTATTTGATTTGTTCGCATAAGCATGTGGTGTTCATCTGTTACATCTATGTATTGACCGTTTCTAAAATGAACTCGTTTAATTGGTTTTATACCTTTATCCCATAAATTAATTATTGGTTTATAAACATACTTATTTTCATTAAAATCATAGGACAACACTAAATCACCAAGTTTAACTTCGGAAGCCTTCTTTACACCCTCTTTTGTATGTATTGTTTCATATTCGGCTATACAATCGCCTTTTTGAAGAGTTGTAGTGTCTTCCGGGTTTTGCCAAAACTCTTTTTGTCCTTTAGTAATCATGTCCCCTTTATAAGTAATAAAACTTTGAACAAATACTAAACAAGCTAACATAGTATCATCATCACTACCTTGTTTTAATCCATAATTTTTAACAATTTGCTCTAAAATATAACTTTTATCAAATAAAAAGGTTCTTGGATCTCTTGGTCTTCCATATTGAGCATTATAAATAACTGGCTTCTTTGGAAACTTATTATTCCATAACTGTTCTCTTGGGTCCATATAATTATCTCCTATTAAATTAAAAAGAGTGTTTAGGTAATTTAACTCTAAAACACCCTTTTTATGAATTTAAGCTCCATACTATTTAATAGGTTACATTAATATTTAATCAATTAAATCCTCATTTAACATAAATGTAATAGCTTCTTCTATCTCTTCGTTAGACCATCTAAAATGAGTATTACCGCTTTCATCTAATAAACATAAAGCAGGTCTTTCATCTGCCACTATCCTATCTACTGATTCCCATACCCAGGATTCATCCGATAATTGATACTTATACAGAGTGTATGTTTTTTTAGGATCATTTTCTAACTGTATTGTTTTATAAACCCTTGTTATCAGCATTTTATCATAACTATATACCCCTACTATAGCTTTGTGTGGCTGTTCGTCAGAATATTCGTCTTTATCTATCAAAATTCCGCCGGCGGAATCAGTATCTTCTGTAAAAGGAAGCCACCTTCCATTAATAGTTAAGAATTCAACGGCAGCAGCATTTAATCCAGCAAATATAAAAATCTGTGGCACAGGTAGAATGTCCATTATTATCTCCTTAATCTTTGAAATAAAATTTAATTAGTTCACATGCTTCTTTATGACTTTTTACCCATGTTGTTACTGAAGCCTTCACAAAAGGATGCGCTGTATGAAGTGATTCATCTCCAGAAAACACACCTATAACAGTTTTTTCAGGGTGGAGAAAATACCACGCTAATTCATAAAAAGATCCTATAATGGCTTTTTTAGGATCATAAATATTTAAATCCGCTATGGCTATTGTGCTCTTTTTTACAAATGAATAATCTTTACTAACTAAAACATCTATTCCATTTTCCTTATAAACCTGCTGTCTTTTAGCATCGATGTGTTTGTATTTCCCCAACATAGTTTGATTAAAAGCGTTATTACAAGGGTCTATAATATTAAAACAATCATAGTTTTTAAAATGTTCTCTGACCAACTCTCGCCATTTATAAGTTTCTGGCTCGTCTACTGAAATTTGCCCAACTAAATAAATATAATGCTTCATTATTTCTCCTTTATTCCATATATTCTACTCTAGGAAATTTTCCTTTTAAATACAGTTCTTTGCCACATTTATTACAAACGTGAAGATATTTAATAGGATTATTACCAAATACAGTATAAGAACCATCCTGTTCTTTTTTTACTTTCATATAGCCTTTTCCGCATTTACACTTATATCTCAATTTAACTGCTTTCATATAAGTTTTTTCTACACTAATAGACATAATCATCCTTTCTTTTTATTTATTCTACATCACCATTTTCTTTTATTTTTTCATCCTCATATGGGGATAAGAACCTTCTCCTTATTTCATGTGCACACTCTTCCAGTTCTGCTATAAAGTTTTTATAATTATTGTAGCTAGGCTCTATAGTATCTTTACAGAGTTTAAATAACACATAATTTAATCTTCCATTAGGGTATACATCCATAGCCTTTAAATTTTCCACAGCGAAATTTAATGTGTGTCTATCGTCAGGTGGTATGTAGGGCATCTTTACTCTCCTTTCCAAATCCTTTTTCTTTAAGCTTATTAATAATTTCACAAGCAAAGTAATTGAACAAAATACCTATATCCTTAATTCTGTGTATTTCCACAGCCGAAAATTCATGCCTAATATAGTAAGTATCACTGCCTTTAGTTATTTCAGTTTGTATAATTAAGCTAAAATCACTCCCACTACCAACATAAACTTTTGCTTCTGGAAATTCTTTCAAAATCTGCTTTTCTGTTTCAACTAGTGTAGATATTGGTACCAAGATGTTCCCCTCCTTTTAGCCCCCAAGGCGGTGTTATTTTCCTTTCCACCTTCGTTATTTGTTGACATACATTGTCCCTAAATTCTGCCTTGTACTCAATGTAATCCTTTAGCAAAACATAAAAAGTTAAAATACCTTCATAATCAACAAAAGTGTTTTTTACATGTTCTTGTTTCAAAGATCCGATTGATTTAAATTTAGAATTAGTAAACCATTGTTTAGTATTGTAAAAAGGTCTTTTATGCTCTGGTATTATATGGTGTAAAATATGGTGTTTTACTAATCTACCATCCTGTCTTATAGTATAATAATACATCATACATTTCAAATCTTTAGTTTGAAATAAGACCTTAGGATCATCCTCTAAATACATCTTACATTTTATTATATCATACATGGCTTTCTACTGTTACTGCATTTGGACAAAGCATAAGATGTTGAGTAGCATCACATTTTTCACAAATACCTTTAAATACATAGACAGCAGTTGAATAACTATTATAACCCATAAGGTTGGCCAATAACGCTTTATAAATAGTTGTTATCATCTCATTTTCATTTAGCTTTACTGTTTGGTGTCCACAGTATTTACATCTGTACAATCCTTTAAAATCCATTTTTATTTCCTATTCATTAATATTTCTGCAAATTTTATATCTAATATAGCTAATTTTAATAAAAGTAAATAAATTATTAGTTCCGTGTTATTATTTTCATTTATACCATCAATTATATCCTTTTTGTCTATCTTTTTAGAAACCTGAATTGCTTTAATTAGACTATTATACTCAAACAAAGCTGTAGAAATAACCCTCGAATAATCAACTGGGTTGTAATGGTGTTTGCTTATCCAATCATACAAACTAGTTAAACTATCTTTTATAATCTCCTCTTCTAAAAATTCTTTAATGTTATAGACAACGCTTCTTTTCCAACCTTGACAAGAAGCACTCCACCACATACCATAAGTTTTACAAAACTTTGGATTTTGTTCCAGGGAAACTCCGTAAACACAGTCTTTATAAGAACACCTAATTACGTTTTTAGTAGAAAGAAGCATTTTTAGTTCTCTTTCAATAGTATTTGTTCAAATAATTCATAAATTTGAGTCTGTAGTTCTTCTGATAGATTATAATCTATAATACCAGACGGTAATAGACAGTTGTCTAAATAAAATCTAACTTTGTGTGTAGGGATAGTTAAACTACCATCTTTGTTTTTTTCACAATCTTTGATTAAGTCTTTAACCCATTGTTTCCAGATGTTGTGGAAAAGTTCTAGTATTTTTGCTTTGTCCATATTTACTATTCACCACTTATAATTTTAATCTGATTATAAATTTTAAATGGAGCATCCTCATCTCCATTTATTCTAATTAAAGGCAAATCTTCTTTGATTAATATTGATAGTAGTTTTTTGCCTAAAGCATCACTTTCCTCTTCTGTATGCTTTCTACCATATCTAGCATAAGCCTTGACTCTGTTTATATAAAAATAAAGGTTATTAAACTCATTATTAAAATACTTAACTAAAAGTTTAAATTCTTCTGGATAGTCCTCTGGAGCATATAGTAAAGATAATAACAAAGGACTGTCAGTAACAACATAATCTACTTTATTGTTTAGCCTCATTAGCCGTTTACGCTGTTTAGTAAAAATATAAAACTGGTCCGTTGCATCTAAGCGTTCTTCATATACCAAATCTTTAGCATACTCTAATACCAGTTCTACTTTGTACCCTTTAAGCTTCATTAAGTTAAATAGGCCTGCTGCTGTAGTACTTTTCCCGGCTCCGGGCGCTCCAAATAAATTAATAACGTTCATCCTTTAACAAAAACCTCCCTTTAAATTAGACCTTAACCTCAACTTTAAATTAAAATTAAACCTATTTCCTAAACAATAGACCATTATAAATTAATTGTTTCTCTCATTTTTTGTTGGCCTTTTTGTACTGTTGAGTTTTCATTTATTATATTGTTTATAGTTGTAGTAAGCTCATTTATTCTTTCTTTAATTTTGGCCTCCAACACACTTCCTTTTTCAGTAGTTTTTAATAACGACAACAGGAAAATTTTTTTGGCCTCACATTTTTTAAGATATTGTTTGGTTCTAAGAAGTTTTTTCTTCTTTATTACTTTTACCATTTTTTGTGCTTCTTTAAGTATGTTATTTTTTATTTTTCCGCACTTTATACATACTTTTCTACCAGGGTGATGTATACTTAAGAATTCAGGCTGAAGAACATTGTATTTGTCAGTTATACACTCTATTATTTGTCCGTGAAGTACTGGGTCAAATGCGCTAACTACTTTTTTCATTATATCATAAACTGATATATGCTCATCTATTTTTACATATTTATGAAATCCTACAGTACACCTATTCACTACTCGGCCCCCTTATATAAAGTCTGTAAGAAATGAAGTCTATTTCTATTATCTCTATATACGACTACTCCTCCCAACAATTTAAACCACATATCAGCAAGTGTGATATTCACCTTTTTTTCTAATTCCTCCTTTGATGCTTCATCTAAAATAACGTAATCTATCATCTTTACCTCCAAAATAATGGTCTACCTGCACTCACATGTTTTTGTCTTGTGCTGATATTAGGATATTCATACACAGGCTTCCATTGTAAAAATTCTCGTTTGTAGTACAAAGGAATACTTTGATTATTATTGTTTACAGGAGTATCACTATTAAATTCTTTTTTAGTAACTACTTTTTTAAATATTTGAATTGTTGATTTATCTGCTTTTGCTCGTTTAGGCTTTTTAGTTTTATAAAATGGTATTTCTGGCCAAGCTTTTTCATAAGCCTGTATCTTTTTATTTGTAAAAAACTTTGCTCCATTTTTTTCAGTTTGATAAATCATTCCAGAAAAAGATGAACTTATTGGAAGCATCATCGTTGCTATTATTAAGTACATTAATGTTTTCATTTTATTTCTCCTTACTCGTAAATCCAGCAGGTGTTTTATTTACCTCTATAGGGATATGTATAGTGTACATTTCTCCTAACTCCATTTTACCAACTGGTTTATGTTTATTACATTTTTCAATAGGGTCTGAAGAATTTAATCTAAGTTCTAGATAATTACATTTAGCGAAATATTTTCCCCACCTACTTTCCGCATATTCCAAATAATCACAATCTTTACATATCCCTAAATCAATGCTTATATGACTTCTTTTTTGGCTACCATCATATTCATCTAAAAATTGCGCTGCTATTGTTCTAATTTTTTTGTAATCTCTCTTCTCTTTTTTGTCCATAGCGCTTTCAAATATCATTTTTAGGCCCTTTCCACTTTGCTTTTCCATTTTGGTAGCTCTACTGGTGAAATTTTTACCAATTTACCATCGGTAAATTTAGCTGTAAATTCATAAAAATTACCAGACACTACTGTGCAAAATCTAATGTAACCATGAAACTCTATCATTTCTTTTTTATCTATACATTTTTTTAATGACCCAATCATCTTACTAAACGGACTTTTGTTCCATTCTGGGGTTCCAAAATAAGGCCTGTTCTTTTCTTCAACTACCTCATATTTAAATTTCTGACGAACCAGTTTGCCGTTTTTAGTTATGGTATATTCATCCATAACATTATAAAAATCCTTTGTCTGAAAAGTTTTATTTTGAAGAAACTTAAACTTTTCAGGTAAAGGATATTCACATTTTATTTCATCAAACATTCCCATATTTTCAATATAATCATTAATATTTATTTGTCAACACATCATTAATTATTTTTGAAATATCAAAAATAGAATACGGTTTAATTATAAAATGTTTTATCCCCAGTTTTTTAGCTGATTCTAGTCTATCAGAATCTATGTATCCTGATGTTATTATAGCTTTTTGGGTAGGGATTATTTTCTTTATTTTAGAGAATGTTTGACAACCAGTCATCCCTGGAGGCATATACACATCTAAAATTATTAGCTCATACTTATTACCCTTTTCTATTTTTTGAAGAGCCTCCTCCCCGTTATTTGCCACATCTACCTCATAATTAGCCAACTTCAGGAGTGATTTTAATGTGGTTCGTTGAATGTTATTATCATCAACTATTAGAATTTTTTCATTAGTCCCTTTTATTATTTCTTCAGAACGTTTTTTGTGTTTTTTTACTGCTTTTTCATTTAGTGGAAAATATATCAAGAATGTAGTACCTTCTATACTACTTTCAATATCTATGTGCCCAGAATGGTCCTTAATTATATTCCAAACTATAGTAAGCCCTAATCCAGTTCCATCTCCAGTTTCTCCTAACCTATCTTTAGTAAAAAATGGCTCAAATATGTGTTCTATAAATTCTTTAGGTATTCCAGGACCGGAGTCTCTTACCATTAACACAAGAGCATTATTTGTTTTTATGCCTGTTTTTTCCTTTAGTTCCTCGGTTACCTTTCTATGTTTAGTTATAATTTTTATTTCTCCAGGTTTAGTTCCTATAGCCTCTATTGAATTTAAGATAAGGTTTAACAAAAGTTTATACATGTGTATTTCAGAACCTGTTATAAAAGAAGGTTTACTAGTTAAATAAGTTTTTAAGGTAATGTGTTTAGGTATTTTTTGGGTTACAGCATTAGAAGTAATAAACTCTTTTATAATCTTGTTTAAATCTATAGTTTGATTATACGGGACACTAGATTTAGACAAAAAAGACAAATCCTCAACTATTTTTGCAGCTTTTTTGCCCGCGTCCAAAATTAATGCCAAATGCTCATACATAGGATCATCTTTGTCTAAAGACGAAATAATTAATTCAGGATATGTGGTAACTCCAGACAAAACATTATTTAAATCATGTGCTACTCCAGAAGCTAATAAACCTACCGTTTCCATTCTCTTAGCACGCTGAGCAATTCTAGTTAATCTTAGTTGCTCCTTTTCTACTTTTCTTATTTTATTTATAGCCTTGTCTTTTATACAATACAAAACAGATGTGCCTATTCCTAGTAAACTTATAATTATAAACACTATTAATCTTGATGTGCTTCTATAAGGAGAAACATTATAAAATAACTCATTTATTAAAGATTTTGGAGGATGTGTCATTAGATATTGTAAGTCGGCTTTATAAATATTAATAGCCCAGATACTATCTATAATCCAATACGCTATCATACTTAAAATAGTAATTAAAGCAATCATAAGTAAATAAAAATGTTTGGGTTTATTAGGCTTCAATTTAATTTTCTCCCTTAAAATTTTCTAAGATATGTTTTTCTAAGGAGTGTTTAATCTGGACTAATGTCCATATAGTAGCATTGAAGTTATCTTTATTATTCTGATAAAATTCTAAAGCATCTTGAACAGCATCTTTATAGGAACCTGGTTTCTTAGCCCACCCCATGGCAACCCAGTCAGCTACAAGTTGTTGTATGTACCTTTTAGGCAAGGTAAAAGGCACATCTTTAGACACCCAATATTCCAAATGGTGTGGGTTTCTATTATAATGCCTCATTACAGCTATTTTAAACAATTTTTCATCTGTTTCTGTTTTATTATTACCAAAAAAATACTTTGCATAAGGAATAAACTCAGATGGTAGAAACTTAGATAGATCATGAGTAAAAGCGTGTATATACATTTTTTCCTTTAAGCACACCTTGAATACATACCACTTGTGTTTTACCACGTAAAAAAAATATTTAAAATACATTATTATCCTTTCCCTATTCTTATGGGGGACTTTTCTTTTAAAACGGTTCCCCAAGTTATTTGTTTTGGAGGCCAGCCTTGACCAAAAACAAAATCATTAGCTCCGTAAATTCCTACCCGCGCGAAAAAAATTTCATTTCTTATTTTTATTTCAATAACATAATAATCATTTTCTGACCAAATATCCCTTATTTTAAGCCATTTATCAGTTCCTGGTTTATTCTTATTTTTACCAATTGCTTTTACATAATAATTCATTATTAGTCCTAAAGAATTTTATTAGCTTTTACTTCGTGCCAGAATTGTTTCCATTTATTTTTAGGTCGGATTATACTCATTCCTTTACTTTTAATTTCTCTATTTTTCCACCTCTTCCAGATTGCTTTAGAAGCACCTACAATAGCATCTACAGCTACTCCTGCTCCTATAGCTGCCAAAGTATTAATTACAATAGGTTCCATTTTACGGCCTCTTTACCATAAGTTCTTTTATCTGCTGCTCTATTTTCTTCATTCGTATATTTTGTTGTTTATTAATTTCTATTTGCTTAGAAATAAAATTATCAATTTTTTTATTATACTTGAAGTCATCACTAGGTGCCCACATACCAGAAACCATGACTATTCCCATCATCACTATAAATACCGTTCCTAATATTAATAAATATCTATTTGACATTATGCCTCCTTTCCTTTTGTTTCTTTTCCAAATTCATCAAAATAGCAACAACTATAGCCCCAATAATTCCACCAATTAAACCTACAACTATAGCTGTCAATAACATCATCACAATTTCCAGTTTGTTTTAGTCTTTATTTTTCTTTTCAACCACACAAAGAACCCAAAAATTCTAACGTTCCAGTAAATTAGAAAAACTTTCCACCTGGGCACTGAAATAGATTTCATAGCCTCCTTAAAAATCTTATCACATATATGCCTTGGATAAAGTTCTTTTCTATACAAATAATCATGTAAAACTGCAGCTTTTCCATGAGTATCAACAGGAGAAATAAAAACCCAAAAAATTCTAGGCACGCTGGCAAAATCAGTATGAAAACCAGCTGGTATTGTTATTTTTTCTCCATCAGGGTAAGGTTCTCTAACATATTGAAACTCTTTAAATACTAACCATTCATTTTTCCCTATTAATTCAACTATTAATGGTTCTGTAAAACTACTCATTTTTTCTCCTATTTAATTTTTTTCTAAAAATGTTTTAACATACCACAACGGACAATTATTTTTATCTTCCTCATTACAGTATCTTTTATTGACTATTCTACATCTGTTTAAATCTTTAGCTTTACAATTCTCTCTAAATTTTAACCATTCTTCATGATCTCTTACAGTCCACGGTTTTATACTTTTGCCCAAACGAAAAACAGGTATATTTGACATAGTTTCTCCTTACAATAGTTCTATTTTTATGTCTTTCTCGTTAGCAAGTTGTTGTAGAATTCTTGCTACTCCTAGTTCTTCAGAACTTTCAATAGCATAATCAATAAGGTCTTCCACCTCATTTATTATTTCATGAAGTTCGTCTTTAGAAGGATTATAAGCGGCATAGGCCACCATCTGTTTCATAAGGTATTCACGTAAAGATTCTTTGGCCTCGATTAAATTTTCCTCGCGCGCCAAAAGAATTTCGTTGTTTACCGTTCTACCTAAATCTACTATTGTCTGGTTTTTGTGTTTAACAAGTGTTGATTTTCCCATTTTTTTATTACCTTATAAATAATGCTAAAATAAGCACAACTATTATAATTACTAAAGTAGTTGACATAACTCCACTGTGAATAAGACTAATTGCTCCTGCTATTAGAGCAGCTAATGCGATAGCTTTAATCATCTCTTGAATAGTCTCCGTATTTTTCTATTAAGTATTGTAATTCAATCCATCCTCTTCTATGTATTTTCTTTTCTAATGTATCTATAGTAAAGATACAAAATACTATACTAACCCCACTGTATTTCCAAGAGCCATCCTTTAATACCCCTAATACACTTATCTTACTGTATTCTTCTTCGTCAGGCTTTATTACAAAATTAGGGTTGTAAAAAGTCATAGGGAATAAACTTTGTTGTAGCCATAAAATGTCTTTTATTCTTAGACTCATCTCTAGTCCCACATATAGCCTATGATTGGAATAGTTATTTGAACTAAACTAAAATCATCTTTTATTTTAGACATGGCCTTCCACACACCTTTAAAATAAGTATGATCATACTTGCTTAATTGTTTTAGGAAAAACCTTAAGTCTTTAGCCACCGTTTTTAGAGTGTGGTTTTGGTTAGATAGTGTTGTTTGTAGATAGTCTTGTAGAGTTTTTATTTCTAATTCGTCTGCTTCATCTTCTTCCTTATCTACCTCTTCCAGCTCCCACACCTTAATTAACACAGCATAATCGTAGCCATGTTTTTTCATCAATCTTCTTTTCTCTCTTTTTTTCATACACACTCTTCTATCTCAGCCATAAAACCTGCTGCTTCAATAAGTTTAGCAAGTCTATCAGCTTCTCCGTGTAGCATTACTTTGGCTTCATTAATGTCGCTACTCATAAAAGGCAGACCGTCTTTTCCTAATTTTATGAACCAGCTGTTTCCACTTCTAATTCTGTAAACTTTCTCCATTATTTTCCTCCCAAGTCATTTTTATAGCCTTTTTTTCAATTAAATCTTCTCTAAATACATTACCTCTTTCAATTACAGCCATTCTTCCTAAGAAACTTTTCTTTATTGGAGCGCCCGCCTTTCTTAACTGTTCTAAACAATAGTTCTCCCATGTGTCCTCTAGAGTCCAATAAAATTTTCTTTTGACCTTTACTAGATCTTCTAGAGGTATAATTATTTCTATCCTATTCATCCACATTTCCCTCTATATCAGAACATTCCACCTCATACACTCCATACACTCCTATATAAGAATCATTTATAGCTTTAAACTCTCTTACCCCTTCCTTACTCTCTACCTGAATCTTATTTCCATTCGAATCAAGATCAAATAATCTAAACACGTCTCCTTTCTTTAAATCTTTAAACTCTTTTTCCTCCCATTTTCCTTCCGTTAGAATCTCTACTACTCGGTCTTCTCTAATCATTCTAGTCTCCATTTCTACACTCCATTTTAATTATTATAATTAGACTTGGAGTCAAGTCTATCGTGGTCTTATTGAAAACACCACGAAAAAAAAATAATTTTGTTGCTAATTTCACTAATTTAATTTATCAAGTAATAGACTAATTTATCAAGTAATAGACTAATTTATCAAGTAATAGACTAATTTATCAAGTAATAGACTAATTTATCAAGTAATAGACTAATTTAATATAAACTATACTATTAGCTTGAATACTAAAATAAGTTCTTATAGTTTATAATAATCACTAATTTTAATTTGTCAAGTACTTATAATGGTCTAATGTTATTTTTGTCAGAAATTTATAGTCTCAGGGTCTCTCTTTACTTTTTACTTGGATTAGTGTAGGGCTAAATTATAGCCCCAGGCCGGTGTCACTTACTTACAAGTGATATTTTCACGGCCTTGTTTTCCAAAAACATAGTTTATGCTTTCATATTTTTCGAAATTTGAAAGCATTCTAATATAAAAGGAGCTAACATGATTATCAGATGGTTAGGGGCGTACCCCCATAGAAAATATAAATATACTCTTTCCCAGGCTCTGGACTGGGAATTATCAACCTCAAACCGCAGACCAGTAGCTGCGGAAAGATTGATAAGAAACAAGTCCCGCATCAAGCATGCGCATGTGGGGCTGGTCGCCAAGAACAGCGCAGTAGTTAAGCGCTGGAAAGGTGACGTCTTTTCTCGAAAGAAAGAAGGCAGAATGGTGGCCACCAGAAAGCCGAGAAACACCCACACAGAGGTGTGGATGAAACCGGTATTCTGTGGAATTATAATAGATGGTCGCATCTCGGAATATGCACTCAAGCAGTGCCAAGATGCAGCTAAAAAGTTTGAGGTCCCTCTGTTGAGACTTACAAGGGACAGAAAGGTGGTAAAAATGAAATAAGAAAAGGCCCGAATCCACCAATAGGATAGGGCAAAGGTGACGCCCCGCAGAGAGGGTAGGGCCGACAACAGGCGAGGGGGGCCTGGGTAAAAATACCTTCCAGGTACGCGCAGGTGCCGTTGTAAAGGATGACCACTGCGAGGGTATTTGCTGTTTTTGACCCATAAGGAAAAAACAAAGCAGCGTCTCCGTCCAAAAGCAGACGGGTAACAAGATAAAGGCCCCTTCGGGGGTGTAATGCAGCCTGTCAAGCACATTAGGTGCTTGACTGACGGTCCCAAGCCCGTGTAAATGCAGAGGGTTCTTATTATCATTGCTGTGGATTAGCGGAGCGGCCCACAGCAATAAGGTGCTCACCACTCATTCCGCCCAATGATGTGAGCAAAAGGAGATTTGTTATGAATATTGAGACTGAAAAATGGGGTACGGTTGAGATTATGGTAGGTGGATGGAAAAGCACCAATGACGGTGCATTCGACTCATCCACGCCTCGGGTGATCGCGATCACCCGAAGTCTAACAGTAATTCAATTTCCGCAGTACGCGGAAAACGGCATTGGCCGGCTGATAATTGCCGGCTACCGTCCCATCTCCTATACAGAGGAGGAGTGGGACATCCAGCACGCAGTCCTCTGCGCGCTGGAGCTGGACGAAGAATAGGGGGCTTAATGCAGCCTGTCAAGCACATTAGGTGCTTGACTAACGGTTGCCAAAGGGTTCTATACACAAGTCAAGGGGAACGCTGAACTTGTGTTGCAACTGTTGCCTAAGCCAGGCAGAAAGGAAGTTGTCATGGATCTGAATTGGGTAATAAACACTTTCCCATTCTTGAAAAGTAGGGGGTTTGGTCAGGCACTAGCTGACAATAAAAACCCCCTGCATATGGTAGCAAAAGCCTGCGCTAGCATAGCTACCAAAGGAAACGTGGTGTTTATTACCTCGGCGGCTGCCGCCTGGAAGTCGGCGGTTGACGGGGTATATGAGGTCCCTGAAATTTGTGGGGACGATCTGAAGGCCGCCATACTAGCGGCGAAGGCGGCGGTCAAGACGAGAAGGAACAAAAACGAGGGACTCCCTTTGGAGATAAACTCGTTTTTGCCGCCACATATGCGGGGGTTCAAATGGAGGAAACGAACCCTTTCGTAAAAGAATACCTCTCTGCAGGTCAAGGGGAACGCTGAACCTGCTTATAACCAAATGCCTAAGCCAGGCAGAAAGGAAGTTGTCATGGCAAAGGGAAGCAACATCATGAGGGTAAGGGAGTATGTAGAAAACCGCCTGATCAAGGCGGTTGACAAGAAAGCTTTGGTAGGATACTACAACAGGCCTCGACCTGTAAGTAAACCTATCAAGCATTTCAAGGTCATGCCCAACGGCGTGGCCAAAAGGGTATAACTCAGTAAAGCCCCTTCGGGGGCTTAATGCAGCCTGCCAGGTGCATAGGGCACCTGGCTGACGGTCCCAAGCCCGTGTAAATGCAGAGGGTTCTTATTATCATTGCTGTGGATTAGCGGAGCGGCCCACAGCAATAAGGTGCTCACCACTCATTCCGCCCAATGATGTGAGCAAAAGGAGATTT
>Ga0256841_1001350_pt1 | contig 21502 bp, 18 predicted proteins | sample 356308metaG_FD_185971 | JGI IMG/M metagenome (GOLD analysis project Ga0256841, IMG submission 185971) | Hydrothermal vent microbial communities from Mid Atlantic Ridge, Atlantic Ocean - 356-308 | ecosystem: Environmental > Aquatic > Marine > Hydrothermal vents | place: Atlantic Ocean: Mid... | reverse complement strand
CTCATCGTAATCTGCTCCTCTGCCACGGGCCCCTCCTGAAACCAAAAGGGGACATTTTAGAATTGGACAAAGAGGACATTACTGCTTTGGGCTAACATGGGTGCTTCCGGGATTTCATGGCGCCGGCCTTCCTGCTAGACTCGATGGCTCATATAGCCATCGGTCCGGCGAACGTTGGATTTCAGTGTGCGTGCAATCATTCCGGCGTTTGGCTTGCCGTGGCTATGACAACACACCAATATCAGGGGGAAGACCAATGAAAAAACTGAGCATATTCGCCATGCTGACACTGTGCGCCGGCAGCCTACAGGCTGCCACCTTCATGTCAGCCGAGTGGGCCGCCGAGGCGTGCGAGGCATGGAACAAGAACAAGAACCTGGTCGAGGGGTTGGGCGGCGACTGGATGAAGAACAACGCCGGTCGTGGCTACAAGGTAATCCAGATCTACCGTAGCGACTGCAAGGACAGCCCGAAGGTCGAGCTGACTATCTCCGACGAGGACGGCAAGGCAAAATGTACCTACGGCGGCGCGGTGAAACACGCCGAGTTGAATTCCGATGTCGATTATCTGATGTATGCCAGCGACGATGATTGGGTATGCATGGGCAAGGGTAGTTGGGGTTGTGGCCCGATGGGCGCGATGGCGACTGGCAAGCTGAAATTCAAGGGGCCAAAGATGGAAGCGATGGGTGTGATGGGACCGTTCGCCGGTTTTCTGGAACTCACCGGCAAGGTGCCTTCCGATCGCAACGCTTGCCCTTGATCCTGTTGTCATGCGACAAGCCCTGCTGGCCGGGGCTTTTTTGCGCTTGCGGATATGGATACACTGAACTGCCCGCAATGTGGCGCTGAACTGCCACTCAGCTTTCGCTTCGCGAAGCTGGTGGTGTGTCCACATTGTGGTTCTACGATCTTTCTCGAAGACGATGCCGCGCGCCTGGCGGGCGAACGATCGGCATTGGTCGAATTGCCGAGTCTGGTGCAACTGAAAGTCCCGTTTCGCTACCGGCATGCCAGCTATCTGCCGGTTGGGCATATCCGGTATCGCCATGCTTTTGGTTATTGGGACGAATGGTGGCTGCTGGACGATGGCGGGCAGGGCGTCTGGCTCAGTGTCGACGAAGGAGACTATGCTTTCGAGCATCTGTTGCCATTGGAAACATCACCCGATTTCAGACGCTTGAAGCTCGATGACGAACTGAAGCTCAATGACCGGGAGTGGCACATTACCGAGCTAGACAAGGCGTGTTGTGAAGGTTTCGAGGGCGAATTGCCCGAGGTCGTTCGGGTCGGCGAAACCTTTCTGTATGCCCACCTATCGGGCCGGGATGGTGAATTGATGACCTTGGAGTATCTCGGTAACAGCGTGCGGGCCTATGCGGGCAAATGGGTGGATCCGTTCGACGTGCGGCGGGAAGCATGACGTTCGAGAAGAAATCCGCCGCTAAGGTGCGTGGCATCCAATGCACGGGTTGCGGCGCGCCGTTGCAGTTGCATGGCGGCGGCCACCGTATCCGCGTGCTGACCTGTGAATACTGTGGCGCCGAGATGGATGTGCGCGAGGATTATGCGGTGCTGGCGCGCTTCAGTGAGCAGGTCTCGCCATTCACGCCGTTGAAGCTCGGCATGCGGGGCGAGATCGATACGGTGTGTTTCACCGTTATCGGCATGGTCGGCTGGACATCGGATGGTGATGCCTGGGTGGATTCGCTGCTGTATTCCGAAACCCATGGCTACGCCTGGATGAGCTATCAGCAGGGGCATTTCGTCTTCGAGCGGCGGGTGCGTGATTTGCCCAATGCGGCCTTGTGGACGCTGAAGGCGAAGGATAACTTTCGCGCACGGGGAGAAGTCTTTCGTTTCTACGAACGTTACCGGGCGAGTATCGTCTATGTCGCCGGCGAACTGACCTGGGTAGCCAAGCTTGGCGATGTGACCTGGTTGGCTGAAGGCATCGCGCCGCCGTTGCTGTATGGTGCTGAGAGAACGGAACGCGAAAGCGGCTATTTTCTTGGTGAATACTTCCAGCCGAAGGATGTCTATCAGGCTTTCGGCATCCCCGGCAAGCCGTGCAAGCGTATCGGCGTGCATCCCGCGCAGCCGTTGCGCGCGGGCCTCTGGCGCGAATTGTCGCGCGTTGCCTGGCCATTCGCCGGCTTTGCATCGGCGATGGTGCTGGTCCTGGTGTTCTTCTTTGGTGGCCGTGAGTTGCTCGCCGAATCGGTGCGTTCCTCCGCCCGGGGCGTGGAGACACTGTCTCGGCCCTTTGTCATCAGTGACCCGAACAAATTGATGAAGCTGGAGCTGGAGACCGATTTGAGCAATAGCTGGATGGACGTGGATGTGGCGCTGGCGCAAGCGAAAACCGGCAAGGAGGTCTTTTCGTTCAGCCGTGAGATTTCCTACTACAGCGGCGTCGACGGTGGAGAATCCTGGTCCGAGGGCAGTCGTCGCGCGGTGGCGCTGTTCAAGGTGCCAGCGGCGGGTGACTATGTCCTGCGGGTCAGTGTGCCCGAAGGTAATTTTCGATCGCGGCTGTATGCACGGTTGTATGAAGGTTATGTCGGGCGGCGCTACTTCGTCATCCTGATGGTGATCGCCCTGCTCGCCGCGCTGAGTTGGCCGCTGCGCCGTTTGTTCTTTGAAGCACGGCGCTGGCAGCCGGTCGTCGGGGAGGGGGACTGATGGCCAGGTGGATAGCCGCTGTGTTCGGCGCGATGACCCTGGGCGCCTCGGCGCTGACCTACTACGATACCGGCATGCAAAGCGTGCGTCTGGACAAGCAGCCACGATCCGTTCGTCAGGGCAGTCGCGGCGGAATTCTCGGTGGCGGTTATCGCCACGGCAAATAACGATTCAGCGAATCGTTCACGTCAAATGATGTTGATCCATCTTGGAATAATCCCATGAGTGAATTGAGTCTCTCCACCATCCTCAGCACCGTCGTCTATGGCGTCATCGGTTTGGCGCTGTTTCTCGCTACCCTGTGGATCATGGAGCGGCTGACGCCATTCTCGATCCAGAAGAAGATCACCGAGGACAATAATATTGCCCTGGGCATCGTCGTCGGCGCGGTGATCCTGGCGCTCGGCATGATCTACTCGGCGGTCATCGACTGAGCCATTCCGTGTCCGCCAGCGACAAGCGGTTGCAGCAGCTTGCGCTGCTCGGCGGTACCTTCTTCATCGCCATCTGCGGGCTGATCTACGAGCTGCTCGCGGGCACGCTGTCCAGCTATCTGCTCGGTGATTCGGTTTACCAGTTCTCGCTGGTCATCGGTCTGTTCATGAGTTCGATGGGCGTCGGCGCCTGGGCGTCGCGCTTCATCGAAAAGGATCTGCCGGCGGCCTTCGCGCGCCTGCAACTGTTGATCGGCCTGCTCGGCGGGCTGGTCGCGCCAGTGCTGTTCTTTGCCTTCGCTGTGCTCGACAGCTATACCTCTCTGCTGTTCACCTTCGTGGTGCTGCTCGGCGCTATGCTGGGTATCGAGATTCCGTTGATCATCCGCATTCTGAAGACCCATTTCACATTGAGGATGAACCTCTCCAACGTGTTCACCCTGGACTACATTGGCGCGTTATTCGCCGCGTTGTTGTTCCCGCTGGTGCTGGTGCCACAACTGGGGCTTATGCAGACCGGCTTTGTTACTGCGATGCTGAATGTGTTGGTCGGCGGGCTGGCGCTATACGTGTTCCGCCACGAGATCCGCGCGGCTTGGCGTCTTGGCCTGGTGGCCGCCGGTGTCTTTCTGTTGTTGGCGGTTGGCTTCTGGCAGGCGAGTGCCTACACCCGATTGATGGAGAACCGCCTGTATCAGGACGAGATCATCCATGCGCAAGACACGCCTTACCAGCGACTCATCGTTACCCGGCGGGCGGAACGCGTCCGTTTCTACATCAATGGTGCGTTGCAGTTCGACAGCTTCGATGAATACCGCTATCACGAGAGCCTGATACATCCGGCAGTTGGCGCGACGCCCCATCCGGAGCATGTGCTGATACTCGGCGGTGGCGATGGCCTGGCGGCGCGCGAGCTGCTGAAGTATCCCGATATCCGCCGGATCACCCTGGTGGATCTGGATCCGGCGGTCACCCGCCTGTTCAGCGGCAACCCGTTGCTGCGCCGCCTGAACCACGATGCACTGAACGATTCCCGGGTCGACATTCACAACCAAGACGCTTGGCGCTTTCTCGAACGATCCGGCCGACTCTATGACCTGGTGGTCATCGATCTGCCCGATCCGAACAACCCGAGCCTGTCACGTCTGTACAGCGAGGCCTTCTATCGTTTATTGAAACGGCATGTCTCCCAGGCCGGCGTCATCGTCACCCAGGCGACCTCGCCACTGTATTCACGCAAGGCCTTCTGGTGTATCGAAAGAACCCTTGGTGAAAGTGTCGATGGCGAGCGCTGGCATACCCTGCCATCGCATGTCTATGTGCCTAGCTTTGGCGAATGGGGTTTCGTCATGGCCTCGCGTATGAAGCTCAAGCCGGTACTGAAGGCAGCGGCAATGCCATTGCATTACCTCGGTGCAAGCACACTACAGACCCTCTACCGCTTTCCAGCGGATATGAACACTGTCGACGTCGAACCCAACCGCTTGTCCAGTCATCGCCTGCTGAAGTATTACCAAGAGGGCTGGGATGCTTGGTACGAGTAAAAGGGGAGCGTGTTATGGTTTGAGTTGCAGCGTTATCGACCTACCTCTTTATGACTCATCGTAATCTGCTCCTCTGCCACGGGATCCTCCTGAAACCAAAAGGGGACATTTTAGAATTGGACAAAGAGGACATTACTGCTTTGGGCTAACACAGGCGTATAATGGCTTGACAATAAGAGGTGTGGCGAATAGAATGTGCGACTCTTTTAAAGCGGGGGCCTGAAGCTCGGGTCTTCAAAAAGCGGTGAAGCTCTGCCGCGATAGAATTTATCTGTTCGGGTAATCAGGCGTCTTTGGTGTGTATTCGGGGCGTGGGCTGATTACCCCTATTTTTTGGCGTTTCAATATAAAGCGTCCCGTGGAGACGGATTTAGATGGCGACAATCAATCAGTTGGTGCGCAAGCCGCGTAAACGCAAGATAGAGAAGAGTAATGTGCCGGCGCTCGAGGCTTCCCCTCAGAAGCGTGGGGTCTGTACTCGGGTCTATACGACGACGCCAAAGAAGCCGAACTCTGCGCTGCGTAAGGTTGCGCGAGTGCGCCTGACCAACGGCTATGAAGTCACCAGTTATATTGGCGGTGAGGGGCATAACCTTCAGGAGCACTCAGTGGTGCTGATTCGCGGTGGTCGTGTGAAGGATTTGCCAGGCGTTCGCTACCATGTCGTGCGCGGCACTCTGGATACCTCGGGTGTCGAGGCGCGCCGTCAGGGGCGTTCCAAGTATGGCGCGAAGCGTCCAAAAAGTTAATCGATAGTTTTACTGGTAATTGAGCAATGGCGAGAAGACGAGTTGCGGCCAAGCGTGAGATCCTTCCGGACCCTAAGTACGGAGATCAGTTGCTGGCGAAGTTTATCAATATGGTCATGGTCGATGGCAAGAAGTCTGCGGCGGAGAAGATTCTCTATGGCGCGCTGGATGTGCTTATCGAACGTCGCAGTGGCGATAGCCCCCTGGATGTCATGGGTGAGGCGCTGGACAATGTGCGTCCCTCCGTCGAGGTGAAGTCGCGTCGCGTCGGCGGTGCTACCTATCAGGTGCCCGTCGAGGTTCGTCCGAATCGTCGTAATACACTTGCGATGCGCTGGTTGATCGAGGCGGCTCGCAAGCGCAGTGAAAAGTCGATGGTGCAGCGTTTGGCGGGTGAGTTGCTGGATGCCGCCGAATCCAAGGGTAGCGCCTTCAAGAAGAAGGAAGACACGCATCGCATGGCTGAGGCAAACAAGGCATTCGCACATTATCGCTGGTAAGCCTTTAGGCTTGCTTTTATCGCTCTTTTACATTTCTGGAATCGGGTAGGGAAAGTCGTGGCACGCACCACTCCTATTGAACGCTATCGCAATATTGGGATTATGGCGCACATTGATGCGGGTAAGACCACGACGACCGAGCGCGTTCTCTATTATACAGGAGTCTCGCACAAGATTGGCGAGGTGCATGACGGTGCGGCAACCATGGATTGGATGGAGCAGGAGCAGGAGCGAGGCATCACGATCACCTCCGCTGCGACCACCTGCTTTTGGAGTGGGATGTCCAAGCAGTTCGAGCAACATCGTATCAATATTATCGATACGCCAGGGCATGTCGATTTTACCATTGAGGTCGAACGCTCGCTGCGTGTGCTGGATGGTGCCGTGTTCGTGCTCTGCGCGGTTGGCGGGGTGGAGCCTCAGTCCGAAACCGTTTGGCGGCAGGCGAATAAGTACAGTGTTCCTCGCATGGCCTTCGTCAACAAGATGGATCGCATGGGCGCCGATTTCTTTCGCGTTGTCGAGCAGCTTCATGATCGGCTGGGCGCGACCCCTGTGCCGATTCAGGTGCCGATTGGCGCCGAGGAGGGCTTCTCCGGAGTTGTCGATCTGGTCAAGATGAAGGCGATCGTCTGGGAAGATGGGAACATGGGCGTGGATTTCGAATACCAGGAGATTCCGAGCGATATCCAGGGGGTCTGTGAGAAATGGCGAGAGCGCATGGTGGAAGCGGCTGCGGAAGCTAATGACGATTTGATGGCTAAATACCTTGATGGTGAAGCGCTCGGAGAAGAAGAGATCCTGCACGGACTCAGGGCGCGTACCCTGAGTCTGGAGATTACCCCGGTGACCGTGGGTTCCGCCTTTAAGAATAAGGGCGTTCAGGCGATGCTCGATAAGATTGTCGAGCTGATGCCGTCGCCGATCGATGTCCCGCCTATCACGGGTATCCTGGAAGGCGGTGAAGAGGGTGTGCGACATTCGTCGGACGATGAGCCTTTTGCCGCGCTTGCCTTCAAGATCGCCACGGATCCATTTGTTGGAACGCTGACGTTCTTTCGCGTTTATTCCGGCGTGCTGAAATCTGGTGATACGGTGCTTAACCCAGTCAAGGGCAAGCGTGATCGCGTTGGGCGTATCTTGCAGATGCACGCGAATTCCCGCGAAGAGATCAAGGAAGTGCGCGCTGGGGATATTGCCGCAGCGGTCGGTCTGAAAGATGTTACGACCGGTGAAACACTTTGTGATCTGAAAGATGTGATTACTCTGGAGCGGATGGAATTTCCAGATCCCGTCATCTCCGTCGCGGTCGAGCCGAAAACCAAGGTCGATCAGGAGAAAATGGGCGTGGCCCTGTCGAAGCTCGCCCAGGAAGATCCGTCTTTTCGCGTGCATACCGACGATGAATCTGGTCAGACGATCATCTCGGGCATGGGTGAGTTACATCTCGACATCATCGTCGATCGCATGCGTCGCGAGTTTGGTGTGGAAGCCAACGTCGGCGCGCCGCAGGTGGCCTATCGTGAAACCATTCGCGCAACGGTCGAAGCCGAAGGCAAGTTCGTGCGTCAGTCGGGCGGGCGTGGTCAGTTCGGGCATGTTTGGTTGAAGCTGGAGCCGCTAGAAGCCGGAGCCGGTTACGAGTTCGTCAACAATATTGTGGGTGGTGTCGTCCCCCGTGAGTACATTCCAGCGGTCGACAAGGGCGTCCGCGAGCAGATGGAAAACGGTGTGATCGCGGGCTATCCGGTTGTCGATGTGAGGGTTACCCTTTTCGATGGTTCCTATCATGATGTGGATTCATCGGAGACGGCCTTCAAGATTGCCGGTTCCATTGGCTTCAAGGAAGGGGCGATAAAGGCCAAGCCGGTTGTCCTTGAGCCTTTGATGAAGGTCGAGGTGAGCACGCCGGAGGAATACATGGGCGATGTTATCGGCGACCTGAGTAGTCGTCGTGGCATGGTTCAGGGCATGGAGGATGCCCCATCGGGCAAGCTGATTCGTGCGGAGGTTCCGCTGGCCGAGATGTTCGGTTATGCGACTGATCTACGTGGCGCCACGCAGGGGCGTGCAAGCTACAGCATGGAGTTTGGCAAGTACAACGAGGTTCCCGCGGTGATCGCGGAAAGCATCATTAAGAAACAGTAAGGGGCGCTACAGTGTCTAAGGAAAAATTCGAACGCACAAAGCCGCACGTCAACGTCGGCACGATCGGCCACGTCGATCATGGAAAAACCACCCTGACCGCGGCGCTGACCAAGGTATCGGCGGAAGCCCAGGGCGGCGAATTCAAAGACTACGCGGATATTGACAACGCGCCCGAGGAACGTGAGCGCGGCATCACCATCGCCACCGCGCACGTCGAATACGAGACCGACAACCGCCATTACGCGCACGTCGACTGCCCGGGACATGCCGACTACGTCAAAAACATGATCACCGGCGCGGCGCAGATGGATGGCGCCATCCTCGTCGTCTCCGCCGCCGATGGACCCATGCCTCAGACCCGCGAGCACATCCTGCTGTCGCGTCAGGTCGGCGTGCCCTACATCGTTGTCTACATGAACAAGGCCGATCAAGTCGACGACGAAGAACTGCTCGAACTCGTCGAGATGGAAATCCGCGAACTGCTCGACCAGTACGAATTCCCGGGTGACGACACCCCCATCGTCACTGGCTCCGCGCTGAAAGCACTGGAGGGCGACAGCTCCGATATCGGGGTACCGTCCATCCTCAAGCTGCTGGCCGAGATGGATGCCTACATCCCCGAGCCAGAGCGTGACATCGACCAGCCGTTCCTGATGCCCATCGAAGACGTATTCTCGATCTCCGGGCGCGGCACCGTCGTCACCGGACGCATCGAGCGCGGCGTCATCAAGGTTGGAGAAGAAATCGAGATCGTCGGCATCAAGGACACCCAGACCACCACCTGCACCGGCGTCGAAATGTTCCGTAAACTGCTCGACGAAGGCGTCGCGGGCGACAACGTTGGCGTGCTGCTGCGAGGCACTAAGCGAGAAGAGGTCGAGCGCGGCCAGGTACTGGCCAAGCCAGGCACCATCACCCCGCACACCCACTTCGAAGCCGAAGTCTACGTGCTGAGCAAGGAAGAGGGCGGGCGTCACACCCCCTTCTTCAACAACTACCGGCCACAGTTCTACTTTCGCACCACCGACGTCACCGGAGCCTGCGAACTGCCGGAAGGCACCGAAATGGTCATGCCGGGCGACAACGTCAAGATGACCGTCAAACTCATTGCGCCGATCGCGATGGAAGAAGGGTTGCGCTTCGCCATCCGCGAAGGTGGTCGTACTGTCGGCGCCGGCGTCGTAGCGAAGATTATTGAGTGATCGTAAGTCAGTTCGATTGTCCGGGATACCCTCCGTGTGGCGGGTGTCCCGTTCATCTTTTTAGGCCAGTAGCTCAACTGGTAGAGCAGCGGTCTCCAAAACCGCAGGTTGGGGGTTCGAGTCCCTCCTGGCCTGCCAATTTTAGGGTGGATTACCTGTAGCATGAATGCAAAAGCTGAACCTTCGTCATCGGCTTTCGATACCTTGAAGCTCCTCGTCGCGGTGGCATTGCTCGTCGCTGGCATCGTCGGGTTTTACTGGTTCGAGGGACATTCAGCATTGCTTCGGGTACTCGGCCTGTTGGCAGCGGTCGTCGCGGCAGGGTTTGTTGCGGTGCAGACCGACAAGGGTAGGGCTGTTTGGGCGTTCTTTGGCGACGCGCGCACAGAGGTTCGTAAGGTTGTTTGGCCTACTCGGCAGGATGCCATTCAGACGACGCTGATCGTCTTGTTGGTGGTCATCCTGATGTCTCTGTTCATGTGGGCCATAGACGGCATCTTGTTTTCCATCGTCAAGTCACTGACTGGGCACGGGGCTTAGTCATGGCCAAGCGGTGGTACGTGGTTCAGGCTTTCTCCGGCTACGAGGGGCAAGTGAAACGGTCTCTCGTCGAGCGCATCAAGCGCTATGGTATGGAAGACAGCTTTGGCGAGGTGCTGGTACCGACCGAGGAGGTCGTCGAGATGCGCGGTGGGCAGCAGCGCAAGAGCGAACGCAAGTTCTTTCCCGGCTACGTGCTCGTCGAGATGGAGATGAACGACGACACGTGGCATCTGGTCAAGGATGTGCCTCGGGTGCTGGGCTTCATCGGTGGCACCAACGAGAAGCCGGCCCCGATCACCCAGAAGGAAGCCGATTCGATCATGCAACGCATGCAAGATGGTGCCGACAAGCCCAGGCCGAAGATTCTGTTCGAGCCGGGCGAGGTGGTGCGTGTCGTCGATGGTCCGTTCAACGATTTCAATGGTGTGGTCGAGGATGTCGATTACGACAAGAGTCGCTTGAAGGTGTCTGTGCTGATCTTCGGGCGTTCCACACCGGTTGATCTGGAGTTCGGTCAGGTCGAAAAAAGCTGATATCCGGAGCGGGCGGTCTGTCTGCTCCCATGTCATTCGGCGTATTGGCGGATGGCGTTTTGACTGCTGGGGAGCCGCGAGGCGTTTGCACCCATTTAGGAGTAACTCATGGCGAAAAAAATCGAAGCCTACATCAAGTTGCAGGTTCCGGCTCAGGAAGCCAATCCGAGTCCGCCGGTCGGTCCGGCGCTTGGTCAGCATGGTGTAAACATCATGGAGTTCTGCAAGGCGTTCAATGCCAAGACGCAGAATCTCGAAAAAGGCATGGCGGTTCCCGTTGTTATCAGTGTCTACAGCGACCGCAGCTTCACTTTCATCACCAAAACCCCTCCGGCATCCGTGCTGTTGAAGAAGATCGTGGGTGTCTCGAAGGGTAGCGGCGAGCCAAACCTGAAGAAGGTTGGCACAGTGACCCGCGAGCAGTTGGAAGAGATTGCCAAGACCAAGATGGAAGACCTGACGGCGGCCGACATGGATGCCGCGGTTCGCACCATCGCGGGTAGCGCGCGTTCGATGGGTTTGGTGGTTGAAGGCGTCGAGGGAGTGGAGTAATGGCCAAGCTGAGTAAACGTATCAAGGCGATTCAGGAAAAGGTGGATCCGACCAAGGCCTATGACGCGGTCGAGGCGTTCTCTCTGCTGAAGGATGTGTCGACGGTCAAGTTCGTCGAATCCGTGGATGTTGCGATAAACCTGGGTGTGGATCCGCGCAAGTCCGATCAGGTCGTGCGTGGCGCTACCGTGTTGCCGAAGGGTACCGGGAAAACCGTGCGTGTCGCGGTCTTCACCCAGGGTCCGAATGCCGATGCGGCGAAGGAAGCTGGCGCGGATGTCGTCGGTATGGAAGATTTGGCTGAACAGGTCAAGGCCGGCAACATGGATTTCGATGTGGTGATTGCGTCTCCGGATGCGATGCGCGTTGTGGGTCAGCTCGGCCAGATCCTTGGTCCGCGCGGTCTGATGCCTAACCCGAAGGTTGGCACGGTATCGCCGAACGTCGCCGAGGCCGTGCGTAACGCCAAGGCCGGACAGGTTCGCTACCGTACCGACAAGAGCGGCATCGTGCATGCCGGCATCGGCACCATCGATTTCGATCCGGCGCATCTGAAGGAAAATCTTGAAGCCCTGATCGCGGATCTGAAAAAGCGCAAGCCCAGTTCGGCAAAGGGTGTCTATTTGGAAAAGATCACAGTCTCTTCGACGATGGGTCCTGGCTTGTCGTTGGATCAGGCAACATTGGATATCTGATCTTACTTGGCGGATATCGGCGCGGTGTTTTATCCGCGTCAACCCGACTTTGAGGCGCCGATGCTTGCATCGAGAGCCGTCAAAGACCGCAGGCGTCGATCATCGACTTAATATGTAGCACTTGTGCCTGCGTAGGCGGTGCGCCCGACTCAGACTCTCTGGTGACGGTGCACTTTATTCCGGCTTTGCCGGTTTGTTTGAAGGAAGGCTGGTGGCCTGTGGGGTCCGAGGTTCTTCCGTAACAGGAGAAGTGACGATATGGCACTCAGTCTTGAGCAGAAGAAAGCCATTGTCGCTGAAGTTGCAGATATTGCCGCGTCGGCCCATTCGGCCGTCGCGGCGGAATATCGCGGTCTGACTGTCGGCGAGATGACGGCTTTGCGCGCCAAGGCGCGCGAAGACAATGTCTATCTCCGCGTGGTCAAAAATACGCTTGCCCAGCGTGCGGTGCGGGGCTCGGATTTCGAATGCATGGCGGACGGCATGGTCGGCCCGTTGGTATTCGCTTTCTCGCAAGAGGATCCGGGCGCGGCGGCACGTGTTGTCGAGTCTTTCTCGAAGGAGCACAAGCAGTTGGTTGTGAAGATGGTTTCCATCGGCGGCAAACTGCTTGATACCTCGGAGATCAGTACCCTGGCTAAGATGCCGACCTACGATCAGGCTGTCAGCATGCTGATGGCGGTGATGAAGGCGCCGGTGGAGAAGCTGGCGCGCACGGTCAACGAAGTTCCGGGCAAATTGGTGCGTACCGTGGCGGCAATTCGCGACGCAAAAGATGCGGCCTGACGTTTGTTGGGCTATTCGTATACGTTATTTGGGAGTCTAAACAATGGCGGTTTCAAAAGAAGACATTCTTGAAGCTATTTCAAACATGAGCGTTATGGAAGTGGTTGAGCTGATCTCCGACATGGAAGAGAAGTTTGGCGTTTCCGCCGCGGCGGCGGCTGTCGCGGTTGCGCCAGCTGGCGGTGGCGATGCCGTTGGCGCGGCCGAGGAACAGACCGAGTTCGACGTGGTTCTGACCAGTTTCGGCGGCAATAAGGTGCCTGTGATCAAGGCGGTTCGTGGTGTTACCGGTCTTGGTCTGAAGGAAGCGAAGGAAGCCGTGGAAGGTGCTCCGACGACCTTGAAGGAAGGTGTTTCCAAGGATGAAGCGGAAGACCTCAAGAAGCAGTTGGAAGAAGCTGGCGCGTCAGTCGAAATCAAGTAATTCGACTTGCTTGTCAGAACCCATTATGGGTTTAGGCTGGTGGCGTAATGCCGCCGGCCTTTTGCCGCTTCTAACAGGATGTTGAAAAAGTCCTTTCATGGACTTTTTCAACGAAGGAACCGGAAAATGTGATTTCCCGGTTCCTTCATTTTCAATGGCTAGCAGTCATCGAAAATGGCGGTACATCTCTGTACCGCACACAGGCCATTGAAAAATGCCATTTTTCAATGGCCTGCTGAAAGCAGCGGAAGTTGCTCGATGCAACGATACAGATTTTTTTCGCGGGCAGGCGCCCGTCATGTCTTTGACCCCGAGGGACGCTGAATTATGGCCTATTCCTTTACCGAGAAAAAGCGCATCCGCAAGGATTTCAGTAAACGTCAGAGCGTTCTGGACGTGCCTTACCTTCTGGCTACCCAGATCGATTCGTATCGCAGTTTTCTCCAGGAGGATGTTCCGGCGGACAAGCGTGACAGTATCGGTCTGCACGCGGCGTTCAGCTCGGTGTTTCCGATTGCCAGTTATTCCGGGAACGCGGTACTCGAATACGTGAAATACCGCCTTGGCGAGCCGGTTTTCGATGTGCGTGAATGCCAGCTTCGCGGGGCAATCTATTCGGCGCCGTTGCGTGTGCTGGTGCGCCTGGTGATCTATGACAAGGACGCGCCTGCCGGCGCGAAGGTGGTTAAGGATATTCGCGAGCAGGAAATCTACATGGGCGAATTGCCGTTGATGACCGAGAATGGCACTTTCGTGATCAATGGCACAGAGCGTGTCATCGTGTCGCAGCTGCATCGCTCGCCCGGCGTGTTCTTCGACCACGATAAGGGCAAGACACATTCGTCCGGAAAGCTGTTGTTTTCCGCGCGGGTCATCCCTTACCGGGGTTCGTGGCTGGATTTCGAGTTCGATCCGAAGGATCTGGTGTATGTGCGCATCGATCGTCGTCGTAAACTGCCGGCGACGATTCTGTTGCGCGCGTTGGGCTACGACACAGAGCAGATGCTGGATATCTTCTTCGATACCGATACGCTGTCGATCGCCAAGAAAGGCTTCAAGCTCGATCTGGTTCCGGATCGCCTACGGGGGGAAACGCTGTCTTTCGACATCAAGAATGGCGGTGAAGTGCTGGTGGAGGCCGGACGGCGCATCACCGCGCGGCACATCCGTCAGATCGACAAGGCTAGCATCAAGAAGCTCGATATCCCGGCGGAGGCATTGATCGGTAAGGTGCTGGCCCACAATGTCGTCGACGAGGGCACCGGTGAGCTGATCGCAAAGGCGAATGACGAGTTGACGGAAGAGTTGCTGAGCGCATTGCAGGAAGCGGGTATCAAGAAGATCAAGCTGCTGTACACCAATGATTTGGACTGCGGTTCGTATATCTCGGATACGCTGCGTATCGATCCGACGACGAACGAGCTGGAGGCGATGATCGAGATCTACCGGATGATGCGTCCCGGCGAACCACCAACCAAGGAAGCGGCACAAAATCTGTTTCAGAACCTGTTCTTCTCGCCGGACCGTTATGACCTGTCGGCGGTCGGTCGAATGAAGTTCAATCGGCGCCTGGGTCGTGAGGAGTCCGAAGGTTCCGGTGTGTTGTCGAAAGAGGATATCGTCGATGTGCTCAAGGCGCTGACCGAGATTCGCAACGGTCATGGCGTGGTCGACGATATCGATCACCTGGGCAACCGGCGTATCCGTAGCGTCGGCGAGATGGCCGAGAATCAGTTTCGCATCGGTTTAGTGCGTGTCGAGCGCGCGGTGAAGGAACGTTTGTCGCTGGCCGAGTCGGAAGGTCTGATGCCGCAGGAGTTGATCAACTCCAAGCCAGTATCGGCCGCAGTGAAGGAGTTCTTCGGTTCCAGTCAGTTGTCGCAGTTCATGGATCAGAACAACCCACTCTCCGAGATCACCCATAAGCGCCGCGTCTCGGCGCTCGGCCCGGGTGGCCTGGCGCGCGAGCGCGCTGGCTTCGAGGTGCGCGACGTGCATCCGACGCATTACGGCCGGGTGTGCCCGATCGAGACGCCGGAAGGTCCAAACATCGGACTGATCAACTCGCTGGCGGTCTATGCCCGCACGAACAAGTACGGTTTCCTCGAAACCCCTTATCGGGTGGTCAAGGATGCCAAGGTGACCGACGAGATTCATTATCTGTCGGCCATCGAAGAGGGACGCTACTACATTGCCCAGGCGAATACCACGATCGGCAAGGATGGCGTGCTCAGCGATGAGTTGGTGTCATGTCGCTTCGAGAACGAATTCACCATGTCGACGCCGGACAAGATTCAGTACATGGATGTGTCGCCGAAGCAGATCGTGTCGGTGGCCGCGTCGCTGATTCCTTTCTTGGAGCACGATGACGCCAACCGCGCCCTGATGGGTTCGAACATGCAGCGCCAGGCGGTGCCGACCCTCTGTGCCGAGAAGCCTCTCGTCGGCACAGGCATGGAGCGCGCGGTGGCGGTCGATTCGGGCGTGACGGTCACCGCCAGGCGGGGAGGCCGGGTCGAGAGCGTGGACGCCGGACGTATCGTCATCATCGTCAACGATGATGAGACCGAGGCGGGCGAGGCCGGGGTGGATATCTACAATCTGACCAAATACACGCGTTCTAACCAGAACACCTGCATCAACCAGCGTCCGCTGGTGGAGCCGGGTGACCGGGTGGCGCGTGGCGATGTCATGGCGGACGGTCCTTCCACCGACATGGGCGAGCTGGCTCTCGGTCAGAATCTGCGTATCGCCTTCATGCCGTGGAATGGATACAACTTCGAGGATTCCATTCTGGTTTCGGAGAATGTGGTCAAGGAGGATAGATTCACGACCATCCACATCGAAGAGCTGACCTGTATGGCGCGTGATACCAAGCTGGGTACCGAGGAGATCACCGGCGACATTCCGAACGTCGGCGAAACCGCGTTGGCGAAGCTCGATGAATCCGGCATCGTCTACATCGGCGCCGAGGTGCGCGAGGGTGATATTCTCGTCGGCAAGGTGACCCCCAAGGGCGAGACCCAGATGACGCCGGAAGAGAAGCTGCTGCGGGCGATCTTCGGCGAGAAAGCCGCTGACGTGAAAGACACCTCGTTGCGCGTGCCCTCCGGGCGCGTGGGCACGGTGATCGACGTGCAGGTGTTCACCCGCGACGGCGTCGAGAAGGATGCCCGTGCGTTACAGATCGAGGAGGCCGAGCTGGATCGCGTGCGCAAGGACTTGAACGACGAGTTGAGCATCCTCGAAAAGGATACCTTCGAGCGTGTGCGGAAGATGCTCTCCGGAAAGCTGGCCGAGGGTGGCCCCAAGGGCCTGAAGGCCGGCGAGAAAGTCACCAAGGCCTATTTGAATGGTTTGAGCCGTGACGAGTGGCTGGAGATTCGCCTACAGGACGAAGAGGCGGCGAAGCAGCTGGAGGCCATTGTTTCACAGATCTCGGCGCAGCGTGACGCCTATCGCGAGAAGTTCGAGGAGAAGAAGCGCAAGCTGACCACCGGTGACGAATTGGCGCCCGGCGTGCAGAAGATGGTCAAGGTATACGTCGCGGTCAAGCGACGCATCCAGCCTGGCGACAAGATGGCCGGCCGCCACGGTAATAAGGGCGTCATCTCGAATATCGTGCCGGTGGAAGACATGCCGTTCGACGAGCATGGCGTGCCGGTCGATATCGTGTTGAACCCGTTGGGCGTGCCGTCGCGCATGAATATCGGTCAGGTGTTGGAAACCCATCTGGGTTGGGCGGCAAAGGGCATTGGCGAGCGTATCGGTGAACTGCTGGAAGCCAAGGCGAAGGTTGCCGAGATTCGCAAGTTTCTTGATCAGGTATACAACTTCAGTGGCAAGCAGGAAGACCTCGATGCCTTCAGCGATGCAGAGATTCTGGAACTGGCGGCCAATCTGGAAGGCGGCGTGCCGATGGGTTCTAACGTCTTCGATGGCGCGAACGAAAGCGAGATCAAGCATTTGCTGAAGCTCGGTGGCCTGCCCGATAGCGGTCAGTGCCAGCTCTATGACGGCCGCACCGGCGACGCGTTCGAGCGTGAGGTGACGGTAGGCTATATGTACATGCTGAAGTTGAACCACTTGGTCGATGACAAGATGCACGCGCGTTCCACTGGCCCGTATAGTTTGGTCACGCAGCAGCCGCTGGGCGGCAAGGCGCAGTTCGGCGGTCAGCGTTTTGGCGAGATGGAGGTCTGGGCGCTGGAGGCCTACGGGGCCGCCTACACCTTGCAGGAGATGCTCACTGTCAAGTCGGACGATGTGAATGGTCGTACCCGTATGTACAAGAATATTGTCGATGGCGATCACACCATGGATGCGGGTATGCCCGAGTCCTTCAACGTGTTGGTCAAGGAGATTCGCTCACTCGGTATCAATATCGAGCTTGAGCAGGACTGAGTATGACCAGCCAGAAGGCCGTCCCGGGTAATACGCAAGCAACGCAGGAGAGAATTCGTTGAAAGATCTACTCAAGATTCTGAAACAGCAGGGCCAGTCTACCGAGTTCGACGCCATCCGCATCGAGCTGGCGTCGCCGGATCGCATCCGGTCCTGGTCGTTTGGCGAGGTGAAGAAGCCGGAGACCATCAATTACCGCACCTTCAAGCCGGAGCGTGACGGTCTGTTCTGCGCAAAGATCTTCGGCCCGGTCAGCGATTACGAATGCCTGTGCGGCAAGTACAAGCGTCTGAAGCATCGCGGCGTGGTATGCGAGAAATGCGGTGTCGAGGTGACCTTGGCCAAGGTGCGTCGCGAACGTATGGGACATATCGAACTGGCCAGCCCGGTTGCGCACATTTGGTTCCTGAAGTCGCTGCCGTCGCGTATTGGCCTGCTGCTGGATATGACACTGCGCAATATCGAACGGGTGTTGTACTTCGAGTCCTATGTGGTCACCGACCCTGGCATGACCACCCTGGAGCGGGGTCAATTGCTGAATGACGAACAATACATAGACGCCATCGAAGAGAACGGCGACGAGTTCAGCGCCTACATGGGTGCGGAAGGCGTCTATGAACTGATGCGTTCCATCGATATTCCGCGCGAGATCAAAACCCTGCGCGAGGAGATTGAGGCGACCAACTCAGAAACCAAGATCAAGAAATTCTCCAAGCGCTTGAAACTTCTGGAGTCGCTCGAAGGTTCGGGTAACAAGCCAGAATGGATGGTGATGACGGTACTGCCGGTGTTACCGCCCGAGCTGCGTCCGCTGGTACCGCTGGATGGTGGCCGCTTCGCGACCTCGGACCTTAACGACCTCTATCGCCGTGTGATCAACCGTAACAACCGCCTGAAGCGTCTGTTGGATCTGAATGCGCCGGACATCATCGTGCGTAACGAAAAACGCATGTTGCAAGAATCCGTCGACGCACTGATGGACAATGGTCGTCGTGGACGCGCGATCACCGGCAGCAACAAGCGTCCGCTGAAGTCGCTGGCTGACATGATCAAGGGTAAGCAGGGACGTTTCCGTCAGAACCTGCTCGGCAAGCGTGTCGACTACTCCGGCCGTTCGGTTATCGTCGTTGGTCCCTACCTGCGTCTGCACCAATGCGGCCTGCCGAAGAAGATGGCGCTGGAGCTATTCAAGCCATTCATCTTCTCGAAGCTCCAGATGCGCGGTCTGGCGACCACCATCAAGGCGGCGAAGAAGCTGGTCGAGCGTGGGACCGGCGAGGTCTGGGACATCCTCGAAGAGGTGATTCGCGAACACCCGATCATGTTGAACCGCGCGCCGACCCTGCACCGTCTTGGCATCCAGGCGTTCGAGCCGGTATTGATCGAAGGCAAGGCGATCCAGCTGCATCCGCTGGTGTGTACCGCGTTCAACGCCGACTTTGATGGCGACCAGATGGCGGTGCATGTGCCGCTATCGCTCGAAGCGCAGTTGGAAGCGCGCACGTTGATGATGTCGACGAACAACATTCTGTCACCGGCGAACGGCGAGCCGATCATCGTACCCTCGCAGGACGTGGTGCTTGGCCTTTACTATATGACACGCTCACGCATCAACGCGCGCGGCGAGGGGATGGTGTTTTCTGGACTCGATGAGGTGCATCGAGCCTATGAATCGGGTGGCGTCGACGCTCAGGCGCTGGTTAAGGTGCGCATCGTGGAGACTCTTGCCGACGGAGACAGCGGCGAAATGGTCTCGACGACGAAGCTGGTCGATACCACCGTGGGCCGAGCATTGCTGTCCAGAATACTTCCTGATGGCCTGCCGTTTGAGCTGGTCAACCAAGCGATGGGCAAGCGTCAGATCTCGGCGCTGATCAATGCCTGCTATCGGCGTGTCGGCCTGAAGGAGACGGTGATCTTCGCGGATCAGCTGATGTACATGGGCTTCCGTCTGGCGACCCATTCGGGTGTATCGATCGGTGTCAACGACATGGTCGTTCCGGACGAGAAGGCGCCGATTCTGGCGGCGGCCGAGGAAGAGGTGCGTGAGATCGAGAATCAGTATGCCTCGGGCTTGGTCACCAGCGGCGAGCGTTACAACAAGGTCATCGATATCTGGTCACATACCAACGATCAGGTCGCGAAGGCGATGATGTCCAAGCTCGGCAAGGATGTCGTGCGCGACAAGGACGGCAACGAGGTCGAGCAGGATTCGTTCAACTCGATCTTCATGATGGCCGATTCCGGGGCGCGTGGATCGCAGGCGCAGATTCGTCAGTTGGCCGGGATGCGTGGTTTGATGGCGAAGCCGGATGGCTCGATCATTGAAACACCGATCACCGCGAACTTTCGCGAAGGTCTCGATGTATTGCAGTACTTTATTTCAACGCACGGCGCGCGAAAGGGACTGGCGGATACCGCGTTGAAGACCGCGAACGCGGGTTATCTCACCCGCCGCTTGGTCGATGTCGCGCAGGATCTGGTGGTTCTGGAAGACGATTGCGGCGCGGAGAGCGGTGTCGAAATGATGCCGATTATCGAAGGTGGCGATGTCGTGGAGCCGTTGGGTGAACGCATCCTCGGGCGCGTACTCGCAAAGGATGTCGATCAACCTGGCGCCGAGAATGTGCTGGCGCCGCGCGGTACTCTGATCAACGAGCAATGGGTGGACATCCTGGAGCAGGCCGGGGTGGACAGGGTTGAGGTGCGTTCAGGTATCACTTGCGAGGCGCGTGTCGGCATCTGTGCCGCTTGCTATGGGCGTGATCTGGCGCGTGGGCACATGGTCAACAGAGGCGAGTCCGTCGGGGTCATTGCCGCGCAGTCCATCGGTGAGCCGGGTACCCAGCTGACCATGCGCACCTTTCATATTGGTGGCGCCGCGTCGCGTTCTGCAGCCGTGAACAGTATCGAGATCAAGAATACCGGTGCCGCCAAGTTACTCAATATCAAGACGGTGACTCAGAGCAACGGTAATCTGGTTGCGGTATCGCGTTCCGGTGAGCTGACGGTGGTCGATGAGCTTGGGCGCGAGCGCGAGCGCTACAAGGTGCCCTATGGCGCGATCCTGGAAGTCGACGATGGATCCCAGGTTGAGGGCGGCAAGGTGGTGGCCACCTGGGATCCGCACACTCACCCGATCATCACCGAGGTGAAGGGTACGCTACAGTTCGTGGATATCACCGAGGGTCTCACCGCGCAGAGTGAAACCGACGAGATCACGGGTCTGAGCGCGTTGATCATCATCGATCCGAAACAGCGTCCCGCCGGAGGCAAGGATCTGCGTCCGATGTTGAAGTTGGTGGATGAGAACGGCAATGACCTGAATATCGCCGGGACCGAGATACCCGCGCACTATTATCTGCCGGGTGGCGCCATCGTCACGGTTAAAGACAATGCGAAGGTGGGTATCGGCGACGTGCTAGCGCGTATCCCGCAGGCGTCGAGCAAGACGCGCGATATCACTGGTGGCTTGCCGCGAGTCGCCGACTTGTTCGAGGCGCGCAAGCCCAAGGAACCGGCGATTCTCGCCGAAGCCACCGGTACGGTCAGTTTTGGCAAGGATACCAAGGGAAAACAGCGCTTGGTCATCACCGATACCGACGGCAATGCCCATGAGGATCTGATCCCGAAATGGCGGCATCTCAACGTATTCGAGGGCGAGCATGTGGTCAAGGGTGAGGTCATCGCCGACGGCGAGCTGAATCCGCACGACATCCTGCGCTTGAAGGGCGTCAGCGAGCTTGCCGAATATCTGGTGAAGGAAATTCAGGATGTTTACCGCCTGCAAGGGGTGAAAATCAACGACAAGCATATCGAGGTGGTTATCCGCCAGATGCTGCGCAAGGTGGAGATCACGCATCCGGGAGATACCATTTTCCTGCGCGGTGAGCAGGTCGACAAGGGACGCTTGATGGAGATCAACGAGCAGATGACGGCGGAAGGCAAACAGCCCGCGCTGTTCGAGCCGATGCTATTGGGTATCACGAAGGCATCCCTGGCGACCGAATCCTTCATTTCCGCAGCGTCTTTCCAGGAAACCACGCGCGTATTGACCGATGCCGCAACACGCGGGGTAAAGGACGATCTCGTGGGCCTGAAGGAAAATGTCATCGTAGGCCGCCTGATTCCCGCCGGCACCGGTCTGTCATACCATATCCAGAGGCGCGCGCAGAGGCTCGCGGGGCCGGTCGAGCAGGCGGATGTTCAGGCGATGGCGGTGGAGAAGGCCGAGGAGGCGTTCAAGAGCGCAGACAGCAACGACACGGATGTTGGCGTATAATGGCTGTCAACCCAATTCAGA
>Ga0256841_1001349_pt1 | contig 21524 bp, 19 predicted proteins | sample 356308metaG_FD_185971 | JGI IMG/M metagenome (GOLD analysis project Ga0256841, IMG submission 185971) | Hydrothermal vent microbial communities from Mid Atlantic Ridge, Atlantic Ocean - 356-308 | ecosystem: Environmental > Aquatic > Marine > Hydrothermal vents | place: Atlantic Ocean: Mid... | reverse complement strand
AAAAGGGTAAAGTTATTATCGTCACAAAAGACAAAGCCGAAGAGACCGCCACAAAATATGCTCAGGGTGGGATAGCTGCGGTTATGTACTCTCCCGACACTTATGAGAAACATATCAGCGATACTTTGATAGCCGGTGATGATCTCTGCAACGAAAATATTGTCAGAATAACAATCACCGAATCTACGGAAAGGATAAAAGAGTTAATAAATTGGGGAACACAGTTTGACAAGACCAAAACGGGCAAATTCGATCTTGGCAAGGAAGGCGGGCATTCCGAATACAGGGTTCTCCATCATAAGGATGCCACCGGACTGGAAGTGGAAAGAGCATTGCTTGAGCAGGTTAAAAAGCATCCCAATATTGAAATTTTTGAAAACCATTTTGCCATTGACCTCATAACCCAGCACCACCTCGGAGTAGGTGTTTCGAGAGGTATGCCGGATATTCAATGCTATGGTGCTTACATTTTGCGCCCGGATTCCGGCGAAATAATCACAATCCTTTCCAAGGTGACACTTTTGGCAACAGGTGGTTCGGGAAATGTTTATTTTACAACCACAAATCCCAAAATAGCAACCGGCGACGGTGTGGCTATGGCTTACAGGGCAAAAGCCACCATCGAAAATATGGAATTTGTACAATTTCATCCCACATCGCTTTTCAACCCGACGGAACGTCCGTCGTTTTTGATAACGGAGGCATTGCGCGGTTTCGGAGCCGTATTGAAAAACAGGGACGGGAAAGAGTTTATGCAGAAATATGATGAACGCGGTTCCCTTGCCCCGCGGGATATTGTCGCACGTGCCATTGATACGGAAATGAAACTCAGCGGTGATGACCACGTCTGTCTCGACTGCACACATCTTGATAAAAACGAACTTATCAATCATTTCCCCACTATCTATGCCAAATGCCTGAGCATAGGTATTGACATCACAAAAGAGATGATCCCTGTTGTTCCTGCAGCTCATTATCAGTGCGGCGGAATCAAGGTTGACGAATATGCGCACAGTTCCGTTCAAAATCTTTATGCTACGGGTGAGTGCGCATCCACTGGTCTTCACGGTGCCAACCGTCTTGCCTCAAACTCCCTTCTTGAAGCAGCTGTATTTTCACACAGAGCTGCTCTTGATTCCATGAAAAAAATCAAAAACATAACATTTAAAGATGAAATTCCCGACTGGAATGCCGAGGGATTGGTTTACAATGAAGAGATGATCCTTATCACCCAAACAATCAAAGAGTTGCAACTGCTTATGTCGAGTTATGTCGGAATAGTACGCTCGGATTTAAGATTAAAACGTGCGCTTGACCGCCTTGAAATAATTTATCGCGAAACAGAGGAACTTTACAATAAATCCATCATCAACACAAAAATATGTGAGTTGCGCAACCTTATCAATGTTGCATACCTGATAATCAAGATGGCACAACTGAGAAAAGAGAGTCGCGGATTACACTACTCCATTGACTATCCCGAAAAGGCACCTATTAAGATGAATTCCAGGAAATAGATTTGTCATCTAATCTTTATATTATCGAATTGTGCGAATTACACAAAGAAGTTATTCTCTTTTTAAATTTTATTTAAGAATACTTACCGGAATATGTTTATACGGATTGTTTATCTTTGCATAAAAATATTGATGATTTAAAACAATTACAAATGGCCTTTATAAAAGCTGTAAAAGGAGTTTTGCCTAAATTCGGAAAAGGATGTTTTTTTGCTGATAATGCAACTATTACGGGCGATGTAGTTATGGGCGACAATTGCAGCGTATGGTTCAGTGCGGTGGTCAGGGGTGATGTGCACTATATTCGTATCGGAAATAATGTGAATATTCAGGATAATGCAACCGTGCATTGTACTTATCAAAAGGCACCGGTAGAAATCGGAAATAATGTCTCAATAGCTCATAATGCCGTTGTCCATGGTTGTACGATCAGAGATAACGTCTTGATAGGAATGGGAGCAATAATAATGGATGGTGTCGTTATTGAAAGCAACTCAATCGTTGCAGCCGGAGCAGTTGTTTCAAAGGGTACGGTAATTGAATCGGGAAGCGTTTATGCAGGTATTCCCGCAAAAAAAATAAAATCCGTTGATGTGGAATTGGTTGAAGGTGAAATAAACAGAATAGCAAACAGTTATAATATGTACGCAAGTTGGTATGATGGCTGAAGCGGATAGGAGACTCCCGTGAGGTTTGCGGAATAGCCCGTGGGTGAGAGAAACCTCGCAGTTGTTAGGGATGGAATTAGGGAAAATGGTTGAATCGGGAAAATGGTTGAATCGGGAAATTGGTTGAATCGGTGAATTGGTAAGGCTATTCCTGTAAGGAGTTAAATAAATTTAAAAATGATATTAATATACACACATAAAATAACGAACCGTATCAAATATACCTTTAATTTGATGATTAAAGAACTCCTTGGTGTGGATATTGAGATTACTTCGGACAAAGAGGAGTTCGACACATTTGAAGGTATTAAGTTCTCATATACAAATGAGAGACTGGGAGATGAGCTTTTCTTTTCGTCCTGTAAACTGCTTTTTGAAAGAGGTATTTCAACACAGGAAATATCATTTATCGAATATGACGGTTTACCCGCCTTTTATCCGGTTTACAGCAAAGATTCCGCAGTTCCTTTCGATCCTTTTGCCGCCTCTTTCTATCTTATTTCCAGATATGAGGAGTATCTACCTCACCGAAAGGATAAATACGGAAGGTATCAGTCTTCGGAAAGTCTTGCACATAATAAAGGTTTTTTACAAAAACCGTTAATCAACATCTGGGCTTTAAAAATCGGGGAGTTACTAAAAAAACGTTACCCGGGGTTTTCATTTCCGGGTACGAAATATGAGTTCATTCCCACGATTGATATTGACGCAGCCTGGGCATACAGGCAAAAAGGATTATTCAGAACAACCGGAGGTTTTCTTAATTCCTTGATAGATCTTGATTTAAAAGGTGTTGCCGAAAGGGCTAAAGTAATTATGGGATTGCACCGTGACCCTTTCGATACTTATGAATATCAGCTTTATCTTCAAAAAAAGTATAATCTAAGACCCATATATTTTATTCTTTTTGCACAATACGGTCTTAATGATAAAAATATTCCTGTAAGGAGTATGAAATTCCAGAGATTGATAAAGGCCCTTGGTGATTATGCCGCAGTGGGAATACATCCTTCCTACGGCTCTAACAACGACCCTTCCATCCTCAAGAAAGAGGTGAATATGCTGTCGAAGGTGCTGAATCGTGAAATAACGAAGAGCAGGCAGCATTTCCTAAAACTCATCCTTCCGGCGACATACAGAAACCTTATTAACCTTGACATTACCGACGACTATTCAATGGGCTATGCAGCCCAACCCGGGTTCAGGGCAAGCATCTGCCGTTCGTTTAATTTCTATGACCTTGATATGGATACGGAGACAAAGCTAAGGATTCACCCTTTCACGGTTATGGAAGGCACCCTCAGGGATTATATGAATGTGAATGCCGCCAATGCGATGGATTATATTCAGCCCCTTATTGACCAGGTAAAAGCCGTAAACGGAACTTTTATTTCACTGTGGCACAACGAGTCGCTTGGCAATAAGGGACGTTGGCTCGGCTGGAGCAAAGTTTACGAAGATATGATAATAGAAGCATTACCGTAAAAAATGATCAGATACCTGACAAACGACGAAATAGATAAAAAAAAATGGGACGATTGCATAAAAGAGTCGTTTAACGGACTGGTCTATGCCTATTCCTGGTATCTCGATATTGTGGCCGAAGACTGGGAGGCTCTTATAGAAGATGACTACGAAAGGGTTTTCCCGCTAACCGGAAATAAGAAATTCGGTATCAACTATTTATTTCAACCTCCGTTCACTCAACAACTTGGTGTTTTCTCAAAAGGAATTCTTTCGGAGAAGACAGTGGAATCATTTTTAAATGCCATCCCGTCAAAATACAAATATGCCGAGATTAATCTCAACTCATTCAACAAAATTGATTCCGAAAAATACAAGGTGAAACCATGGCTGACACATCTTCTTGATCTTATTAATTCGCATGAAATCATCCTAAAAGGTTATTCAACAAATATGAAGCGTAACCTGAAGAAAGCTCTAAAGTCAGGAATATCGGTTATGAAGAATGTCAAACCCGATGAGGTTATTGACCTCTTCAGAGCCGACAGGGGCCGGGATATAAAAAATCTAAAAGATGATGACTATATTAAACTGAGAAGGTTAACCTACCTTGGGATTTATAAAGGAATGATGCAAACATACGGAGCCTTTTCAAAAACCAATGACCTGATAGCAGGAGCCATTTTCATTAAAAACAGGGGGAGAGCTGTTTTTCTTTTCTCGGGAAACAGTGACGAGGGAAAGCAGACAGGAGCTCTGCCGTTGATAATTGATACATTTATTGAAGATAATTCCCAAAGAAATCTCACACTCGACTTTGAAGGCTCCAACGACCCTAACCTTGCCCGTTTTTATAAAAGCTTCGGCTCAAAAGAAGTCACCTATCCGCATTTGTATATTAACCGCCTCCCGGCAATCCTGAAAGCAGGAGTTGCAATAGTTAAAAGTGTCAGGAAATAGAAAGCTAAGGTTGTAAAGAAATAGAATTTTCTCTTTTTATTGCATTATTGATTTTTTATATGTTATTTTGCAGGAGAAAGGAGTTGGATTGCTAACCTTGTATTTTTATCTATATGCTAAAAATTTTAAATAAGAACACTTCGATACTGAACCAGATCATTGCCGAACTGCGCGATGTTAACACTCAAAATGACAGAATGCGGTTTAGAAGAAATCTGGAAAGATTCAGTGAATTTGTCGGTTATGAGATCAGCAAAACACTTGAATATGAAGAGAAAGAGGTTGTTACGCCCCTTGGAACCGCAAATGTTCCCGTATTAAAAGAGTATCCGGTCATAGCTTCGATACTTCGGGCCGGCCTGCCTATGCACAATGGACTTTTAAATGTATTTGACAAGTCGGATAACGGTTTTGTTTCGGCATATCGCAAAGTTGAAAAAAATGTTGGATTTACAATAAAAATCGAATATTCCACAAGTCCGGAACTTGACGGAAAGGTTTTAATATTGGCCGATCCGATGCTTGCCACAGGCTTTTCGCTGGTTAAGACCTATAAGGAACTTATGACCTTCGGAACACCTTCACACGTTCATCTTATTTGTGCAATATCCAGCTCGGAAGGTGTTGACTTTGTACGTAAAAACTTACCAATGAGAAATATTACACTTTGGATCGGTGCTGTTGACGATGAGCTGACGGCTCAGGCATATATTGTCCCCGGCCTTGGCGATGCGGGTGATCTTGCCTTTGGAAATAAAATTAATTTGTAATATTTTCCCTGCAACTTTTTAGTAAAATACTTTGTTTATTTACAATAAATAACCATGTTTTTGTGTTGTTTTTATGTATGTTTTTCGGAACAAATTTTTTACTGCTCCGTATGCATAAACTTAAATTGAGTACTGAATTATTAAACTGAATATTAATGATAATCATAACCGGGATAAAACTCTTCAAACTACTGCAAATACTATTGCTCAGCGGACTTAAATTTTTCTTTGCTCCGCTTATTTCGGTCGGATACGGGTATAATTATTTTCAAACTATCCTTATAACTTCTCTCGGAGGAATTCTCGGGATTCTCTTTTTCTTCTATTTTAGCAGATGGCTTATCAAACAATACAATAAGTTCTGTCCCGTAATTTTTGCAGGATTTACCGGAAAAAGTGTTGATCAGGCAAAAAAAATTCTCAATTGTGATCAGCCGTCAAAGAGAAAAATATTTTCATCAAAAAGCAGAAATCTCATTAAGTTAAGAAAAAAATACGGTTATCTCGGTATTATTATTTTAACTCCTGTCTTGCTTTCGATACCGATAGGGGCCTTCCTTGCTCAAAAATATTATTCGAAAAGAAAAAGTACGCTTCTTTATATGAGTCTGTCCATTGCTGCGTGGTCATTCTTTATTTCTACGGTATATTTCCTGTTTTAACGTTTTTTTCCCTACTTTTGCCTGAACATAAAAAACATTATGGCAAACCTTGTTGTAGAAAATTTACGTATATCTGTTGAGTCTATCAGGAGTCATCTTTTGCGTACAATCCTGACCGTTCTGATAATTGCCTTCGGAATAATGTCGCTCGTGGGTATTCTGACTTCCATAGACTCTATAAAATACGCTCTGACTCAAAACTTTACAATGATGGGAGCAAACACTTTCACTATTAAGAACAGATCAATGCGGATTCAAATCGGCAGGAAGTCAAACAAGCCGAAGCATTACGAAAGAATAAGTTTTCAGGATGCTATGACATTCAAGGAAAACTTTGATTTTCCGGCAATTACATCTGTTTACACCTTTGCAACGCATACGGCTACTTTAAAATACAAGTCCGAGAAAACAACACCCAATACTCCTGTGATGGGTACTGACGAGAACTATCTTATAACATCCGGCAATGAACTTTCGGAGGGAAGAAATTTTACACCGGAAGATGTACATTTCGGCTCCAACGTGGCAATTGTGGGGAGCGAAATAGTTAAGAAACTTTTCAAGGGAAAAACAGATCCCGTTGGAAAAATTATTTCAATTGGACCTGGAAAATACCGCATAATAGGTGTTTTGAAAGAAAAAGGGTCAAGTATAGGATTTTCGGGTGACAGGTTTTGTTTGCTACCCATAATGAATGTCCGGCAATATTTTTCACAACCTAACAGGTCATATTCTATAAGTATTATGGCGAAAGATCCCGAAAATATGGAAGCCGCAATAGGTGAAGCAACCGGATTGTTCCGTGTTATAAGAAAAACACCACTCGGAGAGGAAAACGACTTTCAGATTGATAAAAGCGACCGTATTGTTGAGATGTTTATGGAAAATGTTCAGTATATCAGGTATGCAGCTATTTTTATAGGTGCCATTACTCTTCTTGGAGCTGCAATCGGATTGATGAATATAATGCTTGTTTCGGTTACAGAAAGAACCAAAGAAATAGGAATACGCAAAGCTACCGGTGCAACAAACAAAACCATTAAAAATCAATTTCTTGCCGAATCAATTGTTATTGCTCAGATAGGTGGAATTATAGGAATTATCTTCGGAATAGGAATTGGAAATATCATTTCTCTGATTATCGGAAGTAGTTTTATCATTCCCTGGATATGGATTTTAGTCGGAGTTGTATTATGTTTTATTGTTGCGGTTCTTTCGGGCTATTTGCCGGCCACAAAAGCCGCAAAACTAGATCCGATTGAGTCATTGAGATACGAATAGAAAAAAATTTGCTTTTTAAAAAAATAAATTTTATTTTTGTAGAAAAAAATAATGAAATATTATTTCATCATATTATTGATTTCATTCTTCGTTATTGCTGATAAAAGTTGTAAAGCTCAATCAGTTGAAGACAAAGGGATTAATGCTAATACATCCGTTCCATTTACACTTGCGGATAGAGACAGGATTTTAAAATTGGAAAATAGTATAGATATACTTAACGAGCGCATTGTGTCTTTGGAAAGCCTGATAGATAAACGCTTTGATTCTCAGCAAAATCAACTTAACTTGCTTTTCGGTTTTATGTTTTTAATACTTGGTGCCGTGATGTCATTGATAGGATTTATAATATATGACAGACGTACGATATTGCATCCGGTGACAAAAAAGCAAAAAGAGTTGGAAGATATTTTAATAGATTACTCGAAAAAGAACAACGAATTAAAAGAGATACTGAAAAAAGCAGGAGTGTTATAATAGTAACTGTTTAACTGTTTGCAAATGAACGGGTGCTTAAATATAACGGGCTTATTAGCAGAAGACCTGCCGAAACAACAAGAATACCATTCCCCAACCCGATTATATCTGTCATCCATCCTATTAATGGAGCAAGTGCCGCTGCAACAATAGTGTGAGCCTGCGATTCGGCGGAAAGAACAGTAGCCATCACATCTTTGTTGATGTTTTCCGCCACATAAGATATTCCTATCGGCTTACGCAGATTCTCAATCAAGTATATTGCAATAAAAAACAGTATTGAAAGTCCGGTGATGTTTATTTCATATAAAAAACCGGAAACTATTCCCGCAACAACACCAACTATCAGAGTTATATTCAGAGGTTTATAAAGATTTTTAAACCTTTCCGAAAAGCGGCCGGAATTTCTTGCCGAAAAAGAAGTTAACAGGTAAATGAGAAAATAGACTATTCCGATAACAACCGACGACCTTTGTTTATCGTTGAATGCAATCATAATGGGAAGCGATAGCGCAAAAGTCTTTAATATAGGTTGCAGATAATCTTTCAAGGCCTTATAATAACCGGTAAAAACAGAAAGGTTAGCAATGGCTTTCAATAAAACTCTGTTTTTAAAAGAATAGATAAAATCAAAGATAACCTTTTTGAAATTTTTAACCACTTCTCCCTTTTTATATACAAGCACATTGCCTTCAAGTTCCTTGGGATAGGTTGCGATGTTTATCAAATCAAGAAAATATGGAATAATAGAAAAGAGAAATATCATCCTGTAACTACCTGTATAAAAGACCAGCACTCCGGCGAGCAAAGCCGAAACAGCCGAGCCAATCTGTGACCATGAACGCGTATGCCCGTAATAATAGACCTTCTGATTCTGCCAGCCTTTTAGTTTCAAATAATCGAAGATCATCGCCTTATGGGTGCCCGTTCTGAATGCATCGCCTACAGAATAAAGCAACATGGCAGCAACAAACAATTCAAATGTACCTGAAAAATAGAAACCGGTAAATGAAAGTATGTAAAATGAAAATGAGGAAACCATTGTTTTCTTCCGGCCTATTGAATCGGCAATGATACCGGCGGGAATTTCCAGTATGTTACGTGCAATTTCCCTGATGCTGTACAATACACCTATTTGAAGAAACGAAAGTCCGCTGTCAATAAAAAACAGGACTAGAAAAGGCTCAAAGAGACGCAGATTCTTTAAAAATCCGTACAAACAAAATTTGTAATATTGAATATCCTTTTTAAAATTTTGACCCTTCGCTGCCATAACAATAAATGTTAAGGCAAAGTTAATGGAAAAAATAACAGATATTTTGTTATTCAATCACAACACGATCGGAAACAATTCCTTTGTCAGTTTCTATCCGGAGCAGGTAAACACCCGAATCAAATTGTGATGTATTGATTCTGAACACTTTACCATTAACTTGTTTGTTTGCAACAAGTTGTCCCGTAAAGTTGAAAATCTTAATACTATTTATTCCGTATTCCGAATGGATGTTCAATATTTCTTTTGCAGGATTGGGATAAACGGCTATTTTACCTGCAATATTTTCATCAACCGAAGTGCAACCGTCAACGGTAAGCACCTGAACATCTGAATTCTCACAACCGTTTTCATCTGTATATGAATAAGTAATTTCATGATCGCCTACACCTGCAACAGCCGGGTCGAAGATTCCGTTATCAACACCCGTCCCGCTATATTCGCCACCTACGGGTAAACCGCCTGTCAGTTCAAAAGCAGGCCAGTTCAAACAAGCCGTATCAAATTGGGCAAGTGTAACTTCCGGATTGGCATAAACCGTTATGTAGTCCGTCATCTCCATTGTGTTTTCATTAGTGCCGTCCGAGACCGTAAGGGATACATCCCAGCTACCTGCAACAGAATAATTGACAACGGGATTTTGGTCGGTTGAAGTTGACGGATTACCACCTTCAAAAATCCAACTCCGGGAAGTAACATTTCCAACGGATTGGTCGGTAAAAGTAACACTGCCTTCTTCACAGAATTCTGTCAGGTCGGCTGTGAAGTTTGCAGAGAGGGTATTTTCCATACAATCCTGAATATAAGGATCAAAGCAAGGTGCCGTAGGGGGCCAGCAAACGTCGAAACTCATCTCTTTGTCGGGGCAAACGATGCAATATGTCGGATATCCCAAAAAGTTTTGGCCGTCGGTTACCACATTAATGGCGGCAGGTCCGCCACCGTCGGTTCCGGCAGCATAAAGCGTTATATTATGTTGCTGTTTGTATGCATTTATAGCTGCATTATTATCGGATGGAGAAAGACCTATCATAATAAGGTTTTCCTGTCCACCACCGTACGTTTCATATACCTCTTCAATTAATGAAGCATATGCTGCACAGCTACTTCAAGTGGTGAAAAACAGATCAATGAAGACCGTTCTGCCCTGATCCAGCAAATCATAAAGATGCCACGTATTTCCGTCAGAATCAGTGACGGTAAAATCACCCACCTGGCTTTTTGTTACAACTGTCGTGTTGATGTCTTTGTCTGTCCTGCATTGATACTGCGAAAATGCAGATAACGAGAACATAAGAACCACAACTAAAAGAAATCTTTTTTTCATTATAATAGTTTTTGTTAAACAAAATATTTATAAAATTCAATACCTATATAGATTGACAACTTATTAATTAACAAAGTTGTCAGACATACAAGTTGTTTATGATTAAATGGATAAAATCAATATTTGGCAATTATAAAATCAGAAAATAAAGAAAATTAAAGAATGCTCATTACTCGCAAAGTTACCCGGAAAATACTTAATGAACAATAATTGCCTTTTCTGCTTTTTCAGTCACAACTCCCACAATTGCCGCTTCGGGATATTTGGAGTTGCGAAGTTTGCCGACCATTTCGTCAGCCTTTTCGGCAGGTGTACAAATCAACAGTCCGCCCGATGTTTGAGCATCAAGCAGAAGCATCTTATGATTATAGTCAACCGAATTTTCAAACAAACAATCATCAGAAGTAAATTCAAGATTACGAAAAGCGGCACCGGGAATACATCCCATATCTATTAAATCAATAACCTTCTCAATTGCGGGAACGCTATCCGCTTTGATTTTAATGGAAACTTCGCTTCCGCGTGCCATTTTCAAAGCATGGCCAATAAGTCCGAAACCGGTGATATCCGTTGCACATTTTACCGAATATTCATTCATAATCTCGGCACCTTTATCATTGAGAAGTTTCATCGTATCAATGGCTTTTTGATATGTTTCATCTTCCGCAAGATCAATTTTCTTAGCAGAAATTATTGCACCTGTTCCAAGCGGCTTGGTAAGAATAAGAATGTCTCCCGGTTTTGCACCTGCATTGGTGATAAACTTGTCGGGATGCACGGTACCGGTAACGGCAAGACCATATTTCGGAATATCATCTTCAATGGTGTGTCCGCCGACAATTATTCCACCCGCTTCGGTAACCTTGTCGTGGCCGCCCCTTAAAATCTCTTTCAATATCGTCATCGGCACATTCGCAGGAAACAGAACGAGGTTTAAAGCGGTAAGCACTTTACCTCCCATTGCATAAACATCACTCAGGGAATTTGCAGCCGAAATTTGCCCGAAATCATACGGGTCGGAGCAAATCGGCGGGAAAAAATCCGTTGTCAATACAAGTGCCTGTTCATCATTAATTTTATAAACACCAGCATCATCGTGGGTATCAATGTTTACAAGTAAATTCTCATCTTCAACCTTCGGCAGACCGGCCAAAGCTTTAGCCAATTCCGCTGCAGGAAGCTTTGAGGAACAACCACCCTGATCAACAAGTTTTAAAAGGTCGAAATTTTCAAAATCGGTATTTATCGTTACTTTTTGCAGAGTCATTATTATTATTTTTTAATACTTGACAATTTACATCTGACACGTGTTGTTTAAGTACGGATTTTTCCGCCGTCTGTCTTAAACTAAACAATTTATATTCGCATTCCTTCTGTTGCGGATAAGTTTGCAAGTTTAAACTTTTTTCTTTTTGAAGCAGACAATTTAAATAATTTTTTCATTAAACGGATGATCTTGCGGTGCTTTTGCCCATGCACGGTTGCCGGTTGAACATCGGCACATCCCCCGGTTACCGACTAAAATCCTTCATTTCACCCCTATCGCATTCAACGGGTGACTTTCCGGCATTGTTGCCCGTGCGTAGTCACCGGTTGAGCAGCGGCGGAAAGAATGAAAATGTTGCAAAGGATTAAAAGTTTATTGTTTTTCCGGCATCAAGCGTAGCATTTAGAATATCGTAAGCATTTGACACTCTGCCTACAGCTATATCTTTTGTACGTTCATAAAAGTCGAGGCAAGTACCACAGGCCAATAGTTCCACGCCTTTGTTTTCGTACTCTTTCAAGACAGGTAAAACGGGGGAATCGTTCAGAGTAAGAAAGACTCCGGAATTAAGGAATACAACTTTCTTCGGCAGTCTGTCCATCTCGTTAAAAGTATCAAGGAAACCTTTCACAAGCATTTTCCCGAGTTCCTCATTGCCCTCTCCAATCCTATTCTTTGCAAAAACAAGCACAAAGTCGTTTGTTGCGGGTAAATCAACTTCACAATATTGGTCAACTTCAACATCATCAATGTTTGCATCTGTTTTATTTACGGTTAATTCGGTTATTCCGCCCTCTTTCTTTTGTGTTACGGGAATGTCATTATCATTCAGAAAATGCAACACATTCGAAACCGAAGTGTCGTTGTCAATTATAACTTTTAAAGTTTCGTCTTTTTCGAGTTCCTGTAGCGCCTTTTTTGTTTTAATAAGCGGCATCGGACAGGCGAGTCCTTTTACGTCTAATGTTCTCATAGTTTGTTATTAATGTTTAAAATTTAAATAATATTTGCCATCTCTTTTCCTTTATCCGTCAACATAACAAAGAATGTTTTTTTATAAATCATATCTTGCTCAATGAAGTAGTTTAAAATAAACTGAACGAATTTTTTTGATGTATCGAGTAAGAGTCTCACCTCCTTTTCATTAATTCCCCTCTCTTTATTTTTAAGTTCATCAAGCAGAATTGTCCGGCATTTATTCATTATAATTTTGCTAACATAAACACCCCTGAAAAAAATTAGTTCACCTTGTTTGGCAAGATATTTTTGCAACATCTTCAGCCTTTCCTTTTTAATCTTTTTTGATAATGCCCATTCTTCTATCCTGCTTTCATCGGGAATGTCAATACCGGAATTTGCATACACCCTTTCAAGCCATTCCAGTTGCCCTTTTGTTTTGGGGTCAAGTTTTACGGTGTGCTGCGATAGAGCATAAGTGCTACCGGTTTTCTTTATTAATTTCTCATCTAAATGCTTGTTAATAAGAGCATTGATAAAGCACCTTCCGGCTTCATTTGAGGTAAAACCAAATTTTCCATAGAATTCTTTTGTGTCAAGTCCCTCTTCCAGAATGGAATTTTTTTTATGATGTTCTTCCAGAATTTCCAGAACTCTATGATGATAATCATCATAAATATCCTTGCCTGCAACTACCGGTTTATCATTATAAAAAAACAGGACAACACCTCTTCCATTGTCGTTTTTACATTCTTCAATTATCTCTTCATTTGAAAGTTTTAATTTTTCCGCAAGTGTTTCCGTAAAAACCGGAATATTCTCTTTATTCAACTCTATTTTAATAAGGTTGAGGATGTTGCCGCTATTTAGTTTTGCTTCGACAAGGTTTTTAAGATTTCCAATAAGCTTAGGAGTTCTTTTTCTGTGATGAAGCGGAGCATTGTCAATAATAATTCCTCCACCCAGGCTGACATCGTTTGATGAATTTCTGATGATGAATCTGTCATCATTCAAGAGTATGGCCGGTTTTTCAAGATGTATCTGCACAATTGCCGTTTCACCGGAATTCAAGGTGTCTTTGTCGAGAAGATGCATTTTTGCGGTGCACTCAAAGGTGCCGGAATAAAAAATAACCTTCGACCATAGTTTTAACTCAACGGGAATATCGAAAAGTGTTACCGTGGCGTCAACCATTACGGTTTCGTCAATTTCTTTTCCCGAGAGCACCATCCCGCGACGGTAGTCTTCAAATTTCAATCCCGAAATATTTATTGCAGCCCTGTCGCCTGTAAAAACACTGTCAACAGGTTGGCCATGACGTTGAATGGTTCTGGCTTTCACTTTTTTGTTTTTTCCCGGAAGTAAAAGCAGTTCGTCACCTGTTTTCAGTTCTCCGTCCAACACGGAACCGGTTACGACAAATCCTATTCCTTTGACATTGAAAATCCTGTCAATGTACATTCTGAAATTATCCGTACTTTTTCGTGTTTCTATCTTAGGAATTATTTCGGAGATTTTGGCGACGAGTTCGTCCAAGCCTTCTTTTGTTACGGATGAGACTTTTACGATGGGTGCATTTTCAAAGGTTGTACCTTCCAGAAATTCGGAAATCTCCATTTCCGCAAGTTCGGTCATCTCTTCATCCACGAGGTCAATTTTATTCAAGACTACAATGCCGTGCTTAACGCCAAGCATATCAATTATTTGCAAATGTTCGACGGTTTGGGGCATTATTCCGCTGTCTACGGCAACCACAAGAAGAACAATGTCAATACCGAAGGCGCCTGCAACCATTGTTTTGATGAAGTCCTTGTGTCCCGGAACATCAACAATACCTACCGCTTCGCCTGTGGGTAAGGTGAGATGTGAGAATCCGAGGTTTATGGTTATGCCTCTCTCTTTCTCTTCTTTATGTGTGTCGCAGTCAATGTCGGTCAATGCCTTTATGAGTGCTGTTTTTCCGTGGTCAACATGACCTGCCGTTCCGATTATAAGGTGCTTCATTTTATTGTTTTGTATTTCACGCGGCGACGCAACGACGCAGAATGGGACAAAAATAATTTCACGCGGCGGCGCAACGACGCAACGAGGGATTGAGAAAGTGTCACGCGGCGGCGCAGCGACGCAACGAGGGATTGAGAAAGTGTCACGCGGCGGCGCGGGGCGGCGATATTGTTAAACAGTTGACGGAGTTCATCCGGAGGTGCGGCGGCACAACGAAAATGAGGAGGACATTCACGCACCCGTGATGCAATATGCTTATCTGTATCAGGATATTTCATTGAAAACATCTTTAATGATATTTGCAAGTTTATTTATTTGATCTTCGGGAATTGTCAGAAGGTCGAAATAAATATCGCCTTTTCTGAGAATTGCAACCACAGGGTTTTGATGATGCAGAAGTCCGTAAAAAAGTTTTTCGGCAAATTCCGACTTTTTTTTGTTCGACTTGAAATTGCCGTCAATACGAAGGGCAAAGCTTTCAATGGTCTCGCCGGGCAATGCACCTCCGCCACACTGTCCTTGCCCGTTAACAATAGTTGAATCAATACCGTAGCCGCTGCTAAGTATTTGTTGCAATTCCACCGCACTTTTTCTTATTTCTTCCGGTTTTTTCGACATCATTTTGAAAATGGTGTTCTTCTTTGTTAATATCTCATCATCAAGATAATATGAAAGAGCGGCCTCCATAAAGGCAAGGGTTGTTTTGCCGACCCTTAAAGCCCTGACCATCGGTTCCTTTTTCAATATTGAAACATATTTTTTCTTGCCTGCAATTATTCCCGCCTGAGGGCCTCCGAGAAGTTTATCCCCGCTAAAACTCACAATGTCAACTCCGGAAGCAAGGGTCTTTTTTACGTCAGGTTCATCACCGAAAACCTTAACCGAAGTTTTCCTGAGCAATCCCGACCCCATATCATAAATAACGGGAATCCCCGTTTTTTTGCCAAGAGCGACAAGTTCGTTTAATCCGGCTTCGTGTGTAAACCCTTTTATGACATAGTTTGAGGTGTGAGCTTTAAAGAGAATAGCCGTTTCATCGCTAATGGCATTTTCATAATCCCTGATTTTTGTTTTATTGGTCGTCCCCACTTCCACCATTTTACAGTCGGAAGCAGCCATAATATCCGGCAAACGAAACGATCCTCCTATTTCAATCAGTTCACCTCTTGACACGATCACCTCTTTGCCCTTGGCAAACGTCCGCAACATAAGCATCAGTGCCGCCGCATTGTTGTTGACTACGAGTACATCTTCGGCTCCGGTGAGATAGGTTAACAATTTGGTGATATGTGAGTTCCTTGAACCGCGGGTTCCCTTCTCAAGGTCATATTCAAGATTACTGTATCCGCGCAGCGTTTCGGAAACTTCGGCAATTAGTTCGTCGCTGAACGGGGCTCGTCCGAGATTGGTGTGTACTACTACTCCCGTTGCATTGATAACATTCCGAAGGCTTTTGGTCGTTATATTGCTGATTATCAAACTTATTCTCTTTACTATATCATTTGTTTCAGGTATTATTTTTTCATTCAATATCATTTTTCTGAAATAGCTTAAGGTATCTCTTATGGCATATTTCACAAGAGATTCGTTGTATTCCTCTTTCAGTTTCACTATTTCGGGAAAAGAAAGCAATTTATCAACACCAGGCAAATTTTTTAATCCCTCCATTTTATTTTATTTTGTTTTGCAAATTTATTCCAAAATCTTAAAGAAAACATAATCAAGTTATTTAAAGTTTAATGATTCATAAACTATAACAATAGTGCATCAACTTTAATCAATTTCCATATTTGGATTGAGACAAATGAAATGTGAGAAGAAAAAAGCAGAGAGGGCAGGAATCGAACCTGCCACAGCCGGTGTTATCCGTCTGCTACCGGTTTTGAAGACCGGGTGAGACACCAGTCCCGTCCTCTCTATAAAAAACCCGGCACAAAAATATTACAATATTTAGATTACCGGGTTGCAAAATGAAAAAAACAAATACTAACTTAAAAAATAAACTTTATCGAAGCAAAATCATCTTTTCGGTTTTAGTTCCGTCTCCGTTATTTATATTATAAAAATAGAGACCTCCGTTGACCTTGTTACCTTTCTCATTGGTACCATCCCATCTAACGGAGTAGTTACCCGTTTCATATTCATTTTCCACCAACCGTTTCACCAATTTACCGGCTGCATTATACACGTCAATCTTTATTAAACAGGGTTTGTTGACATTGAATTTTATATTTGTTTCCGAAACAAAAGGATTCGGATAGTTTGTCAAACCGGTAAATTCGGTAATATTTTCTTCCAGTGATGTTGCAGGGTTGTAATCCAGAAAATAATTGACCATTTCGCTAACGAGATAGGGTTTCAAATTTAATGAATCTCCCGATGCAAGTGCTCCGAGGAGTATTGAAGAGGAAATGACTTTGTAGTCGTTTTGCGAGTAAGCGAACATCCTTCCGTAACCGTCTTCGCTTGCAAAAAGCAAATTGCTTCCTGCCTGCACCAATCTGTCAATACTGTAATGCGGACTATATCCGCCATAATATAAATAGTTAAGTCCCGAAGATAAGACATCCTCTCCTCCGGAAATACTTTCAACTTCCTGCTCATCACCGTCATATTCATATGACAATCCAAGATATTCAAAGAACGTTGTGGAGTGATAATCGTAGCCTAAATTAACGCTTTCAATATAAAGATTACCACCGTTATCGAGATAATTCATCAGTTTTTCCTGTTCCGTTGCATTTACGAAACCGGGAGGCGTGAGACCTCAACTCACGCAAAAACACCCCATTGTACAAAAGACAATGTCATAATCATTCAGATTATCGGGTAAATATTTATATAAATCATAGTCATAACCGGCAAGATCAAGTGCACGTGTCAAAGCCTTTGAAGGCAATATTTCGTCACCCTGTTCCGGGTCGGTTACGGTTTCTATTTCATTGTCATTGTCCCAAACCAAAATTGAAAAATCAATATCGGGATTAACACGGACAAAGTGACTCTTTGAAGCATTGTTGTTTGAATATTCATCTCCGTCACAGGTCACAACTCCATAAAAGGCAGTGTTATAGGCGGCATTCGACGACCAAGTAAAACTGTAAGATCTGGTTTCCTGAGAATCAATTTGCTCGTTATCATCAACGGAACCTATCAAATTCCCTGTTTTGTAATCGAACAGTTTAACGGTAAATCCCGAAACCGGTTGAATTCCCATATTTTTCACATTAATATCCCAGACACCGGGCATTTGAAGATCCACCTGAACGGGACCCGAAATTTCCACGGCAGCAAGGTCGGTGTTTAAGTTTGCAGTCAGTTCTACATTGAAAATATTCCACCAATTCCAGTTATAAGTGGACGCGCCAAACGTTCTGAACTTGAACTGAACATCCATTCCCTCATACTCGCTAATCGGAATTACAAGTTCTTCTCCCGAGGTTGAGCCCCAGTTTCCGTTACTCAACGAATAGCTCCATAAAATATCCTCCTGATCATCGTAAATAATGGATATCTCGGCAACTTCATCGGAATTGGTTTCAAAAACATCCAAATATTGATTGATGATCAATTCATTGGAGTTTTCGATAAGTGTGATCTCAGGCGAAATGGCTGAGAAATCAAAATTTTGTACTTCGGGAGCCCAGTTAAACTGCAGCATACCGGCGGAAATATCCCAGTTACCGTCAACTCCCCAACCCTGGTTTGTTTGGAAGTTATCAGACCAAAAGGTGGTTTGTGAATATCCGGGCAACTTCAGAAGCAAAAACAGAATAACTGCTATAAAAATTCGTTTCATAAGTTTTAGGATTAATTAAAAATAATGTATGTAATAATTTACATTTCTTAATTTAAAGACAGTTTTTGATGAAAAAAGTTGTCTTGAGTTCCATTTATTTTAAAAAAAATCATATCTTAGCAGCCTTAATCTAATCTCTAAAAATAAAGTACGACTTATAAAGGAAATAGATAATGTTTTATTAGGCGAATAGCACGTAAAAAAGTGTCAGGAATTTAACAACATCTGTCGAAATTTCAAACAATTTTTCCTAAATATGATTACATTACTATAAAAACTATAACGTAAATGGCAATATAGCTACCTGACAATGAATTTTTTGCTTGCGATAATTCCGTTTGAGAACACCAGCCTGATAATATAAATTCCTTCGTCCAGACCGTCAAGCGGTATTTTTCCCGCGTCCGAAATAGGTTTTACGGATAATACTCCGCCGTAAATGTCCAGTATTTCAACGGTTGAGACATCAATATTCCGTAAAGTCTTTATGCTGACGAAATCATTTGCCGGGTTGGGATAAATTGAAAAGGAATTTTCATATTTTGTTTTAAATATGCCATTAAGATTTGTATATTCCTTTTCGGCATTCACACCGTTCAAAATCTCAAAGGCTCTGCGCTTTTTATAGGGAACTCCAATGAAATCATAAGCGGTAACCAAAGTATCTCCGCCTTGGATATAAGCCTGAACCTGAATATTTTGCAGCACCAATTCAACTCCATTACCATCTTGATGTTTTATGGAATCGGGAAGGTCGAAATAGTAAGTTTTCTGAATCAAATCTCCCTGCTCCGGTATTCCGAGAGTGTCGCCATAGATATTTGAAACGGAAAGACGAAACATCTCTTTGTGTTCGTAATCGTCTCCTGCACCTGCCTGCGTACTTTTCAATCCGTTTTGAGTAACGGAAACGACAAGATAGTTGGAGTCTGTTGCTGCCGAAGTGTAATAACATTCAACTTCAACTTTCATTTTCCTTTTTAAGGTGTCAATGTAAGCAACAGCACCGATATTTACAGTAGCATCCTCGGCGATGACCTCCTCAATTTTCTGCAGAAAAAGAAGGGTGTCGGTTCCCACATTGTTCTCAACACCAACGGCATTAACACAAACAGTAGGATACGACCACACAACCCTGTACTGACCCGCATCGGGTTTCCAAAAAGCAAAACTGCTTTCAATGGAATCGCCTTCAAATGTTCTGAAATCGGGCTCGCCTGCACCGGGGACAGCAAAGTTGCCTGTGTGAAATGCCATTGCCACCACCTGCGGATAGTGATTTTTTGCATAGGCGATTGCCTCGTGTGCATGCGGACAGGAAACGCAATGTATTCCGGTAAAATCGAAAACAACGGGATTCTTTTTCTCAATATCCAAAGATACTATTGATTGGCTGAAAATGCCGTAGCCGTAAAAGAAAACCGCTGCCAATAATGCTATTCTTAACTGTTTCATGGATTCATAATTATTTTTTTCGACAACACTTTATTGTTTGTCAAATAAAAATTGATTATATATAAACCTGAAGGAAAGCCGGTTGTATTGACATTTGTTTGACAAGTAGGGCAGTTGCCTGTCCCTGAATTTGATTTGAATATTTGCCGTCCCGTATGGTCAATAATATCAAAATAAAGAACATTTTCATTGTCAACGGAAACCGTCATTTGACTTGAAGCGGGATTTGGAAAAATATTTATTCCGTCGTCAATCAACGGGATTTTATCATATCCTGTTGTTCCGTTCCATTGAACTTTTGTCAGGAAATCGTCATAAGCATTGACGGGAATCAACGAGAAATTTCCGATATCCACCGTATCACCAAACATTCCGGCAATTATTAAATTTTGAGGAACATCCGAGCTAAGAGATGTCACTTTTGCCGTTGTCGAGGTAATTTGTTTACCCCATTCTGCCTGACCGTTGCTGCTATATCGTACAACAAAGATCTCAGCCGACCCTCAGCACAAGGTATAATTGATAATTATACCGTTAAAATCAATTGAGCTTAAATAGTAGCCTGAAAGATAAACATTACCACCGACATCGGTACTAAGTGCAGTAACAACATCACCCGCATCGCTATGTCCATGACCTGCCCATTGAGCAGTCCCGTCGGAATCATATTTCGTCACATAAATATCGGCATCAAACTCGCCCGTTGACAAAGAGACCGAACCGAATGAGACGTTTCCTTGAAAACTGCCGGAGATAATAACGCTTCCGTCAACGTTGGCCGCAAGAAAGACCGAAGGTATCAGATCGCTGCCGTCAACAAGTTGCAACCACTGAAATTCATCGGAGGAAGAATATTTTGCAAGAAACAATCCCGTAGGATTTTCAGTTGTAAAGGTCTGGCCGTTAATAATCGTTTCTCCGTAAAAAGTACCGGAAATAAAGAAATCACCGTTCGGGGCAACTGAAAGGGCATTTGCATCTTCGTAAGAATCACCTCCTTCACCGAAAGCGAATACAACATCTCCGTAAGTGTCATATTTGGCAATATACATATCCGTTGAGCCCATTGAAGTCAAAGTGATATTGTCGAACTCAATTTCATTCTTGAATTTTCCGAAAACAATGATATTACCATCATCATCAATTCCCATTCCTTTGACATAATCGGTCAATGGTGTTCCGTAATGTTTCACCCATTGTGTTGTTAAATTCTGATCGAATTTAATTAATAAAACATCCGCTCCACCAAATCCGGTATAGTCTGTTCCGTCAATAGTTATCATATCTGTAAAAACTATTGAGACAATAATGTTTCCCTGAGAGTCAACTTTCATAAACTTCAATAGGTCTTCATTTTCACCGCCGAAGCTTTTAATTTGAAACAGGTTTCCCGATTCATCGGTTTTGGCAATAAAAATATCGGAACTGCCGTTAGACGTAACTTCTTCACCGTCGAAAGTAGCCGTTTCAAGGAAATCGCCGGCAGTAATTATTCCCGATTGAGTATTTTGCACCTGAATGTTTCCACTTGAAAGCGAGGTATTTCCACCCTGTTTGACCCAAGTGTAATTTGCCTGAGCAACCAATCCCGTACCATACAGCAAAAAAAGGATTGATGTGGTAATTTGTAGTATTGTCTTCAT
>Ga0256841_1001348_pt1 | contig 21540 bp, 14 predicted proteins | sample 356308metaG_FD_185971 | JGI IMG/M metagenome (GOLD analysis project Ga0256841, IMG submission 185971) | Hydrothermal vent microbial communities from Mid Atlantic Ridge, Atlantic Ocean - 356-308 | ecosystem: Environmental > Aquatic > Marine > Hydrothermal vents | place: Atlantic Ocean: Mid... | reverse complement strand
GCTTTACAACAAAAAATATACTGCATACCACAATTAGTTGTAGATAAGGTAGTTAATACACAGAAGAAGCATTGTCGTAACATGAAAAATAATCGTTTCAAAATGCGGCACGCTTCATATGCCAACCGTTGGGGGTAATGCAAAAAAGAGCCAGCCGCACAAATAGCACATTTGGTTTTTTGCCGACACACAGGCAAACCCTAAAAAACCAAAAGAGCTATTTTTTAGCCAACGCTCGAACAGAAAACGAAACAGAAAAAGTAACTTTACAAACTGAATAAAAGGATAAAAAATATAGATGGCAAAAAAGGTAACAAAAGAAAAATCAATAGAAGAAACACTTTGGCAATCGTGTGATAAATTGAGAGGTTCGGTAGAGCCAGCAGAATACAAACACGTTGTACTTGGACTTATCTTCTTGAAATTTGCAAGTGATAAATTTGAAGAACGCAGAAAAGAACTAATTGCAGAAGGCAAAGAGAAATATGTGGAAATGAAAGATTTCTACACAATGAAAAATGTGTTTTTCTTAGATGAAATTTCTCGTTGGAGCTACATTATAAAAAATGCCAAACAAAATGACATTTCATTAAAAATTGATACAGCTTTAAATACAATTGAAAAAAACAATCCTGCTCTGAAAGGTGCTTTGCCTGACAATTACTTTTCTCGTTTAGCCTTAGACAAAACAAAACTCGCTTCTTTATTAGATACAATCAACGAAATTGACACGCTAAAAGATGACGGACAAGATGTTATTGGGCGAGTTTATGAATACTTTTTAGGCAAATTTGCATTAAAAGAAAGTAGCGGAAAAGGTAAAGGCGAATTTTACACACCCAAAACAATTGTAAATCTAATTGCCGAATTAATAGAACCGTACAAGGGAATAATCTATGACCCTTGTTGTGGAACTGGTGGAATGTTTGTGCAATCCATAAAGTTTATCGAAAGCCATCAAGGAACAAAAAAGGAAGTTTCTATTTACGGACAAGAAAACACACCAACAACTTATAAATTGGCAAAAATGAATCTTGCCATTAGAGGAATTTCGGCAAACCTTGGCGAAAAACACGCAGATACTTTTGCAAACGACCAACACAAAGATTTAAAAGCCGATTACATTATGGCTAATCCACCTTTTAACTTGAAAGATTGGAGAGGCGCAAATGAATTATTAGACGACCCAAGATGGATGGGCTATGAAGTACCACCAAAAAGCAATGCCAATTATGGTTGGATTCTTAATATGGTTTCTAAACTTTCCGAAAACGGTGTAGCAGGTTTTATACTTGCCAACGGTGCATTATCCGGTGGCGGTGAGGAATACAAAATCCGTAAAAAACTAATTGAAAACAATTTGGTTGAAGCCATTATTATCATTCCAAGAAACACCTTTTACACAACTGATATTAGCGTAACGCTTTGGATTCTCAACAAAAACAAAAAAGAGAGAACCGCACATATAAACGGAAAGGATAAAAAATACCGTAACCGAGAAAAAGAAATCTTGTTTATGGATTTAAGACGTTGGGGCAGCCAATATGAAAAGAAATATATTGAGCTTACCACTGATGATATTGAAAAAGTTGCACAAAATTATCACAACTGGCAACAGATAGATTATAAAACTACATACAAAGATGTACCCGAGTTTTGCAAATCTGCCAGTTTTGAAGATTTAGAAGCCAACGATTTTTCGCTTGTACCAAGTAAATACATTGAGTTTGTTGATAAGGATAGCGGTATTGATTTTGATACCGAAATGAAGCGAATCCAAAAAGATTTTAAAACACTGTTGCAAGAAGAAAAAGATTCGCAAGAGCAGTTGATTAACGCTTTTAAAACACTTGGCTACGAGCTATGAAGAAGAAATACAATAAAATAACCGTTTTACAAAATAGTATTACAATTACTCCTGATGATTTCATATCGTTAACAGATATGCTTAAATCGAAAGATGGTGATTTTTTTATTTCAGACTGGCTTAGAAACAGAAATACTGTTGAGTATCTTGGTATTTGGGAGAAAATTCATAATCCTGATTTTAATTATGGCGAATTCGCCACAATTAAAAGTAAAGCAGGTTTAAATAGCTACAAAATAAGCGTAAAAGAATGGGTTGCTAAAACAAACGCCATAGGTTTAACTGCCAAAGCAGGAAGATATGGAGGCACGTATGCCCACAAAGACATTGCTTTTGAATTTGGAATGTGGATAAGTGCCGAATTTAAAATTTATTTGGTTAAAGAGTTCCAACGCCTTAAAGATGAAGAACAAAAGCAATTGGGTTGGGATGTTAAACGCAATCTTGCCAAAATAAATTACCGTATTCATACAGATGCTATTAAAGAAAATCTTATTCCGGCAAACCTGAGTAAAAAACAGATAAATTTTATCTATGCCAATGAAGCTGATGTGCTAAATATGGCACTTTTTGGGAAAACCGCAAAACAATGGCGAGATGATAATCCTAAAGAGAAAGGAAATATTAGAGATTATGCCAATGTAAGCCAATTGGTTTGTTTGGCAAATTTAGAGAACTTAAATGCAGTTTTTATCAATGACGGTTTATCACAAAGTGAACGACTCATAAAACTCAATCAAATTGCTATTTCACAGATGAAAATTCTCTTGCAAGACAGTTCAAACAATCTTTTGTCTAATAAAAATGAGGGAAAAGATGAGTAATTATAAACGATTGGGCGATTACATACAATTGGTGGATAAGCGAAACAGAGATTTAGCAGTTACAAATCTTTTGGGTGTTAGTATTCAGAAAAAGTTTATTCCGTCTATTGCAAATACAACTGGAACGGATATGTCCGTTTACAGAAGAATTAAAAAGAACCAATTTGCATTTAGCCCAGTAACCTCAAGAAATGGAGAAAAAATAACAGTCGCTTTATTAAAAGAAGTTGACGAAGCAATTCTTTCGCCTGCATATCAGGTATTTGAAGTAAAAGACAAAAACAAACTAATTCCAGAATATCTTTTTATTTGGTTTAATCGCTCTGAGTTTGACCGATATACTCGTTTTAATTCTTGGGGAAGTGCTAGAGAAACTTTCAATTGGGAAGATATGTGTGAAGTGAGATTACCCATCCCCGACATAGAAACCCAACGAAAATATGTAGCACTTTACAAAGGCTTGCTAAACAACCAAAAAGTATATGAAAATAGCTTAGAAGATTTGCAGTTGATTTGTGATACTTATATGGAAGATTTAATCAAAACAGAAGAACCTAAAACTTTAGGCGATTATATTCAGCAATCTGATGAGCGAAATACAGATTTGGAGATTGATAACCTTATAGGAATAAGTGTAAATAAAATTTTCATTCCAACTAAATCTAAAAAGGAGAGATTAAACCTTTCAAATTACAAAGTTATAAGACCAAGACAATTTGGATATGTATCAGTAACTTCAAGAAATGGCGAAAAAATATCACTTGCCATTTTAGATGGAGAAGCGGGATTAATTTCAAGCACATACACTGTTTTTGAAGTAAAAGATTCGAAAGAACTGTTACCTGAATATTTGTATCTGTTTTTCCAAAGAACTGAATTTGACCGCTATGCTCGTTTTAACTCTTGGGGAAGTGCAAGAGAAACTTTTGATTGGGTAGAAATGTGCAATGTTAAACTGCCCATTCCCGATATAAAAATACAAAAGTCCATAGTAACCATTTATCACACTTTGGAAAATCGCAAACGGATAAATGAGCAGTTAAAAGATAGTATTAAACCACTTTGCCCTGTTTTGATGCGTGGGGTTGTGGAGAATTTAATTATGAATGATGAGTTATAAATTATGAATGAAAAATACCAAAATAAATATCGCATAGAATCGCACCGGATGCCCAATTGGGACTATTCGGGCAATGGTATTTATTTTTTAACCATTGTTACACAAAATCGTGTTTGTAATTTAGGGAAAATCGTAAAGACGCACGGTCGTGCGTCTCTTGAATTATCCGATTATGGAAAAATTGTTGAAACCGAATTTTTAAAATCATTTGAAATTCGCAATGAATTGTTGTTGGATGAATTTATTATAATGCCCAACCATTTGCATGCCATTATTGTTTTGGATAGACCGGAAATTGATTTGGATGGAACAAATGGTTCGCACGGGTTGCAGGTAGAGACGCACTGCCGTGCGTCTCTACAACAACGCGATCGACAACGCGATCAACAATCCCCCAATTCATTTATCCGCAAACCAAAATCAATTTCATCATTTATGGCGGGTTTTAAATCGTCGGTAAATTCAAAAATTGATGATTATATCGACGACCATAAATTGGATGTACCAAAATACTATAGAAATAATTATTTTTTTCAATCCAATTATCACGACCATATTATTAGAAACAATGCAGAATTTGAACGTATAAAAAATTATATTATCAATAATCCTGAAAATTGGGAAGACGATAAATTTAATCAGAAAAGAAAATCATAGTTCAAGACAATGGATAAGGCAATGAAAAACAACCAACTCATAATATATCAAACAGAAGACGGAAAAGTCAAAATAGAGACCCATTTTGAGAATGAGACCGTATGGTTAAATATTGACCAAATAGCCGAGCTGTTTCAAAAATCACGTTCTACAATTAACGAGCATATTCTTAATATTTATAAAGAACAGGAACTTGAAAAAGACAGTTCAATGAGAAAAATCGGAAATTCCGATTTTTCTACCAAACCCACTAATTTTTATAATCTTGATGTAGTTATTTCGGTTGGTTACCGGGTGAAATCGCACAGAGGTGTGCATTTTAGAAAATGGGCAACAGCACTTATCAAAGAGTACCTGATAAAAGGCTTCGCAATGAACGATGAACTGCTGAAAGAGGCAGGAGGCGGAAATTATTTTGATGAACTTTTGGCTCGTATCCGTGATATTCGTTCATCAGAAAAAGTGTTTTGGCGAAAAGTATTGGATATTTATGCCACCAGTATCGACTACGACCCTAAAACCGAGCAATCTGAAATGGTATTTAAGACCATACAAAACAAAATGCACTGGACAAGCCACGGAGAAACAGCAGCCGAAACTATTTACAGACGAGTAGATTCGTCAAAAGAACATATTGGGCTAACAAATTTTAAAGGCGAAATACCGACAAAAAAAGAAGTTGAAATTGCAAAAAATTATCTTGCCGAAGATGAACTGAATATTTTGAACAGAATGGTAACCGCATTTTTAGAAATTGCCGAAATTCAAGCCTTAGACCGCACACCAATGTATATGGCAGATTGGATTAAGCAGTTAGACACTTTCCTGAAAATGACCAATAAAAATATTTTACAACATTCGGGAACTATCAGCCATCAAAAAGCAATAGAAAAAGCTCATAGCGAATATGAGATTTATAAAGAGAAAATAAAGAATAGAATCACACAAGTTGAAAAGGACTTTATCAAGCAGATTGAGAATAAAACAAAAAGATTAAAGAAGTAAAGCTTGTTTAAACAGCTATGGATAAAAAGGATATAAAAGAATTGGGTAATGCGATTGTAACTTTACAGCGTGAAGCGGTTAAGCAAACATTGCTTTACTGGAAACCGGAAGCTGAAAGAATTATTGATACCAAAAGTAAGGATATTAACGCTATCGAACATACTTTAGATGCTCTTTGTGAAGCTGCTTTTGATGATGAAGTATTGGTTGTTTTTAAAAAATTATGTCGCTATTATTACGATATAGACCCACAAGCTACAGCAGAACAAATTAAATTCTACAGAGAAATGTGGGATAATGATAAGGAAATAGAAGACGATGAGTAAATTTACAGAAGCAAAATTAGAACAGGCTTTTATTGAGCTTTTAGAAAATGAAGGTTTTCCACATTTCTTGGGTAATACTATTTCCCGAACAGATGATCCTGCCTGTGCTGACACGGCAGACAGGGAAGTATTGATTGAAGAAGATTTGAAAAACTATTTGCTTAATCGCTACAAAAAAGAACAGCTTACCGAAATAGAAACCCAATCTATAATTCTTCAACTAAAAACACTCTCTTCTGCTGACCTTTACGAGAGCAACAAAAAAATAATGCGTTGGTTGGCTGATGGTTTTATTCTGAAAAGAGAAGACAGAACGCAAAAAGATATTCATATTGAACTGATTGATTATTCAGGACTTCCACCACAAACGCAAAGTCGTGATTTAGATAATATTGTAGCAGAGGAAAAAGCCAAATATGGTAAAGACCATAATATCTACAAATTTGTAAATCAACTCGAAATTGTAGGAACAGAAAAACGAATACCTGATGGCATAATCTACATAAACGGTTTGCCTGTTGTAGTTTTTGAATTCAAATCTGCAATTCGTGAAGAAGCCACAATACATAACGCTTACGAACAATTAACCATTCGTTACAAAAGAGATATTCCCGAACTTTTTAAGTATAATGCTTTTTGTGTTATTAGCGATGGAGTAAACAACAAAGCAGGTTCATTTTTTGCACCTTACGAATTTTACTACGCTTGGCGTAGAGTTGCAGGATTGGCAAAAGACCTGCCTGTGCCTAAACCATTGGTAGATAATTTTTGTGTTTATGTTTTAAAATGTTCAGATGGTTCTTTCTACAAAGGTCAAACTAATGATTTAAAGAGACGATTAGAAGAACATAATAATGGAAAGGTAAGTTGGACTTCAAAAAAATTACCGGTTGAATTAATTCATTGGGAATATTTTTATACAAGAGAGGAATCTTTAAAAAGAGAAAAAGAGTTAAAATCAGGTTTTGGAAGAAAATGGTTAAAGGAAAAATACAAGAAAAAACAACTTGCAAAATGGGCACGGCAGACAGGTGTTGATGGTATTGATAGTATGTTTACACTTGTTCAAGGAATGCTAAACCAAAATAGGCTTAGAGATATAATTCAAAACTTTATCTAAATTCCTGACACTTCAAAAAAGGATGAAAAAATAGTTTGTCGCTATCCGCAATATTATGCAGCTCGTGTGTTGTATGAGAATATTAAAAAAGCCGAAAAACCTGATGGAGATGGAAAAGGCGGAACTTACTTTGGTGCAACAGGAAGCGGTAAAAGTTTTACAATGTTGTACCTCACTCGCCTACTAATGAAAAGTGAGCATTTTGAAAGTCCAACCATTGTTTTAATAACAGATAGAACAGATTTAGACGACCAACTTTCAGGACAATTTACCAATGCTAAAAGTTTTATTGGCGACAATAATGTGAAAAGTGTAGAAAGTAGAGCCGAGTTAAGAACCTTGCTTCAAGGTAGAAAAAGCGGTGGTGTTTTCTTAACTACTATTCATAAATTCACAGAAGATACAGAACTACTAACTGAAAGAACGAATGTTATTTGTATTTCAGATGAAGCACACAGAAGCCAAACCAATTTAGACCAAAAAGTAAAAGTAACTTCCAAAGGTGTAAAAAAGACATATGGTTTTGCCAAATATCTACACGATTCATTGCCTAATGCAACTTTTGTAGGATTTACAGGAACACCAATTGACGCCACTTTAGATGTTTTTGGAAAAGTGGTTGATGCTTACACAATGACAGAATCTGTAAGAGATGAAATTACTGTACGACTTGTTTATGAAGGACGAGCTGCCAAAGTTGCTTTACATAATAGCGAATTAGAAAAAATTGAGAAGTATTATGAAGAAGCTGCGGAAGAAGGAGCTAACGAATACCAAATAGAAGAAAGTAAAAAGGCAACCGCTACAATGAATTCTATTTTGGGTGACCCAGACCGATTACAGAAATTAGCAGAAGATTTTGTAAAGCATTACGACAAAAGAGTTTCAGAAGGCTCGACAGTAAAAGGAAAAGCAATGTTTGTTTGCAGTAACCGTGAAATTGCTTATGATTTTTATAAAAAAGTAATTGCTCTAAAACCTGAATGGGCAGAAGTAAAAGTGGCGGAAGAAGGAGCTATATTAACCGATAAAGAAAAAAGGGAAATCAAACCAATGGAACGTATCAAAATGATAATGACCAGAGGTAAAGACGACCCAAAAGAGATGTACGATTTACTCGGTACAAAAGAGTATCGAAAAGAATTAGACAGACAGTTTAAAAACGAAAAATCCAATTTCAAAATTGCCATTGTTGTAGATATGTGGCTTACTGGTTTTGATGTTCCGTTCTTGGATTCAATTTACATTGACAAACCTATCAGGCAACATAATTTAATTCAAACCATTTCACGAGTAAACCGAAAATTCAAAGGCAAAAACAAAGGTTTGGTTGTTGATTACATTGGAATTAAAAAAGCAATGAATCTTGCTTTAGCAAAATACAATAAAGGCGAAAGAGAAAACTTTGAGGATATTAAAGAATCCTTGATTGTTGTTAGAAATCATTTGGATTTATTAGCCAAAGTCTTTCACAAATTTGACAATTCAAAATATTTCGGTGGTTCTGCATTAGAGCAGTTAAATACGCTGAATATGGCTGCCGAATATGTACAACTGACCAAAGAGCTTGAAACTCGTTTTATGGGCTTAGTAAAACGCTTAAAAGCAGCTTATGATATTTGTGCAGGAAGCGAACAGTTAACACAAAAGGAAAGAGATTTTACACATTTCTATTTAGCTGTTCGCTCAATCGTTTTTAAACTGACAAAAGGAAATGCACCCGACACAGCACAGATGAACGCCAAAGTTCGTGAAATGATAAAAGATGCTTTGGAAAGTGATGGGGTACAAGAAATTTTTAAACTCGGAGATGATACCGAAAACAAACAAGACCTTTTTGATGCAGATTATTTGGCAAAAATCGACAAGATAAAATTGCCAAACACTAAAATAAAACTGCTTCAACAACTCTTGGCAAAAGCCATTGGGGAAATAAAGAAAGTCAATAAGGTAAAAGGAATTGATTTTTCTAAGAAAATGAAATCCTTAGTTAAGCAATACAACGAAAGAAAAGAAGATGATGTTTTGCGCAGTGAAGTTTATGAGGAAATGGCAGAACATTTAACAAACTTGATTTGGGAAGTGCAAAAAGAATTTTCGGCAGGAGACGAAATGGGAATTGACTTTGAGGAAAAAGCCTTTTACGATATTCTAAAAGAATTGTGCGTAAAATATGACTTCAAATATCCAGAGGACAAACTCATTGAATTGGCAAAAGCTGTAAAGGACTTAGTAGATGGACAAGCTAAATTTCCTGATTGGAGTAAACGAGAAGATATTAAATCGGCTCTAAAAGTCGGACTGATTTTATTGCTTGATGAACACGGTTATCCGCCAGTGGAAAGAGATGAAGTTTATAAAGATATTTTTGAACAAGCAGCAAATTTTAAAAAAAATAGACAATAACGGAATGAAAGCCAACGCTAAAAGCCATACACATTGCCAAGTCGCTCAAAAAGCCAGCCGCACGAGCCAAAACTTGTCAATAAGTATGTCTTTGCCAACGCTACTGAAAACAAAGTACAACCGCACAACAAGGTGTCCTTAATTGCTTAGTTCTGTGCTACTTTAGAAAAATCTCCGATTTTTCCAAGTTGGTTTTGTACTTAGAAAGTTAAGTGCTAAATTTTCGCAACTAAGCATAAACAGCTAAACCCACAACTGATAAAATCAATAACCAGTTATGATTTATATACTAAATGCTTTTTTGAGTATTTTTAAATCAGAAATGGTATTACAAGGTTGGAATATATCTTCATAATCATGTCGCTCCTATTAAAATTAAAACACATGGCAGGAAAGCTAAAAGTATTTTTAAATATGGACTATCTTATGTGGCTAATATCTTGCTAAACGCTCAAAGTCAGGATGATATCGGAATCTTTAAATTTTTGTCATGTACTTAGAATCAAAATTTTATAATTTTTTTAATAAAAATTTTTTCACCAATAGTTAGTTTTACAATATAAATGCCAGCTATCAAATTGTGTAAATCAACTTGATTTTTATCGAAAGATTTTTTTACCATTTTACCTAAAATAGTATAAACTTTAATGTTAGAAATAGGAGACGGTGAATTTATATAGAGAATATCACTTACCGGATTAGGAAACGTTAAAATATTTTCTATACCAATATTATTAACACCTAAAATAGAGCACTGGCTTAGGTCAGGGTTGAGTTCAATAGGGAGCCCAGGAGTCAAATCCCTTCCATTGAAAGCAGGGTAATTAACATCGTATTTTTTAGCTCTATACACAACATTATTACTTAATTGAGGATTATCCCCTTGACTTAAAATTCCATTTCCCCCAACGGGGTTTATATATTCCCAAACGATATTTTCATTAGCATCAATTTCAAAAAAATGACCAGAAGTTCCTTCACAAATAAAAATATTACCATTTGATAATCTTTGAGCATTTGATAGGATAGGAGAATAGAGATTTGTATTAGGGGAAGATATATATATATAGTCAGGATTCTCGGGGCCATAAGCCGTATTAGCTATATATGTATAGACTCCGGGAGTACTTGTTGGTGGATTGATAATGTATATTTCGGAAAAATGAGGAGTTCTACCCAGACCATTATTAAATAAAATAATTTTTCCAGCATCTACTAATCCTGTGTCAATCCAACGCGGAGAATGCTGTCCAAATAGTTTTTGGTTAGAAGCAGTACCTTGCATATATGCAGCAGGATTTCCCCATCTATATAAAATATCCCCCCCTTTTTGATAGATTCCACCCGAACTTGAAGCAGCTTCACTCGTTGTGGTAGAGTGGTCTATAATATAAAATTCACTGAGTTGTCTTGTACTTAATATAATTTGATCTAATTGTTCATTATAATATATAGCATTTGCATGTAACCAATTTGCAGCACCATTTGATGTTCCTAAATAATTTATGTTAAGAAGTTGGGGATTTTCGCTTACCACACCAAAATTATCTTTGGTGTTATCAAAATCTTGAATTAAATGGTCTTTCATATTCCATTCCCAAACAATATCGGCATTGTTGGTACCGATGGGTTTCAACTCTATGATTTGTTCATTAAACAATTCCGAATCAAGTAGGTTTGAAGGGTTTCTTCCCATTTGAATAGCTTGGGTTTCACTTAAAACAGATATCGCAAGCATTAATATATTACCGTTAGGTAGAGGTAATACATCATGATGTTGAACAGCATTATTTGTTGAGTATTCATACTGCCATATTAAATTGCCATTCCAATCAAACAATTCAATCTTACCGCCAATACCCGGCAGAAAAATATTATTTGGATTCGGAATTACCCCTGTTCTTAATAAATTGCCATTCTCTAATAAACTGACAGATTTACCAGCAATAAAATCACTAGACCATTGATTTATTATTTCACCGCAATTATTTATCAAAAAAGTTTCTTTTTTAAAAGTAAAAAGCGTATACCCATTCAGTGCATTTGCTGTATTTAATAAGGTGCCTACTGTATTTTGGCCAAAAATAGAAATTAGTGGTAGACAAATAATGATGAATAAAATTTTAATATGTCTTACGAGTAACATTTTATAACTAATTTAATTCTTAAACTCATTTGATAAAATTGATGGAGAATTATATTTAATCTCTCTCTGTGTTTGGTTTAAATAGTGTTAAACTTTGAAATGTGGTATGCCCTACTAAATAAAATGAGTTTTTTAAAACTCATGTCTCTATGCTAGCTATCGGCACAACCTCTCAGCACAATTTGCTTGTCCTTCAGTCAAGTACTTTTATGGCTCTAAGATAGTTTGTTTTTTAGGTTCATTTATTTCAAAAACTTGTACCTTATCATTGTTCAGCCCAATAATTGCAAAAGTTTTTTTTAATTTAACTTGTTTTATTATTTTGACAGATTTTGCATTTCCATTATAATACAATCCTGTTTTATTTGGCATTAAAACCGAATAGTTATCTTTTTTGTTAGAGATTAAAACCAAAGCATAAGGATTATCTAAGCGAGGTGTTTCTACTTCAGTATTATAGATATTGCCTACTATAATAATATCTTGATAGCCGTCATTATTAAAATCATAAGTATCACAATTAATAATAGGCATTGTCTGTGCAACAGTTGGCAATTCAACTTTTTTAAATTTTCCTAGGCCATCATTTAAGAGCAGTATAGACTTAAATTGATTGGCTTCACGCTGATAGGCAGTATAAATTTTATCACCGTAAATATCTTCTAGGCTCGAATGGGCAAATTCGTTATATGTTGGAATTTTTTTTGAAATGAAAGGCATTTGTTGTGTAGAACATTCTTTTCCTCGAACAGGAACATACTCTCCGTGATATTTATCACTCAAAACAACATCAAGTGTACCGTTTGAATCAAAATCATCAGCGTAGATACGTATAGGTTTTTCTTTACTAACTTTAAATTTTATATTCAATCCGATGTTGCCTATAAGATAATCTTTATTGCCATCATTATTAACATCAGTTTCAGTTACGCTAAACCACCAACCTTTTTCGTTATCGAGGTTGCTTTTATCTGAAATATTTTTAAATACCCCATTTTCGTTTTTAAAAATGCCAATACCGGTCCATTCTCCAACAGCTATAAAATCTTCCCATCCGTCATTGTTAAAATCTGTAGATATTACTTTATTAACAATACCAAAATCTGAAAAATCAGGAGCAACTTTTTCTGTTACATTTTTAAAGGTTCCGTTACTATTTTCAAAGATAAGTGATGGTTGATTTATTGGGTATTTTTGTTGTTTTATTCTGTTGCCTACAATCAAATCAAGGTCACCGTCTTTGTCAAAATCAATTTTAGCAACTGTTTTTCCACTAATCGTATAGTCGTTAATATCTGTAGTTTTTAGCCTTGTAAAATTTCCTGTACCGTCATTAATATAAATTCTATCTTGCAGCGTTTCTGAATATTCGGTAAATTCATTGCCTCCGCTTACAACATATAAATCGTTATCCCCATCATTGTCAAAATCAAAAAATAAACTTTCCATATCTTCAAATTTTGAATCTTCATTAAACTGTTGAATATTTTTCTTTTGAAATCCATTTTGGGTTTGAATAAATAATTGGCCACTTTGGCCTGAAGCGCCACCAATATATAAATCATCTTTAGCATCTCCATTGACATCTCCTTTGGTTATAAATGGCCCTAGCGTAGATTGTTTATATGGCAATAAAATTTCTTTGTTAAAATCGTTATAATTGTTTTCAGTATGTTTACAATTTATCAAGTCATTGACTCGCTTAAAAATAACATTTTTTTTAGTTCTATTATTTTTAGTGGATAAAGAGGCATTTTTTTCATAAACAGATAGAGTAGAATTTGCCTTTACATTGTAAAATTTTTGGATTTTTCCTGATAGCCATGTAATTTTTACTGTGTCAACAGTAGCGTGGTTTCCTAAGCCAAAATGGATAATATTGTCAACAGATGATAGATATCCCCTAACCCTTTTACTTTCTTTCGTTTTTGTTTTACCGCCAAATGAAATAGAAACTTTAGCAAAATCTTCAGACAAATTGCCTATTGTTTTAATTTTAAGATAATTCCCTAAATGGTTTTCGGAGGTTAAATTTTTAAATAAAAAAGCTTCACTATCCATATTGTTTACAACAATATCTAAATCGCCATCATTGTCTAAATCAGCATATGCAGCCCCATTAGAAAAGGAGGGAATATTTAGTCCCGATAAGGGAGTTACATTTTTAAAAATTAAATCACCATTGTTTTTATATAATATGTTACTCAATTTTTCTGAAGGTAAACTGTTATATATTTTTTCTTTTACATTTAATGGAACATTTCCCTTATATTGTCTTTTGGCTTTATAAATTTTCGTTCTAACGTCATTGTCTGAACCATATCTGCGATATCCGTTAGTTACATAGATATCTTCTTTTTGGTCATTATCAGCGTCAAATATCAATCCTGCCCAACTCCAATCCGTTTTAGAAACACCGGCTAATTGTGATATATTGTTAAATTTTTTGTTACCTAAATTTAATTGTAGTGAATTATACATATATTGGTATTGTAAGTTTAATATATTTACTAACAAATTAAATTTTGGCACATTCATCGAAGCCATTAACGTTTTTGACCTTATATGGTCACTTGAAGCCATATCTAAGACAAATATATCATTAAGGTTGTCATTATTAATATCAGCAATATCAACACCCATTCCATAGAATGATACTTGGTTTGTAGTAGTTTTTATTTTATCTGAGAAGGTTCCGTTTTTATTATTGATATACATAGCATCAGGCACATAATAATCGTTTGATATATATATATCAAGCCAATTATCATTATTTATATCACTAACGCATAGACCTAGGCCAAAAGTGGGTTTTAATAGGCCGGCTTCATCTGTAATATCACTAAATTTACCATTTATATTTTTATAGAGATGGCTACAATTTTCTTTTAGTTTTTGTTTGTTACTCATTATAGTATAGAATGAAGATGGGTCTACCCCATAATAATCATTTTCATTCATTACAAGACAATCTAAGTCTCCGTCTTTGTCAAAATCAAAAAAAGCAGATTGAGTACTGAGGCCGGTATCATCTAAACCATAAAGTGCTCCCTGTTCGGAAAAGGTATTGTCTTTTTGATTGATAAAAAGTAGATTTTTTCGCTTGTTTTTTTTATACGGCCCTCCTTGTGAGACATAAATATCCATCCATCCGTCATTGTTTATGTCAGCAAAGGTTACCCCGTTAGACCAATTTTTCTGTATGTTGATTTTTGCAGTATCAGTAATGTCTTCAAAAACTAAATTTCCTTTATTTAAATAAAGTTTATTAGGCACCTGATTACCACAAAAAAAGATATCTTTCAAACCGTCATTATTGATATCTTCAATTCCCACACCTCCACCATTATAGAAAAAGTCATAATCAAAAAGATTTTCTTTTGTAGTTAAATTATGGGTAAGAGCATTATTAAAACGGATATCGCTATGTTCAGAAGAAATTTTTTTGAAATTATAATCAATTGATTTTGTTTCATTTAAATCTATATTATGTGCATTTGATGTATCTTTTTTTTCAGTACACCCAATAAGTGAGAGTATAAATATACCGACTATGATTTTTAATATATCTTCCATTTTTATTGCAAAAATAAGAAACTGTCTAAAAAGTAAAACTTTTCAGACAGTTTCTTATTTTATGATAGTTTTTCTTTTTATTGTAAACAAAGGGTTATTGGCAATAAGCCAGCAACTCCTTCACCTACGCCTACGGCTAAAAGCAATTGGTTATCAGGCCCATATACTTCGAAACTTATTTCTCCATATCTATCTCCCGGAAAATTCCAAGTTGCCTGTTCAGCGCCTTCTGGAATAGTAACAATTGCACTTCCGTCAAAACCGTCATTAGGGGTACATGCCGTACCGCCATTTACGTCTAAAAATGTCCCAATATTACTTCCTCCATAAGGTGAGCAAAGTCCCACTTCGGTAATATTGCCATCAATGTCAACTTGGATTCCGTCACCACCTGACCCAGTATTAGTTTGCCATCCGTCACCGTACGAATCATGCATATCCACCCTGTAATCACCAGGTTGAGGAGAACATAAAAGTAAGGTGTTATAAGTAAATGGTGAAGCAAAGAACCCTCCTGAGATGATGCTGGTAGCTGATTCGGCACCATAAGTCCTACCATCTGTCAGGTTTAGCCTCAATTCAAAAATAAACAAGTCACCTGGGAAAAACATAGTTGAAGTTAGCCCCATGGCAGCTTGTGCTTCTCCAAAAGTAGCTCTAATTGTTGCCCTTGGCAATCCTAATGGGCCGGATGTAAATTCAGAAGCATCAATTGTTTTTACAAAGGCTTCTGCAACCGTAGTACCATTTTCTGGAGTTAAATCTTTTATAGAAACATAGACATCTACACTTTTAAGCAATCCGCCGTCTTGTTCGTCTTGTTCTTCAATAGTAACAGCAAATTCAGTACTTGGTATACTCGAATTTAATGTATTGTTGAGAACTTCTATTGTCCTTAAAATACCACCGGTTTCGGTACCAGCCACTACTTGATCGATTGTATTATTAGAATCTTCACAAGCATTGAAAGAAACAACCAAAAGTAAAGATAAAATTATTTTAATTACGTTTTTCATAATATATATTTTTAACTATTATTAATTTGCTGGGTTGATAATTCCTGCATCCCAGAATACCTTAGTACTGTTATCCGGCCTTTGTAAGATACTTGGATTTGATGATACTTCAGTACTTGGATAAAGTATTGTTCTAGGGAATACCCCTGGGTCTGAAGAAACGCTTCTTGCAATCGTTCTAGGATATCCTGTTCTTCTGATAAAGTTAAAGGCATCTGCCCCGCCGCCATACATAGCAACAAAATATTGTTCTCCTAAAATATCCATTTTATCTTTAGTTACTGGATATCCTCTGCCATCTACTCCTGAACTTGTTGGAGCAGCATCAAATTGTGACATAATAAGGTCAATAAATGCATTTACAGTATCTTGGTCTGGAGCTTGTGACATATCGGCACTGGGGTCTAAACTTCCAAAAGACATAACTTTGTTAATTGAAGTGGTAATTCCGGCTCGCATATGAGTCGAAGCATCTGCGGTATTGCCAAGGTGTAAACTTGCTTCTGCTTTCATAAAATGCACATAAGAAGCTAACATAATAGGCTCAATACCAGCACCACCGCCGCCATTTCCTAACGCAACTTGTTGTTGAATATCAGGAAAGTCTCCAACAAAAGGAAATGCATCGGGTGTTCCATCAAAACTACCGCCTGCAGGATAGACACCAGAAGCAGTCCTTGTAAAGTTATCTGGTGGAATCCCTTGAGAATCCATATGTGACCTACCCCAATATCCTAAAGGTAGTGAACACCAAATATTTTCATCAGGAGTAAACTGTAAGTGGGGTGGCACATCTTGAATTGAACATTGTAAAGTCTCTCCATTTCCAGTATCATCATTAAAAATTAAAACAGACCCGGGATCACCAAACTGCCCATTAACATCCCTTATTAAAGCATAATTTCCTGGTGTTCTCCAAGTTTGCCTGTAGAAATAATAACGTCTTCTAGGGTCGGTATCGCTACTAAAATCACCAAAATCACCAACCATTAAGTTCATTAACCAATTAGATTTATAGATATTGGCACCATCAGACCTATAATCAGCAATATAATCAGGGTGACGGTTATCAGGCGATAAGACATTTGTTCCGTATTTAAATTCGAAGTCATCAGCTGTATCTTCAATAACATTTGTAGCGTCAACTACTGCTTGATAATTACCAACTGTCAAATTAGCACGCATTTTAAGCGTATTAATCAACTTAATCCATTTTGTGGTATCTCCTTGATAAAACAAATCTGTTGCACTACCGGGAGAGGCATTTTCCATCAAGGTTTTGGCATCATCTAAGAGTGCAATTGCAGCATTGTAAACATCTTGGTCATTATCAAGGGCAGGTGTTGGAAATTCACTAGGGTTAGTAGCTTGAGAAAAAACGATATCCCCTAAATAATCAACTAAGAGCATCATCATATGTGCTTCAAGGGTTTTCGCAATACCTAAATGAAATGATAGGTCATTGTCAGGTGAATTTAAGGCTTCAATATTGGCAATATCAGGAAGCATCCCGCTATAAAAATTACTCCAAGGTCTATCTAGTGTACCGCCGTCTAAACTTGCCAAATAGTCGGAGCCCCTATTCATTTGGGCAATTCTGCCAAGTTGTTCGCCAAGATTGTTAAAACCGGTAGTAGTTTCTCTACCAATACTGTTTTTATAATTTACCTGAATACTGTTTAATAAAAAATCAGGATCAGCTTTATCGGGTGATAGTCCATTCGGGTTATCTGTAATTTCAAGTTGGGTTGTTTCACAAGAATAAAACAAAGAACTCGAAATAACGACCATCATTAATAAAAATTTATATACTTTTTTCATAATTCGTGTTTTAATTATAGTTTTTTAAAATGATGCTTTTATACTTAGTCCGTATTTCTTTGAACTTGGACCGTTTAAGTAGTCAAATCCTCTACCGTTACCGATACCAAGGCCGGCAACATTAGGATCAAAATTGGCACGGTCTGGCGTATTATAGGCATCATACCATAGATTGAAGCCACTGGCTGTAATTGAAAGTGATCCAAACGGTGTTTTTTCCAAAAGTTTTTTTGGTAATGAATATCCAAATGAAACCTCTTGCAAACGAATAACTGATGCATCATATACTTGTAATTCTTTAGGCCCAAACAATATATTTGAGAAATAGTATTGAGAATTGTTTATTTGTTTTGTATTGGGTTGCCCTGTGGCTTCTACAATACCGGGTAAAATAAAAGTATTCTTTCTATCAGTTACAATTAAGCCACGACCTAAGAGGACTGCAATTGTTGCAGAGGAAATATCGCCACCTTTGGTATGGTTAATTTGAAACCCTAAATTAAAGTTTTTATACGAAAGGGTATTGATGAAGTTCATCACATAATCAGGGTTAGGATCCCCAATTATTGGTGTAATTGAACGTCCGTCTGGCAATATGACATTATCTTCGGTAACATAATTACCCGATCCGTTAATGAGAAAATTACCATTGTCATCCCTTTTGATATGGCGCCCTACAATTACGCCCAATTGTTCTCCGCGTATGGCGGCATTACCACCTAAATTGGCCTGAGTAGACCCTGCATAGATAATTTGGTCAACCCCTAATTCTTTAACAATTTCTTCACTTGTAGTAAAGTTAACCCTAGTGTTCCAATTCAGGCCATTTTGGTCTTCACTTTTAAATATATCAATACCCAAATCGGCTTCCCAACCGGTAGCTTCAACTTTACCTACATTTTCTTGTGTAAAGGTAAATCCGGTAGAGGCAGGCAAGGGGCTGTTGACAATAAGGTCTTTGGTAGTCCTTTTATAATAAGAAACATTAAGGCTTACCCTATTGCTTAAGAACCTTGAATCAAAACCAACTTCAAACTCACTAATAAGGGCAGGTTTCAGATTTGGGTTTGCTTTAAAATTACTAACTGAGTTGGTAACAATACCTGTTGAACCGCCAACGATACCACCATTTACTTGGGTACTTTGGTCTGAAAGCGAACCAACAGGAAAACCTGTAGGGAAGTCTGCTGATTGTCCGATACCGGCTCTTAATTTTAAATAATTTAATCCTTTCGTATTTCCTTTTAACCCTTCAAAAGCAGACGTTGGTAAAAACGAAACACTAACACTTGGATAAAAACGAGAATTATTTTCTTTGAGTAAGTTTGACACCCAGTCATTTCTAGCCGAAACGGTAAGGAAAGCAAAATTGTCGTAGTCAAACGATGCTTCGCCCAGTACGCCAACAATATTTCTTAATATTTCTAATTGTATTAGCCTACCGTCAGCAAACCTTACAGATTGGTTAGAAAAATTAAAATGTTTTTTAACGCCAAATACAAGTTGGCCAGTACTGCGGATACCTTCACGGTTAAATCGTGTAGATCTTGTAGTGGCACCTGCAACAAAATTTAATCCTATTTTATCGGTTAAGTTATAATTTCCGTTAACCGCCAAATAATGGTCAAAAATGATGTTATTATTATCGTAAGTATTTAAGAAACCAAATCGAGCATCATCAAAGTTCACCCCATTTTTATTTGAAGAATTTTCATTTCTTTCATTATAGAAGTCAATTCCGGCACGATAAGTTAAACTTAAATTATCAGAAAAGTCATAACTTAAGCTGGCTGAACCGTATACCCTATTTGTTTTTTGTAAAAAAGTGGCATTTTTAACAGACCACCTTGGGTTTATGATATCATTGCCGTTACGGTAATAGATACTGCCTCCATTTTCAGGAATCTCGAAAGGTAGTCCCATTAAATCAACATTTCTAGGCGTAAAAAAGACATTGCCGAAAGTTGACCAACCTAAGGTACCATTACCCCTACTCGCTGCAACAGGTGGAGACTTTACTTCATTTTGGACAAAATTTAGCGATGCCGTAATGCTAAATTTGTTGCTGAGTTTAGCACGCCCTCCTATAGAAAGCGTTGTTCTTTGTTGCGAATTACCTGGAGTAAACCCTTTTTCGTCTAAATGGCCAAAACCGACACTGTAATTAATATTGCCATCAGATGAACCACTAGTAATATTGATAGAGGTATTGCTTACGTCACCGGTTCTAAAAAATTTACTAACATTGTCATAAGGTTGCCATTTATAGCGAACCCCAGTAAATTCATTATTTAAAGCATTGTTACCTCCTAAGAAATTATTTAAAAAAGCTGATGAGCCATAAGGGTGTTCTACGGTACCGTCGGGTTGAATAATTCCGGCAGGGTCATTTAAATACCCATCAACGCCATCTGGTCTAAAAGCTGGCCCCCAGTTACTGAAGAACCAACCGAATGATTGGTCAAATCCGCCTCCGTATTCATTTTGATAATCAGGCAAAGAGGCAATTTCATTAAAGAAATAAGATTGATTAATGGTTATTTCTGTTTTCTTATTGTTTTTAGCATTTGCAGAACCCGTTTTGGTTGTTATCACAATTACGCCATTTCTTCCGGCAGTACCATATAAAGTAGCTGCGGCAAGACCTTTTAATACGTTTACGCTTTCTATATTATTCGGGTCTAAATCTAAAAAGCGGCTTGACCCTACATTTCCATCAAGGAAATTACCTGAGGCGTTTGTATCACTACTAAAAGGAACACCGTCAACAATAAAAAGGGCTTGGTTTGAACCCGTAATAGACGAATACCCCCTAATAACAACATTCGTTGCCGAACCGGTGGTACCACTTTGAGAAGTAATAGCCACACCAGAAGCTTTCCCTGAAAGGACTCTCGCAACATCTCCTTCGGTACGTTGTTCTAGATCTTCAGATTTCACTTCACTAACGGCATACCCAAGAGCTTTTTTCTCTCTTTTAATACCTTGTGCCGTAACAACCACCTCTTCAAGAACATTGTCTGCCACCATTACTACATCAATAGTATTTGAAGTGCCCACAACTCTTTCTTGCGTTTTCATTCCTACAAAACTAAAACGTAAGATATCTCCTACATTTGTTTTGATAGTATATTTACCATCAAAATCGGTTTCTGTACCCGTAGTTGTACCTTTTATTACGACACTAACTCCTGGCAATGGGCCAGATTCGTCAGTAACCGTACCAGAAATAGTTTTTTCTTGTGCAAAAGTAAATTGCACTATAAACGCCAGCAATAGCGTTAAAATTCCACTAAACTTTGTTTTCATTGTATGATTATTTGAATTAATTGTTGTCAAAAGTCTTAAATAATAGTTAAATAACCAACTTTTTAACAGAAAAGTTTGAAAATAAGGTTAAATAAATGTTAAGACCTTTGATTGAAGTTCTTTTTTATGATGTTAAAATGATGAAATGGTTGCTTTAAAGTTTAGAAAAAACTTACGATTTTAACATGGAACCTTGAGTTATTAATATCAAAAGGCCGGTTAGAAAAATTACCAATGGCATAACTTAAGTTTAAGACCCCTAATTTCGTAGTAAAAGCATACCCTAAACCTAAACTATAAATCTGCGAAGATTGTTGAATAGTTTCATTGTCAATATACCCTATATC
>Ga0256841_1001347_pt1 | contig 21572 bp, 16 predicted proteins | sample 356308metaG_FD_185971 | JGI IMG/M metagenome (GOLD analysis project Ga0256841, IMG submission 185971) | Hydrothermal vent microbial communities from Mid Atlantic Ridge, Atlantic Ocean - 356-308 | ecosystem: Environmental > Aquatic > Marine > Hydrothermal vents | place: Atlantic Ocean: Mid... | reverse complement strand
CAGGGCGTAGCGCACTTGCTCGAGCTCGGTGAGAATCTCCCGGGCCGGTTTTCGTCCGGCTTTGCTCAGCACCTCGAAGGGCCCGGAAACGAACCGGCTCCAGTCAGCGCCGAACGCTCCGGCGCTGACCAGCAGCGCCGCCAACAGGGGAAACGCCTTCATCTGTCCGTATGATACCGCCGGCTCAGGGCCCCGGCTCCAGTCATTCGGGTCCCGAAGAGGCCGTCTCCTCCGGCGCAGCCCCGGCGGCCGGCTCGAGAGCGATGAGCGCGGCCAAGGTCTCAATACCGTCCCACAAGTTTTGCAGCCTCAGGTTCTCGTTCGCGGCGTGCTGGTTGTCGTCGTGATTGGCGATCGGGACGATGATCGTGCGGGCGCCGAGGATCTCCTCGAAGGCATAGAGAGGGAGGCTGCCGCCCATCGTGGGCAGTTTGATCACCGGACCCCGAGCCCGCTCGACGGCAGCCACCACGCGCCGGGCCAGATCGCTGTCCATCGGCGTCCGCGTAGCGTTGTATCCCCCGAGCAAACGCAGCTTGCAGACCTTCGGGTGCCGGCGCCGGACCGCCTCGCCCGGCTCGGTCTCGGTGACGAAGAAGCCTTGAGCCCGGATGTGATCGGCCAGAAGTTCGACCGTCCGCGCGTAGTCCATCCCTTTCACCAGCCGGATGTCCAGCGAGGCAACGGCCGTGGCCGGAATTACGTTGCGCGCCCTTTCGCCGGTGCCGCCGCTGCTGAGGCCGTGGATGTTGATGGCGGGCAGATTGATCGCCTCCTCGAGGCGCCGGTCGTCTCCGACGGTTTCGGCGAGCCACAGCTCGCGCTGCAACGGTTCAGAATAGTCGGGAACTTCGGCGATCGCCTCCTTCTCGGCGTCGCTCAACGGGACGATGTCGTCGTAGAAGCCCTTGATGGCCACCGTGCCGTCGTCGTTCTCCAGGGAAGCGAGCAGCCGGGCCAGCAACATGGCCGGGTTCGGCGCCCAGTTACCGTAATGGCCGCTGTGAAGTTCGCGCCGGGGGCCATACACGGTGAGTTCCACGCTGGCGATGCCCCGGACGCCGAAGATGATCTGCTGCTGGCGGTTCTGGTGGACCGGTCCGTCGACGAAGAACCAGGCGTCGCCCCGGAGCAGATCCCGGTACCGCCGCAGAAATTGGGCCAGGTGGGACGAGCCGGACTCTTCCTCACCCTCAAAGAAGAACTTGACGTTGGCGTGGATAGGAACGTTGTACCGCTCGAGCGCTTCCACCGCCGCCGCAAGCGCCGCGATAGCCGCTTTGTCGTCGCCCGCCGAACGCGCGTAGATGCGCCACTCGGGATCCGTCGGCCACCCGGGCAACGGCAAAGGGATCGGGCGGCCGCCGGTCTCGAGCGCGCTGCTCATCAGCGTCGGGCGGAATGGGTCTCCCGTGTACCACCGGCTCGGGTTCACCGGTTGGCCGTCGTAGTGGGCGTAGAAGATCAGCGTTTCACGCGCGCCGGGGCGCGGCAGCTCGCCGTAGACGACCGGCGGCGCTCCTTCGACCTCGAGCAGACGCGTCGCCACGCCACGGCGCTCGAACATCCGGGCGATCGCCTCGGCGTTGCGCCGCATCGCAGCCGGATCCTGGCCGGTGTTCGGGATACGCAGCAGATCGAAGAACTCGTCGAGGATGCTACGCTCGTGCGCCAGCCGCCACTGGCGGGCCGCGATGCCCGGGGCAGGCTGCGCCGCCCCCGACACGGCCGCCAGCAGAACCACCGCCGCGAGCCGTAACCTCATACTTCGATCTTAGGAAAAATCCGCCCCCCGGCGAGAGACTCCCCGAGCGTCCCCTTCAGAGTTCGCGCCGGTTCTCCAGCGATTTCGACATCGTCACTTCGTCGGCGAACTCGAGGTCGCTGCCCACCGGGATCCCCAAGGCGATCCGGGTGACCCGCACGCCGAGCGGCTTCAACAAGCGCGACAAGTAGGCCGCCGTGGCTTCGCCCTCGACGGTGGGATTGGTGGCGATGATGATCTCCTCGACGCCGCCGTTCTGCAGCCTCTCGAGCAGACTCTTGATCTTGAGCTGCTCGGGCCCGACGCCGCGCAAGGGCGAGATGGCGCCGTGCAGCACGTGGTAGAGGCCGCGATAGGTGCGGGTGGTCTCGATCGGGAGGATGTTGTGCGGCTCCTCGACGACGCAAATCACCGAGCGGTCGCGATGAGGGTCCCGGCAGTACGGACACAGCTCCGCATCGCTGATGTTGTTGCAGACGCTGCAGAAGCCCAGCTTGTCCTTCACGCCGAGCAGCGCTTGCGCCAGGCGTTCGGCATCCTCGCGGGGGGCCCGGAGCACGTGAAACGCCAGCCGCTGGGCCGATTTCTGCCCGATCCCCGGCAGCCGCTTGAATTCTTCGATCAACCTGGCGAGCGGTTCGGCAAAGTCCGGCATTCGGATTTCTGGGTGTGGGGCTCAGAAAAGCCCCGGCGGCAAGCCTAGGCCGCCGAGCAGTCCGCCCATCTTCTCCTTGGCCTCCTCATCCACTTTCTTCGTGGCTTCGTTGAAGGCCGCCATCACCATGTCCTGGAGCATCTCGACGTCGCCGGCCACCTCGGGATCGATCGTCACGCCGACGCAGTTTTTCTGCCCGTCGAGCTTTACGGTGACCATCCCGCCGCCGGCGGACGCCTCGACGCGGATCTGCGCAATCTCTTGCTGCAGGCGCTCCTGCATCTGTTGCGCCTGCTTCATCATCTGCTGCATGTTGCCCGGAAGTCGCATGGACCCTCCACCGAAAACGGCGGCGCCCGAGTCCCGCAAGAGCCGGGAGCCCGGCCCGCCACCCCTCATTGTTTCAGATTCCGCACCGCCCGCACGCGGCTGCCGGGGAACAGCCGCTGGAACTCCCGCACCTCGGGGTGCGACAAAGCCCGGGCGGAGGCCTCGTCGTCGTTCGCGGCGGGCGTCTCCGCCTCGGGAACCGGGATTTCGCCGCCGCCCGCCTCCACCTTGATCTTCATCGCCCGCCCGGCCACGCTGCGAACGAGCTTCTTCACGTCGCCGGAGCCCAAGGTGAACAAGAACTCCTTGGGGGCCCGGAAGCGTAGCTCCCCACCCGCCTCCACGACTTCGGCATGCTCGACCGCGTCGGCGATGAAGGTGAGCCCCTGGGCCACCGCCGCCCCGTGCAACCGCTTCTTCCATTCTCCGGACCCGTTGGCGGCCGAGGCAGGCGGCGGAACCGCGTCCCGCACCTTTCCGGCTTCAGTCGGCGAAGAGGCTGCCTCTGCAGCCGACGCCCGCGCCCTGTTTCCCCGTGTTGAACCTGCCGCGATACCGCCCGACGAGCCACGCCGGCCGCCTCCACCTCCAGCCGGCGCTGGCGTACCCCCGCTCCCCACTGTCGCCAGGGCCTCCTCGATCGAGAGCAATCGCCCGGCGTACACCAGGCGGAGCAGGCCGACCTCCAGATGCAGGCGCGGCTGGAGTGCGGACTGGAGCTCGCGGAACAGATCGAGCGTGAGCTGGAGGTAGCGCGTCAGATCCTCTTCGGTGAAGGCGGCGGCGATCTCCGCCAGCCGCTTCTGTTCCTCTTGGGCCGCGGGAACCAGCCGGGTACCCGGTCCGGCCACCTTCACCACCAGCAGATTCCGGAAGTACCGCGCCAGTTCCCGGCAGAAATGCTGCAGGTTCCGCCCGTTGCGCTCCAGCTCGCCGACGATCTCGAGCATGCGGCGGGAATCGCCCCGCTCGAGGGCCGCTGTGACCTCGTGGAGCGACTCGAGCGAGAACATGCCCAGCAGCTCTCGGATCTCGGCCCCGGTGAGCTTGTTCCCGCAACAGGCGATGGCCTGATCCAGCGCCGAGAGAGAATCCCGGACGCTCCCCTCGCCCGCTTGGGCCAGCACCGCCAGGGCCTCGGGCTCGGCCTCGATATTCTCGCGCTCGCAGATCCAGCGCATCCGCTCGATCACCAGGTCGAACTCCACCGAGCGGAAAGCGAACTGCTGGCAGCGGGACGCGATCGTCGTCGGGATCTTGTGGGCCTCGGTGGTGCACAGGACGAAGACGACCCATTCGGGCGGCTCCTCGAGGGTCTTCAACAGGGCGTTGAAGGCCTCGTTGGTGATCTGGTGCGCCTCGTCGATGATGAAAATCTTGTAGCGGTCCCGGGCGGGGCGGTACTTGATGCTCTCGCGCAGCTCCCGCATCTCGTTGATGCCGCGATTGGAAGCCGCGTCGATCTCGATGACGTCCACCGAGTTGCCGGCCTCGATCTCGCGGCAACTGGGGCACGTCCCGCAAGGCGTGATCGTCGGGCCTTGTTCGCAGTTCAGGCAGCGCGCCAGGATGCGGGCGACGGTCGTCTTGCCGGTGCCCCGCTGGCCCGAGAAAATGTAGCCGTGGGCGATGCGCCCCTGGGCGATCGCGTTCTCCAAAGTCGCCCGGACGTGCTCCTGGCCGATCAGCTCAGCGAATGTCTGGGGCCGGTATTTGCGGGCGAGTACCTGATACATGAACGCGGGGCCAGTAACAAGATCGGCCAGGTCCCGGGGTATCCGCGGCACACGGGCTGAGCCACTACCGTTGCTTCCTTCCGGACCTGGCGGGGTTCGCGGCGGCCCGTTGCACGGAGCCCGGGGCCCGGCACCTCCCTATCCTAACATGGGCGGCCTGTACGGCTTCACCGGGGAAACGGCCAACCCCGTAGAATGGAAGGGAATGCGTGCGACCCTCTGGACTGCGGCTGCACTCGGGCTGTGCTTTGCAGTTCTGGCAGGAGTTCACGGGCAGGCGCCCCCGGCCGATTTGTCCCCGATCCCAAGGCTCCCCGGCGTGGGCCCGCCCCCTTTGCCGCCCGCGCCGCCGCGCCCCTCCATCGGGGAGGTAGCTCCTGAGAAGAAACCCCCGAAGGTGGAACTCCTCAGCGTCGAGCGGATCTGGGATGCCGCACCCCACAACGCCTTCACCGATCTGATCCGCTTCCGCGGCCGCTGGTACTGCACGTTCCGGGAAGGCTCCGCCCACGCCTCCCCGGACGGGGCCGTCCGCATCATCACATCCGGCGACGGCCGGGCGTGGATGACGGCTTTTCGGATCTCGGTCGACAACGCCGACCTCAGGGACCCGAAACTCAGCATCACCGGTGACAACCGTCTCATGCTGTCGGTCGCCGCCGTCTACCATGCCCCCGCCCCGCCGCGCCACCAGACGCTCGCCTGGTACTCGCTCGACGGGCGCGACTGGGGCATCGCCTTCAAGATCGGCGATCCGGACATGTGGCTCTGGCGTGTCGTCTGGCACCGGGGCAGCGCTTACAGCATGGCGTATAGTACGCGCCTGGATCGTTACCTGAGGATGTACGTGGGTCCCATGGGCCTGCGCTTTCAAATGGTGGCCGACCGCGTGCTCGAGCAAGGCAAGCCATCGGAGGCGACGCTCGTGTTCAACCGCGACGATTCCGCGCTGTGCCTGGTGCGCCGCGACGGAAATCCGAATACCGCCATGCTCGGCTACAGCCGCCCGCCGTACCGCGGCTGGCTCTGGCGTGACCTCGGCGTGCGCCTCGGCGGGCCGGACCTGCTGCGCCTGCCCGACGGGCGGCTGGTGGCCGCCGGACGCCTCTACGACCCTAAGCCCCGCACCGCCCTCCTGTGGCTCGATGAGACCCAGGCCACCCTCGAAGAGTTCCTCACCCTGCCGTCGGGCGGCGACAACAGCTACCCCGGCCTCGTCTTTGACGACGGCCTCCTGTGGGTCAGTTACTACTCTTCACACGAAGGAAAGGCGGCCATCTACCTCGCCAAGGTGCGGCTGCCTCCGCCGGAAGAACCAGAGGAACAACAAAGTGAAAAACTCGTCTTTTAATCCCTCGTCGAAGGCGTTCCCCTTGCCCGCGGGCCTCGTCGCGATCGCGGCGGGCGCCCTCCTTCTCTGGGCTTGCGGCCCCGCCCCGGAACCTGAAACGGGCGGGAAGCCCCCGGCGGAGACAAAGCCGGAGCCGCCCAAGATCACCCAGTTCTATGCCAGCCCCGGCGTCGTCGTGAAGGGAAACGAGACCACGATGTGCTACGGGGTCGAAAATGCCGTTTCGGTGCGCCTCGAGCCCCACATCCGCGACATCAAGCCGGCGCGGAACCGCTGTTTCTCCTTCGCTCCCAAGAAGACCGCGATCTACAAGCTCATCGCTACCGGTCCCGGCGGAGAAGCCTCGGCCGAGCTGGCGATCAAGGTCGAACCAGGCCGGTCGCCTGCCCGGGGGCGGGCCTCGCTGATCACCGCCTTCCTGGCCAGCAGCACACGCATCCCCAAAGGGGCTCCGGTCACTATCTGCTACAGCGTGAACGAGGTGGACAGCGTCAAACTCGACCCGCCGCTGGCCGAGCTCGACGCCTTCAGCAAATGCTTCCACGTGCGCCTGGACAAGACAACGACGTTCACCCTGAGCGCCACCCGCGGGAAGCGGACGGAACGCAAATCGATCACCATCACTGCCGAGTGAGACCCGCCGGCGGCGCCATACACGTGTCCGAAGTGGCGCCCGGATCGGCAGGTGCGGGATAATATGGTTTGCCGGGCGAACTGCACTCTTCCCCGTTTCTTTACTAACGTTTTCCGGCCGGCAGCAGTCAGCGGGCGTCGAATGGGCTCAGAGTTCCGCACACAGAGAGTCAGTGCATCCACGCTCATCGATCTGCTTCAACAGAGAGCAGCCGAACAGCCGGGTCAGACCGCCTACACGTTCCTGAGGGACGATTCCAGTCCGGCGGCGTGGACCTACGCCGACCTCGAGCGCCGGACCCGGGCGGTGGCCCAGTGGCTCTCGGAGCGTGCCGAACCGGGCGATCGCGCGTTGCTGCTCTACCCTCAGGGGCTGGAGTTCCTGGCCGGCTTCTTCGGCTGCCTGTACGCCGGTCTCATCGCCGCCCCCTTGCCGCTGCCCGGGGCGCGCCAGGCATTGGAAAGACTCGGCCTGGTCGTCGAAGACACGGGCGCGAAACTCTTGTTGACGACCGCGGCGATCGCCGCCGCCCCTGAGACCCGCGCGCTCCTGCCCGCCGGCGTCGGCATCCAGGCGACCCCGGAAATCGAAACGGGCCGCGCCGAAGTCTGGCGCCGCCCGGACCGGGTGACCGAGCCGGCTTACCTGCAGTACACCTCCGGATCGACGAGCGCGCCCCGGGGCGTGATGGTCACCCATCGCAACGTCCTCCACAACCTGGCCAACATCGACGCCGGCTTCCGGCACACCTCAGAAAGCGTCATCGTAAGCTGGCTTCCCCATTTCCACGACATGGGGCTGATTTACGGCCTCTTGGCTCCCCTTTACTTGGGCCGGCCGTGTTACTTCATGGCCCCCGCCTCCTTCATCCGCCGGCCGCGGCTCTGGCTGGAGACGATCAGCGAATACCGAGGCACCCACAGCGGCGGCCCCAATTTCGCCTACGACCTCTGTGTGCGCCGCATCCCCGAGGCCGACCGCGAAGGACTGGACCTCGGCTCCTGGGAGGTGGCCTTCAACGGGGCCGAGCCGGTGCACGCGGAGACCCTGGACCGTTTCGCCCGGGCCTTTGCTTCCTGCGGCTTCCGGCGCAGCACGCTCTACCCCGCCTACGGGTTGGCCGAGGCGTCCTTGAAGGTCTCCGGCGGGATCAAAGGGAACGGCCCGGCGCTGTTCGCCGCGCGCGCCTCCAGCCTGGCGCGGAACGAAGTGGCCGAAGCCGCCGCCGACAGCGGCGACGTCCGCGTCTTGGTGGGTTGCGGCGCGCCCGGCCTGGAGACGCGCGTGGCCATCGTCGATCCGGAGACGCTCCTTGAACTGCCCCCGGACAGGGTCGGCGAGATCTGGGTGAAGGGCCCCGGCGTTGCCGTCGGCTACTGGAACCGCCCCGAAGAGACCCGGACCACCTTCCACGCCCGCATCGCGGACACCGGTGAAGGGCCGTTTCTGCGCACCGGCGATCTGGGCTTCCTGCGCGACGGCGAGCTCTATGTCGTTGGGCGGCTCAAAGACCTGATCATCGTCCGGGGGATGAACCACCACCCCGCGGACCTGGAATTGACCGCCCGCAAGGCCCACCCGGACGTCGGCGCCTCCATCGCCGCCGCTTTCTCGGTCGAGAGCCAAGGTCGGGAGGGCGTCGTCCTGGTCATGGAAGCGCCGCGCCGGATGTCCGGGCCTGCAGAGGCCGTCGCCCAGGCGGTACGGCAGCGTATCGCCGAGGAACACGAACTGCGGGTCGCGATCCTCGTCCTGGTCCGCAAAGGTTCCATACCACGCACTTCCAGCGGCAAGATCCAGCGCCGGCTCTGCCGCGACCTTTACTTCGCCGGGCGGCTGCCCGTCCTTTATGAAAGCCGCCTCGAGGACGCCGGGCCGGCCGCGGAGGCGCTTCCCATCAACCGCGAGACGGTGCTGGCGGCCGGCGGAACCCAGCGCCGCCGGCTGGTGGAAGAACACTTGACGGATCTGCTGGCGCGGCTGCTGCACGTGCGGCCCGGCAACATCACCCCCGGGCGCGCGCTCACCGAGTTCGGCCTGGACTCGCTGCGGGCCGTGGAGATCCAGAACGCCGTCGAGAAGAGCTTCGGGGTAGCGGTGGAAGTCGTCGACCTGCTGAACGGTCTCACCTTGGACGAACTCGCCGGCCGGATCCTTTCCGGACTCGAGACAGCCGCCGCCGTCGCGGAGCGAATCCCGGCCCTGGGACGGAATGAGCACCCGCTGTCGTTCGAACAGGAGCGCCTGTGGCTGCTCGACCGCATCGTCCCGGGCAACTCCGCCTACCACCTCCCGCTGGCTCTCCGCCTCCAGGGCGTTCTCGATCCCGACGCCTTCCGCCGCGCCGTGGCCGCGGTCGCGCGGCGGCAGGAATCCCTCCGCACCGTCTTCGGAATGCGGGAAGGCATCCCCGTGGCCGTGGTCCGGGAACTGCCGGTGGAACAGATCCCTGTCCAATTCGAGGATCTCACCGGCCTGACCGAGGCCGACCGTTTCGACGAAGCTTGCGAGCGCGCCGTCCGCGCTGCCCGCGAGGCCTTCGACCTCGAGCGCGGCCCGCTGTTCCGCTGGCGTATTTACCGGCTCGGCGAAAACGACTACCTGGCCCTCATCGTCACCCACCACATCATCAGCGACCTCTGGAGCCTGCGCCTCTTCCTCGAAGAGGTGTTCGAAGCTTATGCGGATCTGCGGGCCGGCGAGGAAGTGCGGCTGCCGGCCCTGCCCGTGCAGTACGGGGATTTCGCCGTGTGGCAGCGTGAGCGCCTCCAGGGGGAGCGTCTTCATAGGCTGCAAGAATTCTGGCGACGCAAGCTCAGCCATGCCCCCGTACTCACGTTGCCGGCGGACCGCCCCCGCCCGGAGAAGCCCACCTACCGCGCGTCCAGCGAGGCCGTCGCCTTCCCAAGCGAGCTCACCAGCGCCCTCCGCAACTTTTGCCGCCGGGAGAAGACCACCCTCTTCACGGTGCTCCTGGCGGCCTTCAAAGCGCTTGCCGCCCGCATCAGCGGGCAGGAAGACCTCGTCGTCGGGACGACGAACGCCAGCCGGAACCGCCCGGAGCTGGAGCGATTGATCGGCTTCTTCGCCGCGCCGCTGGCCACCCGCACGGACGTCACGGGCGATCCCGCCTTCCGCGAGCTCGTGCGCCGGGTGCGCAGCGGCCTCCTGGAGGTCTACGAACACCAGGAACTGCCGTTCGCCAAGGTTGTCGAAGCGGCGCATCCGGACCGCCAGGCGGTCTATACGCCGCTGTTCCACATCATGTTCAGCCTGGTGCAGCCGCTCGTCACCGAGATCGACCGCCCGGACTTCACCGTCGAGCCCGTGGATCTCCCGGTCACCGCCACGGACTTCGATCTGTTCCTCAACATCTTCGACGAGCCGAAGTCGCTTCGCGCCCTGGCGGTCTACAATCGCGACCTCTACGACGCGCCCACGATACGCCGCCTCATTACCGCCTATCTCGAACTGCTGCAGGCCGCCGTCGAGAACCCGGAGACGAGACTCTCCCGGTTGCCGGTGATCCCCGAGCTGCGACGGGTCGGCAAGGAGCCGCCTCCGGCCGAACCGGCGGTCGTCGTCTCGGCTACCTTCACGGCGGAGCCGCTGGAGGAGATCCTTCGGTTCTGGATGGGTGAACTCGGCTTCGACTACCAGGTGCGCTTCGCTCCGTACAACCAGGTCTTCCAGGAACTGCTCGACCCGTCCAGCGCCACCCGGTCGAATACCAGGGGGATCAACGCCGTCCTGGTCCGGCTCCAGGATTGGGCGGGCGGAGACTCCCGCGCCGCCGAGATCGAGCACAATGCCGAAGAGTTCCTCCGGGCTCTGCACACGGCGGCCGGCGCCGGAGCATCCTATCTGGTCTGCTTGTGCCCTGCCTCGCCGGAATTCCTCGCCGTGGAAGCGAACCGCAGACTCGTCGACCAGATCGAAGAGCGCATTGCGGCGGCCTTCACCGGCGCCGGGCGCGTCCACGTGGTCAAGAGCGCCGAAATCCTGTCGCTGTATCCCGTAGCCGACTACCACGATCCTCACGGTGAGCGTCTCGGCCACGTGCCTTACACCCCCGAGTTCTATGCCGCCCTCGGGACGATGATCGCGCGGAAGGTCCACGCCGTCCGCACGCGGCCTTTCAAAGTGATCGCGCTCGATTGCGACCAGACGCTGTGGCGCGGCGTCTGCGGTGAGGACGGACCGGAAGGGGTCGTCATCGACGGGCCCCGGCGGGCGCTGCAACAGTTCATGAAGCAGCAGCGCGAGGCCGGCATGCTTCTCACCCTGGTGAGCAAGAACAGTGAAGAAGACGTTTGGGCCGTCTTCGACAGCCACCCGGAGATGCCGCTGAAGCGTGAGGATTTCGTCGCCTGGCGCATCAATTGGGAGCCGAAGTCGGAGAACCTCGAGCAGCTCGCCGCCGAGCTGGACCTCGGGCTCGACACTTTCGTCTTCATCGACGACAACCCCGCCGAGTGCGCTGCAGTCGAGGCGGCGCTCCCGCAAGTGCTCACCCTGAACCTGCCGCGGGAGCCGGAGCGGATCCCGGTCTTCCTGCGCCACGTCTGGGCGCTCGACCACCTCGCCGCTACCGAGGAGGACAAGAAGCGCTCGCAGATGTATGGCCAGGCCCTCGAGCGGCGTCGCCTGCAGCAGCAGGTCTCGACGCTGGCCGAATTCCTGGCCGCCCTCCAGCTCCGGGTAGAGATCGAACCCGTTCGCCCGAAGCATCTGCCCAGGGTGGCGCAGTTGACCCAGCGGACCAACCAGTTCAACTGCACCACCATCCGGCGGGACGAGGCCGAAGTTGCCGAGTTCCTGAAAGAAGGCGAGGGATTCGTCGCCCATGTCTCAGACCGCTTCGGCAGCTATGGGCTGGTCGGCGTCGCGCTGTTCAGCGCGCGAGACGGTGTTCTCGACGTCGATACCTTCCTGCTGAGCTGCCGGGCGTTGGGCCGCGGCGTCGAGCACCGCATGCTGGCCCGGCTCGGGGAAATCGCCCTGGAGCGGGGCTTCAGAACCGTCCGGCTCAACTATCGGCGGACCCCCAAGAACCGCCCGGCGCGCAAGTTCCTGGACTCGGTGGCGCAGCCCGAGCGCGGCGACGGGGAAACGGCCGTTTACGTCTTGCCTGCTGCCGCCGCAGCGGCCGTCTCCTACGACCCGGAGCAAGCGCCGGCCGAACCCCAGCCCACATCCTCCGGAACGCCGCCCGCGGGCGAAGAGCCGGGGCGCTCCATCGATTATGCCCGGATCGCCGGGGAGCTCCACGATCCGGCGGAGATCCTCCGACGCGTCCGCTCCGAGCTTCGCTCCGACGCCGTCAGCACCGTCCCTTACGAGCCCCCGCGCACCCCATTGGAGCGCCGGCTCGCCGAGATCTGGTCGGAGATGTTGAACGTGCCGAAGGTGGGGATCAACGACAACTTCTTCGATCTCGGCGGCCACTCGCTGCTGGCCGTGCAGTTGCTCTCCCGGGTGCGGGAGGAGTTCCAGGCGGACCTGCCCCTCGACGTCGTCTTCACCGGAAACTTCAGCGTGGCCGAACTGGCGAAGGCCATCGAATTGTATGAAATCGAGCAAGCAGACAAAGAGGAGTACGAAAAACTGCTCGAGGAACTGGAAGGGCTCTCCGATGAAGAAGTCCGCGCCTTGCTCGAGCAGGAGGGCGAAGAGACGGATGCGAAGTGACGCTTGTGCGTACAATAGCGGCGGGGAGGCGGCCGCCGCGCGCTCCCCGGAGCGATCCTGAACGATGCGGGTTTTGTTGACGGCCAACGCTTCCTACGTGCCGCCCCGCGGGGGCTCGACCCGCAGCAACCTCGTTTGGCTCGAGTACCTCGCTTCCCGGGGTCACGACGTCCGTGTCGTCGCGCCGACCGCCCCCGCTGACACTCCCGAATCCGCTTACCGCGTACGCCATGACCTGGAAGAGCAGCAGATCCAGGTCACCCGCGTCAAGACGGACCACAAGCTGGGCTTCGAGGTCCTGCAGCGCGGCGAGATTACGGTCTATTCAGTGCAGGATCCAGCCAAGCTGCGCACCGTACTGCGGCGCAAGATCGCCAAGTACTCCCCGGACTGGGTGCTCGTCTCTTCGGAGGATCTCGGACAGGCGCTACTGGCCGAAGCGCTCGATGCCATGCCCGGCCGGATCGTCTACTTGGCCCACACGCCGCAGATGTTCCCTTTCGGGCCCGCCAGCCTGAACCCGAACTCCACCGGGGCGGCGCTGGTGTCGAAATGCGCCGCCATCGTGGTGATCGGTGAGCACATGGCCCGGTACGTGCGCGAGCACCTGGGGCGCGAGCCGGTGGTGATCCATCCGCCCGTTTACGGAAAGCCGCCGTGGGAGTTCCGGGATCCGGACAAGCCGGGGCTGGTGACGATGATCAACCCGTGCGCCGTCAAAGGCGTCTCCATCTTCCTGGCGCTGGCGCGCCGGTTCCCCCAGTACAGTTTCGGCGCCCTCAGAGGCTGGGGTACCACCGCTGAAGACCTGGCCGCACTCGCCTCGCTGCCCAACGTGAAGATGCTGCGGAAGGTCAAGCACATTGGGGCGATCCTGCGCCGCACGAAGGTCCTGATGATCCCTGCCCTGTGGTACGAAGGGTTCGGTCTGGTGGTGATGGAGGCCATGCTGCGGGGCATCCCGGTGCTGGCCAGCAATATGGGCGGGCTGGTGGAGGCGAAGATGGGCACCCGTTACGTGCTGCCCGTCAGGCCGATCGAAAAATACACGACGCGGTTCGACGAGAACCGCATGCCCGTGCCCATCGTCCCTCCACAGGACATCGGCCCCTGGGCCGCCGCGCTCGAGGAATTGATGGAGAATCCGGAGATCTACCGGCGCGAGGCCCGTGCCGCCAGGGAGGCCGCGATGCGATTCGTCCCGAAGGTGAAGCCCTCGCATCTCGAAGAGTTCTTGCTGAAACTCGAGCCCAACGCTCCTGAGCCGGCTGCCCCCCGTCCGCCCGTCTCCGGCGCGCAGCCCCGGGACGCGCTGGCTCGACTCTCGCCCGAGAAACGGGCCTTGTTACTCAGACGATTGAAAGAGCGCGGCTCGGCGCCATGAAGCCGAAACCCGGAAACGGGCGCAGCGCCCATGCGAATACTGCTAGGGCAAAACTCGTTGTACTATCCCGCCTACGGCGGCGGTGACAAATCCAATCGGCTGCTGCTCGAGGCCCTGGCCGGGCGCGGACATGCCTGCCGCGCCGTAGCCCGAGCGCCGCGAAGCCCGGAACCCGGCGGGTACCTGGCGGAGCTGGCCGCCCGGGACATCGAGGACGCAACGGTCCAGGGCGGCGTGGTCCAGTTCACTCGGCGCGGCGTTGAGGTTCACGCCGTTGCAAGAGGCCGAAGCTTTCGCGGCTACTTCGCCGGCCAGCTCGGCCTCTTCCATCCGGATATCGTGATCCTTTCCACCGACGACCGCGGCCAGGTGCTTCTCGAAACCGCCCTCGAAGCGGACGTGGGGCGCGTCGTTTACCTCTGCCGGACCACCCTGGCCCTGCCTTTCGGACCGGAGTGCGCTTTCCCGAGCCAGGAGAAGACCGCTCTGCTCGAGAGGGCCGACGCCGTCGTGGGCGTCAGCGAATACGTGGCTCGCTACATCCGTGAGCACAGCGGCATCTCCGCCGTGGCGCTGCCGATCTCGCTGCTCGAAGGCGGACCGTGGCGGCAAGTAGGCAGGTTCGAGAACGAATTCATCACTCTCGTGAACCCGTGCGCGGTGAAGGGCATCTCGATCTTCCTCGCCCTCGCGGACCGGTTTCCCGGCCTCCGCTTCGCCGCCGTCCCCACCTGGGGAACCACGGCCGAGGACCGGCTCGAGCTTTCCCGCCGCAGCAACGTCACCCTCCTCGACCCGGTCGACGACATCGAGGAGCTGCTGGCCCGCACCCGGGTTCTTCTCGTCCCGTCTCTTTGGGCGGAGGCGCGGTCGCGCATCGTCGTGGAGGCCATGCTGCGGGGCGTGCCGGTTCTGGCCAGCGACGCGGGCGGCATCCCCGAGGCGAAGATGGGAGTGCCGTATCTGCTCCCGGTGAACCCGATCCGCCGTTACGAGCCCCGGGTGGACGACCGCATGGTCCCGGTGGCCTCGGTGCCGGAGCAGGAGATCGAGCCGTGGGCGGCCGCCCTCCAGGAAATCACGTCGGATCGCGCCCTCTGGGAACGGATCGCCGCCCAGTCCCGTGCGGCGGCCCTCCACTACGCCGGGAATCTTTCCGTCCGCCCGTTCGAGGAGTACCTGGAGCGGCTTGTAGCCCAGCCGCGCCCCGCAGCCCGGAGCGGCCGCCGCCGGCCGCGACCGGAGAGCCGTCCCGCGAAAGAGCGTCTCGCCGCGCTCTCCCGGGAAAAGCGGGCGCTGCTGGCCTTGCGGCTCAAGAAACGGCCCGAAACGGCCGCTTCACCGGCCCACCGTTGGTTCCCCGCCGCGGCCCGGCATCCCGAAGCTGTCCTGCGGCTGTTCTGTTTCCCTTACGCCGGCGGCGGAACGAGCGTCTACCGCAATTGGCAGGCCGCCATGCCTGCGGGAGTGGCCGTCGTCGCCGCCCGGCTGCCCGGACGCGAGAGCCGGGCCGCCGAGGCGCCCATCGCCGATATCGAGGAGATGATCCGGGCGGCGGCTGGGGCCATCGAACCGCTCCTGGACAGGCCGTTCGCTTTCTTCGGCCACAGTCTGGGGGCGATGATCTCGTTCGAGTTGGCCCGCGCTTTGCGGCGCCGCAGTCTGCCCATGCCTTCGGTTCTTCTGGTCGCCGCCGCCCGGGCGCCGCAATTGCGCAGGGGGGCCCCGGTGGACCGCGAGCCGTCCGACGAGGAGTTCCTGGAAGACATCCGGCGGCTGCAAGGCGTGCCGGAAGAGATCCTGCAAAACGGCGAGCTGCTTCGTTACCTCCTGCCCGCGCTCAAGGCGGACTCGCGCCTCGGCCGGCTCTACGTCTACCGGGACGAGCCACCGCTCGACGTGCCGATTCGAGCCTACGCCGGCGCGGAGGACGCCCGCCTCCCCAGGGAGGTGATCGAAGCCTGGCGCAGACAGACCCGGTCCTCCTTCGCGCTCCGGCAATTTCCCGGCGGCCACTTCTTCTTGCACACCGCCGAAAATGAGCTTCTGCGGGCGCTGAAGAAAGACCTCGAGGCCTTGGGTTTGCTCCCCGCCTGATGCTCCCCAACCACGCCCCGAGCAACCCTCCAACGCTCCTTATCCCCGCTGCCGCGTCCTCAAACGGCCAGAGATTCGGCGATGATGCTGCGGCTTACCCTGGGGGCCGGAATCCAATAAGTCCTGCGGCTCACGTGCAGCCGCAGCGTCTCGATCCGGACGCCCGTTTCCAGCTTCTTGATCACCCGATAGGCGGCCGAGAGGCTGACCTTGTCGGAAACCTGCGCTGCGCTCGAGTGCGGCGCATGCCCCGCCTGCGGCGTTTGCCTACCGAAACCCGGCGCGCCGATGAAGCCGGGCGCGCGCCGGCCCACCCTCTTCAGGAAATCGCTGCCCATTCGACTACCTTATCGACCCCAACCGCGGTGTCATCGCGCCTAAGGGAGGAAAGGCGGTTCCCCGGAGCAGCCCTGCGAGCGCCCGGCGCGGTTCCTTACACTGGGCCTGATGAAGGCCGCAGAAACCTATTTCGACCGGACCATGGAGCTGCTGGCGCGTCTCCGAGCCACCCAGATGGAAGCCCTCGGCCAGGCGGCGGAGATTTGCGCCGATGCGATCGCCGCGGGCGGACTGGTCTTCCTGTTCGGCAACGGGCACTCGCGGATGATGGCCGAAGAGATGACGCCGCGGCAGGGCTGCTTCCCGGGCTTCGTGGCCCTGGTCGAGCACGCGCTCTCGAACCACGCCAACATCGTGGGACCGAACGGGCTCCGCGGGCCGCTCTATCTGGAGAAATACGAAGGCTACGCCGAGCAGATCCTGAAAGGATTCCGTTTCGGTCCCCACGATGCGTTCCTGATCATCTCCACCAGCGGCATTCGCCCGGTGGTGGTCGAGATGGCCCTCGGAGCGAAGCGGCGCGGGATGCCGGTGATCGCCCTCGTCTCCCGCGCCCATTCCGATAGCGTCCCGCCGGCCCACTCCTCAGGAAAGAAGCTGGCCGAGATCGCCGACGTCGTACTGGACAATCAATGTCCGCCGGGTGACTGCATTCTCGAACTGGAGGGGCTGGGCTGGCACACCGGTCCAACCTCGACCATTACCGGCGCCATGCTCATCAATATGCTGCGCTGCGAGGTGGCTGCGCGGTTGCTGGAGCGGGGGATCCGCCCGGTACTGCTCCCGTCCCATCAGGTAACCGGGGATGCGTCGGTGGACGAGCAGATGGAAGCCTTCTACGAAGCCTACCGCAAGAGTCTCCGCCACCTGTATGAATGAAAGGGCCTCAGACCGTCCGCACGAGGGCGCCGTAGAGCTTCTCAAACTGCTGGAGGCTCAGTTGCTCGGCCCGCAGGGAGGCCTCGGGGAGTTCGCTGATCCGGGGATACAAGCTGCGTAGATTGTTCTTCAGCGTCTTTCGCTTCCCGCGAAAACAGGTAGAGACGAACTCGAGAAAGCGCGCCGGCTCGGCAACCAGCGGCCCCGGGTGGGGCTCGAGAATCACGACCGCCGACTCGACCTTCGGCGGCGGGGAGAACGAGCCCGGCGAGACGCGGCAGAGAACACGCACCTCGGCAAAGACGGCGGCGGCGACGGTGAGGTAACCGTACGTCCTCCTTCCGGGTCGGGCGGTGAGCCGGTCCGCCACCTCCTTCTGCACCAGCAAGACCGCGCGTGGGAACCGCGGCGTCAACTGCAGCACGCGCTCCAGAATCGGCGAAGTAATGTAGTAGGGGAGGTTGCCGGCGATCACGGCCGGCATGTAACGGGCGAGATCGGTTTTGAGGACGTCGGCCTGCAGAATCTCCAGATTCTCTACCCCGGAGAACCTGTGCCGCAGGCCCTCAACCAATTCCCGGTCGACTTCGACAGCCACGACGCGGCGCGCCCTCTCCAGCAGATAGCCGGTCAGGGCCCCTTTCCCCGGCCCGATCTCCACCACCGTGTCCACAGGCTCGGGAGCCGCCGCCTCCGCAATGCGGCGCAGTATGCCGGCGTTACGAAGAAAGTGCTGGCCGAGCTTGCGGGGCATCCTTACCAGGCGGCATCAGCCGGAGCTCCCCCGCCGCGGGGCTTCTCCCTCTGGGCTCAATCCCTCCGCTCACACGGGGCCTGCCCTCAGCCCCGCACCTCCACCGAATTGCCGCGAAGGGTGATCCGAATCCGCCCCATCCGGGGTTGGCCGAAAGTCGTGGCCGGTGTGAACTGCGTGCAGAGCAGCGTGTTTTCGATATAGCGTCGAAGCTGTGGATCGTGTTGCCACACCTGGCCCGGCGGCGCCGAGTAATCCACCATCCGGCCGTTGTCGTCCACCAGGACGTCCACCACGATGTCGCCCTGGATGACGCCGAACGACAGAATCGACTGCTTCACCGCGGCCTCGGTGGAAAGGATCGTCGGCACATCCTCGCCCGTGGACGCCGCCCGCACCGCGAGCGTCGGCGCCAGCATGCTGAACAGCAGCACCGCCGTCAACAGGCCGCCCGCCGCCGGAATCGCCACCGGCCGCATCAAATTGGCACACCAGACACGCGCCAGATCGAACCAGTAAACCGCTGCCGTGCGCCACGACTCCAAACGCCGGCGCTCCGCCAAATGGCGCGAGGCGGCCACCCGCAGCCGCATCGTCAGATCTTTGGACGCCCGCAACCGGGGCAGCGCCCTCAGCGACGCCGTCACGGCCCGGAGTTGGTGAATCCGCAACGCGCACTCGCTACATTCGTCGATGTGACGGCGTGCTTCCTCGAGCCCCTCCGGCCCGGTCAGGCCGTCAAGAGCGGAGGAAACCCTCTCGACTGCATCGCGGCACTTCATGGCGAGCTACCTTCCATCTTCCTCGGCTGTTCTCGGGGACCACATTAGCGGCCGCTCCTTCACCAGCCGGCTTTCCAGTTCGTTGCGCAGGGCCTCGCGCCCTCTCAAAATCCTGGATTTCACCGTGCCGATAGAGACCCGCAGCACCTCGGCGATCTCTTCGTAAGTAAGCCCTTCGATATCCCTCAACACCACGGCCTCGCGGAATACCGGCTTGATCCGCGCCAGCGCTGCCTCGATCAAAGCCATCGTCTCGCCGCGCAGAACTTGTTCATAGGGAGACCTTCCGGGATCCGGCAGCGTGTCGCCGTAGTTCCGGCCGCCGCGGTTTTCATCGGCCGGTGCGTCGATTTCCACTTCCCGCTTCCGGTGCCGGGTGAACCAGCGCCGCTGGTTGTGCGCTTCGTTCACGGCGATGCGGTAGATCCATGTCTTCAGACTGCTTTCGCCGCGGAACGATCCGACCTTCCGGAAGATCTTGAGGAAGACCTCCTGAACTACGTCAGCCGGGTCGTCGCCCGGACCCACCAGACGGCACACGAGGTTGTATACGGGGTGCTGGTAGCGTTGAATCAACTCCTCGTAAGCTTCCTCCCGGCCGAGCTGCAGGGCCGCGACCAGAGCCTGTTCGTCGGCCGCCAGCGATCCCTTGCTCCCCCGCTCCACGGCAGGGAAGGGATCGAGATCCAAACTGACCGTCGTATCAGCCACGCCCGCGTGCCTCTGTTCTGATTGTACCTGGAGCCGTTGCGACGCCGCGGCGTTGGTTCCACCACCCTAGACGCCCGGGCCGCACCGAAAGTTCCCGGCGGCGCCGGAGAAGAGCCCTCTCATCGGCGGATCAAAGCTGGACAGTGGGCGGCCGCACCGCCGTCCCCCGGGACAATACGCGCGCGTAAAAGGCCTCATAACGCGGGATCACCAGAGAGCTGGAGAAGCGCTCTACGGCCGTGCGCCTCGCCGCCGTCGACATCCGCCGGTACCGCTCTGCATCGGTGAACAGCTCCAGCACGCGCGCCGCCATCGCTTCGATGTCTCCCGCCTCTTCGAGGAATCCGTCGACGCCGGCAGTGATCACCTCCGGCAGCCCCCCGGTACGCGTCGCCACCGGCGGCACACCGCACGCCATGGCCTCCAGCGCAGCCAACCCGAACGCCTCCAGCTGGCTCGGCAGCAGGAGAACGTCGGCATGGGGAAGCAGCCGCTCGATACGGCCCTGCTTGCCCATGAAGTCCACGTACTGCTCCAAGCCCAGTTCCCGCGTCAACATCTCAGCCGGCCCCCGCTCGGGACCGTCGCCCACCATCAGCAGTTCCGCGTCCACCGTTTCGATCACCCGCTCGAGGATGCGGATGCAGTCCAGCGGCTGCTTCACCGGCCGGAAGTTCGAGATGTGGATCAGCGTCTTCCGGCTCCGCCGCTTCTCAGCCAGCGGTTTGTAAAGCTCGCAGTTGACGAAGTTGTGGATCACCTCTACCGGTTTTTCGATGCCGAAGACTTCGATGGTGCGCTGCCGCAGGTATTCGCTCACGGCGGTGAGCCCGTCGGACTGCTCGATCGAGAACCGGGTGATCGGAAAGTAGGAACGGTCCGCGCCGACCAGAGTGATATCGGTCCCGTGCAGCGTCGTCACCACCGGCAGCCGCCGCCGCGGCGCAAGCATCTGCCGGGCTAACTCCGCCGATACCGAGTGAGGGATGGCGTAATGGACGTGGAGCAGGTCCAGCCCGTAACACTCGGCCACTTCGGCCATCCGTGAGGCCAGCGCCAGAGTGTAAGGCGGAAACTGGAACAACGGGTATGTCGTGACCTCGACCTCGTGGTAGTGGATGCGCTCGGATTCCGTGTCGAGACGAATCGGATTGGCGTAAGAAATGAAGTGGACCTGGTGGCCTCGCGCGGCCAGTTCCTGCCCGAGTTCGGTGGCCACGATCCCCGAGCCCCCGAAAGTAGGGTAGCAGGTGATCCCGATCTTCACGTCTTGAGAATCTCACGCCCCGCTCCGGGGATGCAAAGACTCCGTCCGCCGGCTACCGGGACGCGCTCGAAAGCCGCAAGAGCGCGTAGCCGATCGCGCCGTTCAGATTCTCGGCCGGCCGCGGCCGGTCTCCACCCCCGAACCACACGTGAAATGAAGCCCCGCCCGCCGGCAGCACCGTCGCATCGCAGACCACCTCGGCGTTCCACGGCTCGCTCCCCGCCAGCGCCGCCCCGCGGGAAGCGCGCTCCCAGTGCACCCCGTCGACCGAAACCGCCAATCCCAGCCGGCGGCGCTCGGCACGGTCCCGGCCCGTGTAGAGCATCCAGTAGCGCCCGCCGAAGGCCCAGACGGCCGGCTCACCCAATCCCGCTTCGTCGAAGGCGCCCGGCGGGCCCAGTTCCAGAACCGGATTCGATCGCAGCTTGCGCCACCGCACGCCGTCTTCGGAAACCGCCACCCCCAGGCGCTGGCGCCGCGCCCGGTCCTGCCCGAGATAATACAGGTAGAATCGGCTTCCCACCTCGACCACGTAAGGGTCGCCAACGCCCCGCTCGTCCCACGCGCCTCGGGGCCCCACCCCCAGCACGGGCTCGGGCAGCTTCTCCCACTTGAAGGCGTCGCGGCTGCGCGCCAGCCCGATCCGGGGCGGATCGCCGGCCTGGTACCAGTAGTAAAATTCCCCCCCGGCCATGCCGAGGTGGCCGTTGGCGGCGATGTAGTCCCCTTCCCAGGTGTCCGGATCCGGGGAAAGCACCTTGCCACGCTTCTCCCAGTGGATCCCGTCGTGGGAAACGGCCAGCCCGGTGTGCCACGTCCGCCCGTCGTAGCCCGAATACAGGTTGTAGAAGATCCCACCGTGCAAGACGACGGAAGGGTTCAGCGCGTCCACTGCGTCCCACTCGCCGGGCGCTCCGCGCGGCAACACCGGCTCTTCCAGAACCTCCCAGCTCCATTCCGGCAACGGCCCTTCCGGCCCGAGGGCGGGCAGGGTGAAGTCCGCGTAGCCGCTGCAGCCGGCGAGGCTGAAGAGCGCTCCGGCGAGCCACCAGGCCGCCCGCGGCGCCCCCCTGCGTCTCACGCCGGGACCCTCACCCACAGCGACGCCCCCTCGCCGGGACGCGAATCCACCGCCAGGTCTCCTCCCAGATCTCGCACCCGGCGGCAGATGGAGGCCGGCCCCATCCGCAGATCGCC
>Ga0256841_1001346_pt1 | contig 21597 bp, 14 predicted proteins | sample 356308metaG_FD_185971 | JGI IMG/M metagenome (GOLD analysis project Ga0256841, IMG submission 185971) | Hydrothermal vent microbial communities from Mid Atlantic Ridge, Atlantic Ocean - 356-308 | ecosystem: Environmental > Aquatic > Marine > Hydrothermal vents | place: Atlantic Ocean: Mid... | reverse complement strand
CTGCACGGGAATGACATTGGCAGGAGCGGTATGATTATGTGTCATGCCCAACTTGATTGGGCATCCAGTTCTTCTTAGCTATTCTATACCATATAATTTATCATACAAATCGATCCATTCCGGATTTTCCTTTTCAATTAAATCGAGTTTCCATTTTCGATTCCACTTTTTAAGCTGTTTTTCTCTTTTCAATGCATCATAAATATAGGTATATACCTCTACATGAACCAGACGATGAACCTTATATTTTTTGGTAAATCCATCTAATAAATCGTTTCTGTGTTCATAAATCCGTTTTGCAATATTGTTGGTTACCCCGATATAGAGGGTCCCATTACGCTTACTGGCTAAAATATAGACATAATACTTTTTCATATTTTTATTACTATCATCGTGTTATGACTATTCGGCTCTGTCGTGGCCTGCCCGTCCTTTGTTAAGATCAACTTGATTGAGCATCCAGATTTTTATCCGGGTGGCGAGAGCATCCCTGGATTCCCGTTTGCACGGGAATGACACGGTTGGGTAAATAACCTTCAGACACATGTCCGAGTGAAATATTCCCGGATTCCCGTTTGCACGGGAATGACATTGGCAGGAGCGGTATGATTATGTGTCATGCCCAACTTGATTGGGCATCCAGGTGTTTATCCGACTGGCGAGAGCATCCCTGGATTCCCGCTTGCGCGGGAATGACACCCCTGCCAGGGACTTACCAGGGGAATCTTCCGGAACACTTATCCGGTGTACTTCCTATTTCCTTTTTTCTCTTTTCTCTTTCCTAATCTCTCACTCTCCTCGTACCACTGTCCAATTCCCGTCACAAACAGGATGAATGATCTTCTGCTGCTGAATATAATCGGCCAGAATATTGCGCATTTCCTCATCGGATTTAAAAAGAATCTGTTTCTCGCTGACATGAGCTGCGGCCATATGTCCGCCTCCGCCCATAGCACGGTAACTGTTCAGAGCCACTTTGTACCGTCGGTGCATGTCCAGGGGCCGGCCCGTTTTTAAATAAATGATTGGTCCGACCGTATTCTCCCCCGTATCGTCCTCTCGTGTTACGGTTATTTTGTATTTGATGCCCTCGGCCATATCGTAATTATATCCGGCCATTTTGGGATTGGCTATAATTTTGTCACCTTTTTTCAGATAGTACCGGGCGCAGTATTGCAAATAATCCCTTATCTGTTGTCCGGTCATTTCCACCACATAAAGAAAATTCTCATAGCGATACATACCGTAAACATCCTTGATGCGGATTTTCCCCGGCGGAATTTTGAAATGATCGTTGAACGAAGCGGCAAAGGAGATGTCCGCTTTTGTGTAGGCCATTTGGGCCCGGTTTATCAACTCGACTACCGGGTTGTCCTGAAATCGGGCATTACGGGCGCTCAGGGTATCGGTTAAAGTGGCGATCGGTTGACGTATATAGGCTAAGGTTTTCTTATGATAGTATTTCGTCAAGTCCATAATGGCCGGTGACGGTATAACTTTTTTCATCGGTTCCAGCCAGCCCTCTTTTGCAATGACTTGCCATGGCCTTCGGGTGCTCTGTTCCTTTTTTCTTAAAATGATTTCGGCTACTCCCAGGTTGCGTGCCCAGGAGCCGGCATTGATCAGTAGAGTCCGTTCGGTATGGGTAAGCACGATGCGCCCCTTTTTGGGATAGGGCCGGTGCGAATGACCGGCAAAGATCACGTCAAAACCGGTAACTTTCCGGGCCACCAAGGCCGAGGCGTTTTCATTGGGCAGACCCAGGGCAGCGGTTTGTTTAGCACTGTATCCCGAGTCCAGACCTGCATGGAATAAACCCACCAGTACATCCACCTGTGGTCGGACAAGCGGAACATATTTTCGCGCTGTTTGCACCATGTCTTTCCAGGTAATTCCCGGATACAGGGACGGTTCCAGCCACATGGGAATGCCCGGAGTGGTTAAACCGATAATGCCGATCTTGATACCGTTGTGTTCGATGATGGTATAAGGCTTGAAGAAGGTGCGACCATCCGGAAGCACGCTGTTGGCAGACAGCCAGGGGAAGTGTGATTCGTCCCGGGCGCGCAAATAGGTAAACAGCCCCTGCTCAATATCGTGATTGCCCACGGCCATAGCCGAGTAGCCCATAAAGTTCAGGGTTAAAATCATCGGATTGGGTACGGAAGTCTCGATACGGTTAAAATAATAGATCAGGGGTGTACCCTGTAGCAAATCCCCGCCATCTACCAATACCACATTCTTATGCTTTAAACGGTAATCGATTACCCGTGTAAATATCCTGGCCAGACCATAGTCCGCCGCTTTGTCCTGAAAATAATCGTAGGGCCGGACATGCCCGTGTACATCGGTGGTCTGTAGAATATAAAGTGTATCGGTCTGCGCCCATAAACGGCCGAATCCGAAAAATAAAAGAAACAGAAATAGCGTACGCATGGCAGCTCCCTAAAATGATTCATTTAAGCCTGAAGTTCAGAATATTCTTTTTTCATTGCAATTTAAATTCTATATTATACTAAAGCTAAACGCGAACAGCCAAATACGCAAAAACGAACCATCTACAGACCGATGTCCGTCACAAGCAAACAGCAACTGGGACAAAAAGGGGAAGACCTGGCAGAACAATTTCTCAGAAGGGAAGGCCACCGCATCTTGTTCCGTAATTTCCGCTATGGAAAGAGCGAACTGGATATTGTTTCCCTTCAGGGAGATACCCTGATCATTAGTGAAGTAAAAAGTTATCATGCCCGGCCTCTCGGTGCCGCCGAATACCGGGTCGATAAACACAAGCAACGCCTGCTTATCACCGGTACACATGGATTACTCAGTGAGCATCCGCGTTATAACAATTTGAATATCCGTTTTGATGTCATTATCGTGGATTTTTCCCGTTATCCGGCAAAAATAACCTGGCATCAGGCCGCTTTTTGGGATGAACAGGGCTGGAATGAGGATTAAATCGCACGTAAACCGATTCACCTTATTAGCAAAGGATCGAACTATGTTTCAAAAATACCGTTCCCTTTTTCCTGTAACAACGCAAAAAATATATCTGAATCATGCTGCCATCTCACCCCTGTCCACCCGGGTTACCGATCGTCTGGATGAATTCATTGATCAGCGTAGTTTCGGAGTGATCGATAACTTCAAGAATGGGGCTCGTCTGCGCGATAAAACCCGTGAAATTATCGGAAAGATGATCCATGCTCCGGCGGAACAAATCGCCTTTATTCAGAACACTTCAACCGGCTTTAATTATTTGGTAAACGGTCTTTCTTGGAAAAAACAGGATGAGATTATTCTCTTTGAAAATGAATTTCCCAGCAATATCTATCCTTTCCTGAATGTACAAAAGCGTTTCGGAGTAAAGATTAAATTTGTGCCCGCCCACGGGGGACAATTTAAATTGGATGATATTGCCGCCCGGATCACCCCGCACACGCGCTTGCTTTCGGTAAGTTTCGTAGAATTTTCCAACGGTTTTCGTAATGACCTGGCGGGTATCGGGCAGCTTTGTAAGGAAAATGATGTGATCTTTTCAGTAGACGGTATTCAGGGCATAGGTGCCCTTCCGCTCGATGTGCAGCAATGCCGGATCGATTTTTTATCGAACGGCGGCCATAAATGGTTGATGGGTACCATGGGGGCCGGATTTATGTATATAAACCCGACTTTGCTTGAACGCCTGCAACCGACTTTTACCGGTTGGCTGGCCGTGGAAAACGCCTGGGATTTTTCAAACTACGAATTAAAATTTCTACCCGATGCCCGTCGTTATGAATATGCAACCGCTAATTTTTTGGGCATTGCCGCTTTATCGGCCTCTGCCGAAATATTAATGGAAGCCGGAATTCCTCGTATTGAAAGACATCTTTTAAACCTCGGAAAACAATTAATAAACGGTTTAACCGCACTCGGAATGCGCTTTGCCGGTTCGGATCAACCGGAACACCGTTCCGGTATATATTCATTTTCCGGTAAACAAACTGAAAAATTGTTCGAGTATTTACAGGCGCACGATATTATTTGTTCTTTGCGCAAGGGCATGGTACGCATTGCGCCCCATTTTTACAATACGGAGGATGAGATCAACGAAGTGATCGCAGTAGTAAAGAACTTTTATTCTGAATGATTTGAAGCGCATAAAGGGTCCAATCAAATAACCTGAAACTGGAAATGTGAAATTTTCTCCGCAAATAAAATTCGGAGGCAGTATGAAAAAGCATCTTACAAAAATCGGTATTGGAATTTTACTGGGTATTGCTGCGGCGGTAGTAGTCTGGATATTAGCCAAATATGTGGCCGGAGACCTGTTCTATACCTATGAAGCGAAAACCTATGACTGGCGTATTAAAAAGAAATTTACCCCCAATATGCCCACCATCGAAGATATCATAATCATCGATATCGATGAACGCAGTAATCAGTTACTCGGAAAATTCAGCCAGTGGCCGCGGGAATATCATTCGAAAATCGTCCGCTTCTTAAAAAAAGCCGGAGCCGTTGCCGTCGGTCTGGATATCCTGTATGATCGGGATATCTGGCATCCCGAACAGGATAAGGAATTTGTTCAAACAGTGGCCGGTTCCGGGAATGTCTATACGGCCTTGTATTTTGCTCAGGCCGATTCGGATAACTGGCGGCCGGTAATGACCGAAGAGCCCAAAGGGTTTGATGCCCGCAAGAATTATTACACCCTGCCGCCTTATGAAACGCGTCGCTTCCATAGGGAAGAGCGCTTGGAGAGCGGTTTTTTCGATTTGCTTAACGCCAGCAGGGGCTGCGGGCATGTTAATTTTAACGGAGATGTGGACGGCGTGGTGCGGCGTATCAATTTGTTCACTGATTTTAACGGCCACCTGTATCCTTCGTTGGGTTTCCGAATGTTCATGGATCTGATCGGCACCGATTCCCTAAATCTGGACGTCAAGAGCCAAAAAATGCAGCTATTCGCTCAGGGACAGTTGCTTACGGAAATCCCTGTGGACGAAAACGGCAATATGCTTATTAATTATGCCGGTCCTTTCAAATCCTTCCGCTATATCAGTTTTTACGATGTTCTGCACGCGAAAGAGCGCAATCTTCCGCCGGAAATTTTTCAGAATAAAATCGTTCTTCTCGGTACTTCGTTGGCCGGTCTGTTCGATTTGAGAAACGTCCCTTTTATGCAGGCTTTTCCCGGTGTGGAAATTCATGCCAATATCCTCTATACCTTATTGACCCAGAATTTTATCCATCGCCTCAGTGCCTGGAAAACATTTCTGATTATGATTGTTCTCGGAGCGGTTCTCGGCATTTTGGTCAGCTATGTGGGCCCCGTACTCAGCATCGTTCTGACGCTGTTGCTCGGCTTCGGTTACGTATTCGGTGCGACCATGATCTTTATGTCCCACAATGTCTGGATTGATATTGTCACCCCCGTGTTGACTCTGTTCTTTACCTTTACGTTTGTTTATATGTACCGTTATATGACCGAAGAAAAAAACAAGCGTTTCATCCGCAGTACCTTCTCCCACTTTGTCACCAAATCGGTGGTGGATGAGTTGCTGGCCAATCCCGATAAGATCAAACTCGGCGGTGAGAAAAAGGTCTGTACCGTGCTTTTCAGCGATGTGGCCGGTTTTACAACAATTTCGGAAAAGCTGGCCCCGGAAGCCCTGGTGAAACTATTAAATGAATATTTAACGGAGATGACCAATATCGTGTTCAAATATAACGGTATGCTCGATAAGTACGAAGGCGATGCTATTATGGCTGTTTTCGGGGCACCGATCGATCATGGTAACCATGCCTTCAATGCCTGTGCCACGGCCCTCGATATGCAGGATCAGTTACTGAAAATGCGCAAAATGTGGCGCAAGATGAATAAACCGGAATTATCGGCCCGAATCGGCCTGAACACGGGCCCCATGGTTGTGGGTAATATGGGTTCGGAGACGCGCTTCGATTATACGGTCATGGGCGATGCGGTAAATCTGGGAGCTCGTCTGGAACCCGCGAATAAAGTCTACGGCACAAAGATCATGATCGGTGAGGAAACTTATAAAAAAGCAGGCGATACGATCATCGTTCGGCCTCTTGATTTACTGCGGGTAAAGGGTAAAACCGAACCCGTAAAAGTGTATGAACTGCTCAGCACGGCCGAAAAAGGGATACCGGATGAAATGAAGCGGGTTTTGGATTCCTTTAACAAAGGATTCACCAACTATCTGCGCCAGGACTGGAATGCGGCCATTGCCGAATTCCAGCAGGCCCTGTCGATTAAGGCCAATGACGGCCCGTCGAGACGTTATCTGCAACGTTGCCAGATATTCAAACAGAATCCTCCGGGGGATGATTGGGACGGTGTGTACACCATGAAAACAAAATAAAACGAGTCAGGGAAATTTCGAATCCGGGGTGATCGAGGCTTGTTCCATGGCTATTTCTGCACGGTAAACAGGGAATACAAGCCCAGGGTCAGGAAGATAAGGTTACCGAGCCAGGCCGCCAGCAAAGGGGGTAATTCACCCTGATGTCCCAGTACCTGTCCGACACGGATAATGATGAAATAAATGAAGCTGATCAGCAGGCTCAAACCGAAACTTAAGCCGGCCCCGCCCCGTCTTTTCCGGGAAGCAAAAGGTGCGCCGAGCAGTACTACGATCAGATTGGCAAAAGGCAGGGAAAGTTTTAGATGACGTTCCACAATCCATTTGCGGGTATCGGCACCGATGGATTGCAAACGGGTGATAAAATGGTTCAATTCATTTAAACTCATCTCTTCCGGTTTCTTTTGCACCACAGACAATTCTTGCGGTTCGATGCGGGTATGGGTCAATACGGAATCTTTAAAACTACTCAATATTTCCTTGTTGCTTGTAAAACGGCGTACGTGCCCGTTCTTAAGAATCCAGTGATTATTTTTCCAGATCATCCGGTCGGCATCAATGCGTTCTATCAATTCCGAGCCCTTAAAAGTTTTAATACTGACTGACCGGGCCGTATTGGTTCGTCCGTTGAAATATTTAATATTAAAAGTACGTTGCGGACTGTCTTTTACATAGATATTACTGCGGGATTTCTGATCCGGGCGGGTCAGGTGCTCAATATCATAGCGGCGTATATCCCAGCGGCGCTGATTCGATTCGGGCACGATCAGTTCATTAAAAAAGCCGGCAGCAATACTGATCACGAAAGCCAATACAAATAAAGGTCGTAAGAGGCGATACAGACTGACACCGGCCGAAAGTTCGGCTACGACCTCGTTATGCTGAGCCAACCCGTTCATAGAGAATAAGGCCGCCAGAAGCATATCAACCGGTAGAGTAAGGCTGATGATATAAGGAATGTAATACAGATAGTACATGAAAACCTGGTGCACGGTCGCCCTTTGGTCCATGAAGCGCGAAACGTTTTCAATCAGATCGATGACCAAAAAAAGAATCACCCAGGCAATAACGGCAATGGCTAAATTGATCAGGAAGCGTTTCAGTAAATAGCGATCGAGTAATTTGAGCATATGTCTAACCGTTCCCCCGCTTGAAAAATTTTTGTAAACGATCCCAGGGAATAAAGGAAGTCTCCCGGATCGCCCGCCAGACCAAATAGAGACCGCCTGCACCGGTTAAGATATTTGCCGCCCACATGGCTACAAAGGGAGACAGGTATTGACGATCGGCCAGGTCTTCTCCTCCGATCAGGAACACCCAGTAGAGCAGGAAAAAACCGATGCTTAAACTGATAGCCACTCCCATGCTGCCTTTCCGGGCCATGATTCCCAGTGGGGCTCCTACTAAAACAAAGACAATACTGGCAAATGGAATGGAGAATTTCTTATAGATTTCAACTAAAAAACGGTTGACATTATGTTCCTGATTTTTTAAGTAACTCTTATGCAAACGCATTTGCTGGAAACTGCGTTCGGCAGTATGTTCCGATTTGCGCAAAGCCGTCAGCATTTTCGCATCGGCAAGCCCGGTGAATGCCGTGCTGTCCCTGCCAAGCGAATCTTCGGGAAAACGCTGCCAGAGGGTTAGCAGGGGAGCAAAGTTCTTGTGAACCGTTTCGGCGACCCTTTCCTGACGAACACGAGCCTGTTCTTCATAGTGTTTTACCCGCTCCTTCATCATTTTCACATTCATTTCCCGGTCACTGCGATCCGTGTCATGCGATTCCTCGAAGATGAATTCTTTGGCCGGAATCACCACAACCTGGCGGTCGAACAGAGAACGCTGGTATTCATCCGGTTTCTGGTTGTCAAACTGATGATACTCTCCGTGGAACAGGGTAAAAATCAAAGCCTTGCGCTCTTTGGAAAAGACCATGTAGCCTTCATCGGCTAAAATAGTGATGTCTTTTCGCGGATCACTGCGGTCAAAAATAAGAATATCCCGCAGCCGGTCGGTGGATTGATGGCCTCTGTATTCCGGCCCCAGTACCCGGCTGATATCCAGCCATTCGTCCGTAAGCGGTTTTTCGATATGGCTTACTTCGAAAGTATAAAAGCCGATATCGTAAAAAATATGTTCTTCCAATTGCAAGGTAGGCTTCTTCTCACGGATGGAACGGAACAGGATTTTAGCCTGATGATTGGTTTCGGGAAGAATGCGGTCGTTAAAATAAATCATAACCGCTGTAATCAGGATGCCCACATAGAGCGAAGGTAAAATAAGGCGGTAAATGCTGATCCCGCCTGATTTTAAAATAATGATTTCATTGTCAGCGGATAAGCGACCAAAGGCCATCAGCACGGCCACCAGAGTGGACATGGGCACAGCGAGAGCCAGCATCCAGCCCAGATTAAAGGTGATCAGCTTAAATATGGTCCAGGCCGGTAAACCCTTACCGAAAATCTGACCGATATACTTGACCAGAAAATTCATCAGCAAGATGAACATAATTACGGCCAGGGCAAAAAAGAAGGGAGCAATATGCTCTTTGATAATATAGCGATTTAAAATTCTCATCGGCTCGCGAATAGTCCGTTTTTTGTCGCGCTCAATATACATAAATTTAAGACCCAGGTCTAACCCGGGAAATCTGAAGTCAGGAAAAAGGGGAATTTGTGCCCGATATTCCCTTACAGGGTAGGGAACAATCGGCTGTTCCACGGGTTCATTACATTGAATTCGTGCGCCCGAACACTTACAAAGTTAGCGAATGAAGCTAATTTATCGCCAAATAGAATTGCTTTGTCCCCGCATTCAAGGGTTATCGCGGGTAGCCGATCCTGCAACAGGGCTCTTTAAAGGCCGAATCGTTTGCTCATCGGATAGATCAGGTATATAACAAGAAGCGTTCTTTTTTAAGGGGTAAAAAATCGTACTTGAAAAGAGTACAAGGCTTACTTAAATTCATTGCGCTAAATCTATAAAACCGGAGGTAGTCGCTCAATAGTTGCTACATGTAGTTGGTTTGTGAAATTAAACAGTTGAAAATTTGAAGAAAAAATTTCAAAACTCCCTGAGAGCGATTTATCTTCTGGTAGTTGTAGGTGTGGTAGGTACTTTTCTTCCGCAACAGCTTTCTGCCCAGATCGGTATACATATACCCGCTCCGCCACGGACGGTCAGCCTGTTCGAACCGCATGTCTATGGGTTGGAGCGGATTGCGATCGATTCTACCGTTTTCAAAAAACGACCCTCCGTCTACCGCCGTACGGTCAAATTGGATTCGACAGGTAAATTTGTATCCATTCGCGAAGCGGTTGACAATACAGACCTTCTTTTACCGGCAGTGGTGGATTTGGATACCTATGTGCGCTTACGGACAGATTTTGAGATTCATGAACTGTGGAAGCGCTCTTTGCTCAATGCTTTCAAAGGGCAAACTCAAAAATCAAGCGGTGCCATCCATCTCGATATTCCCCTTGGTTTAAAAAGCAAGACTTTCACCCGTATTTTCGGTTCGGATCGTATCGGCCTGAGAGTAACCGGCAATATATCCTTCGATTTATCGGGACGAACCGAGAATCGTTCCGGATCCGCGGTAACCGCTCTGGAAAATCAAAACACCTTCAGTCCCCGCTTTCATCAGACCCAGCAATTTACGGTGGAAGGAAAGATCGGCGATAAAGTAACCGTCTCTGTGGAGCAAAACAGTGAAGCGACCGTAGATATTGAAAACACATTGAAATTGCGCTATGACGGCGATGAAGATGAAATTGTGCAGAAAATCGAAGCCGGAAATATCTCCTTAAGTCTGCCTTCTACCAAATACGTTATTTTCGGCGGATCGAACAAGGGACTGTTCGGCCTTAAATCCCAACTGCAGGTCGGTAATCTGTATATGACGGCCATCGCTTCTCTGGAGAAAGGTCAGCAGCAGGAACTCAGCCTGAGCGGGAGTGCCCAGGAATCCAAAACCACCGTTAAAGATTATGATTTCATAAAATATCGTTACTTTTTCGCCGACCGGTATTATCATGATCATTTTGAAGATGGTTTAAAAGACGATCCCACCACGTTTTCCTATCAGGCCGGTACGGAAATTTTGAAGCTGGAAGTCTGGGAATCGGTTAATCAATCCGACAATCAGGCCAGACGGGGCATTGCCGTGGTCGACCCGACCCAGTATCTGGACGCCAATCTGGATTATAAAGATGTCGATATAGATACGGTGACCGCTCGTGAGGGCAAGGTGGAGACGGGCTATTTTAAACCCCTGGAAGAAGGGAAAGATTACTCTTTTGATAAATACAGAGGTTTTTTTGTCCTCAATCAACCGGTGGATAACAATACGGTTTTGGCTATAGCTTACGCCAATGCCGAGGCCGTGTCCAACCCCGCTTTGCCGTCCATAGGTACGTTGCAGGAGAGCCTGGCCGATACCTCCCAGCCGGTAGTCCTGAAGCTGATCAAACCGCGGGCCATGCAGCCCAATGAAGTCTATAAGGACACCTGGTCTTTGATGATGCGCAATGTATACTCCCTGGGGGGAACCAATATCCAAAAGGATGGCTTTGATGTTCGTCTGGAAAATAATGTCAATGGGGATCATGCCACCTATCCGGAAGGCAGCGATAAATCCTATATGAACCTGCTGGGGTTGGACCTTCTGGATCAAAATGGCGAGCCGGTCGACGGCGGAGACGAAAAAATCGATAATAACCCGTATATTGTGGACTATGCCAACGGCATTCTTATTTATCCCGTACTGCAGCCCTTTGATCCGGAGAAGGGTAGTCGTTTTCAAGGAAAATTGCCGGAAAAAGACCTGGTGGATATATACAATCTGAGTACTACCAATAATCAGGCTTACTTAGAACGTCACAAATTCGATATGATTATCACTTCCAAAAGCACAAAATCCACTTTTGATTTGGGCTTTTATGTGCTGGAAGGAAGCGAAGTGGTCACTCTCGGCGGACGGACTCTTGAACGGGATAAGGACTATACGATCGACTATTTCAGCGGCCAGTTGACCCTTCTTTCCAATGAAGCGAAGCGCAGCAGTTCGGATATTCAGGTCAAATATGAACGGGCCAACCTGTTTCAGCTTGATAAAAAAACCATTTTCGGCGGACGAATGGAATACCGCTTTTTGGATAATTCTTTTGTAGGTTTAACCGCCCTTTATCTCAATAAAACCACTTTGGATCAGCGGGTTCGCGTCGGCCAGGAGCCGTTCCGGAATTTTGTCTGGGATCTTAATGCCGCCTTTAAATTTAAACCGCGTATCATTACTAAAATGATAAACGCCCTGCCTATTGTGGAAACCAATGCCGAATCGCATATCAATATCGAAGGCGAATTTGCTCAGGTCTTTCCCAATGCCAATACCCTGAACAACACGCAAACCGGGGACCAAAACGGTGTGGCCTATGTGGATGACTTCGAATCCAGTAAACGGGCTACTACCTTAGGTATTCGCTATCGCACCTGGTCCATGGCCAGCACTCCGGAAAAAATCCCCGCGCTGGGTATCCAGGATGTGGATCAGATTGAGGCCGATCGGGCCCGGGGGCACATCACCTGGTTCAATCCCTATCATCAGACCTTAATTAAGGAGATCTGGCCCAACCGCGATGTAAATTCTCAGACCGGTCAAACCACGGATGTGCTGGGTATCGACCTCTGGCGCGACAAAGACAGTGATCCGGACAGTGCCTGGGCAGGCATCATGCGATCGACCATCAGTTTTGCCGATCAGCAGAAGACCAAGTATATCGAAATGTGGATTAAGGGCGGTAAAGTAACGGTGAATATTGATATCGGGCGCATTTCGGAGGACTGGTATATCCGCGGTAAAACTGTCCGCGGTGAACGGAGTTTAGGGGGACTGAATACCGAAGATCGCAATAACAACGGTCTGCTGGAACTCGATGAAGATGTGGGGCTGGACGGGATTCCCGACGGACAACCCGGGGATGATCCTTACGACGACTGGCAGGAACCGCGTAAGGGGGTTCTGAATATAGACGATGGTTATTCGTATGACGGAATTAACGGTACCGAGGGCAATCACAATTCCCGCGAGGCTCGTTATCCGGACACCGAAGACCTGGACGGCGACGGCCAGTTAAGTTTAATCAACGCCTATTATGAATATACGTTTTCTCTGGATTCCAATTCCGCGGAAGCCAAAAAATGGAATGTTTCTTCCACGAAATACGGTTGGAAACAGTATCGGATTCCTTTAAAGGATTTTAGTCGGATCATCGGCAATCCCGATCCCCAGTTTCAGCAAATCTTTTTTGTCCGTCTCTGGTTTAGCGACCTGCCCGAAGAAAGAACCCGTATCAAAATCGCTACCTTTGATTTTGTAGGTAACGAATGGGAAGAAAACGGAGTGGCCGATAAGGAAGGCGCTCCTTTCGTTAAGAATGATTCCGTATTTACTTTAGCTACCTACAATACGGAAGAGAATGCCGATGCCGTACCCGGCGGCCCCGAGCCCTATCGTTCGCCCCCCGGTGTTACGGGAGTCCGGGATCGCATTACCCGCGCTCTGTCCAAAGAGCAGTCCCTGGTGCTGCGTATTCATGATCTAAAAGCCGGTCAGGTTGCCGAAGCCAGGAAAACACTGTTTAATGCCATGGATTTAATCAACTATAAACGGTTACGCATGTTTGTTCACGGCGATCAGTATCTTCCCGAACACCCACCCGATGTAAGTGCCCAGGGCGATACCTTGGAAGAACCTTCCTGGATTCGTTTGTATTTACGCTTCGGTTCGGATGCTAATAATTACTATGAATATGGCCAGGATGTTTACCAGGGTTGGAATAAGGTAAACGAGTTTGATATTGATCTGGACGCGCTGGCCAAAGTTAAGTCGGTGGATTCATTAAACATAGGCACCGCGGATAGTGCGGTGTACTATAAAAGGCTTCCCGGCAAACCGGACGGTTATTTTAAAGCCCGCGGCCGGCCGAATATGAAAAATGTCCGCTATTTTATCCTTGGAGTCAAACACCGCGGAGACGAAATTGGCCGTAATCCCGATGATTTTACCGGGGAAATCTGGCTGGATGAGTTGCGTCTCTCGGATGTGCGAACCGAACGGGCTACCGCTCTGCGCCTGAACACGGATATTAAGCTGGCCGATGTGGCCAGTTTCAATGCCCAGTGGGAGAGCAAGGATGCGGATTTTCATAATATCAGCACCCAGTTTGGTAAAGGGAATACGGATGAACGGCAGAATTATCAGGGTAAGATTATACTCGATAAGTTCCTGCCCGATTCCTGGGACATATCCATCCCGGTGGACGGAAGAATGAGCTTTAGCCGCAGTATTCCCAAATACAGACCGAAGACGGACGAGCTGACCGGTTACCGTAACAATACCATCGGACGAAAGCTGAGTTCCTTGTTTGGTCTGCGCCGTCTGGATCCGGCTTTGGAAGATGAAATCAGTAAAAATGAAACCTATGGCTTCGGAACCACGATCAAACGACGCGGAAAATCGAAACGCTGGTATTTGCGTTATACATTAGACGGGATGAGCTTCGACTTCGACTGGGCCAAGAAGAAGAGCAGTAACTGGGAGATGCTCTACAATAATTCGGAACAGTATAAGGAGTCCTTCTCCTATAATGTGCCCTTTGGTAAGGCCCGATATATCTCTCCGTTCCGTTTTATAAAAAAGATCCCGTTACTAAAAAAAATAGCTACTCAAAGATTATATTATCTGCCCTCCAAGCTCGGTTTTTCCATGAATATATCGGATAGCAAAACGGCCCAGTTGCGACGTGGTTCCACAGATATCAAACGCAATATCACCACCGGCTCTACCCGTTCGTTACGGGCCGGATATAAAATGTTCAACAGCCTTAATTTTACATATAGCCGAACCCATCGGGCGGATGCTGATTTTGTGGGCCTTTCCCATCGGGAGCTGCTCAAGAGCATTTTAACCCGCGGTTACTTCGGCCTGGATACGGATATTAATCAGTCCTTCAAAGCGGATTATCGGCCCAAATTACTGGATTGGTTGTCTACGGATTTCTCTTTTAATAATACATTTACCTACCAGTTGACCAATGCCAATAAATACAAACAGGCAGCGACCAAGGTGAGCAAACGTTTGGGGCTGACCTTTAATCCCGGCAAATTGGTGAAGAGTATTTACAAACCGAAAAATAAATCCCGCAGTTCCCGTAGTCGTGGCAGAAACCGTGGTCGCCGTGGTTCAACCCATAGAACCAATCAGGGAAAGAAGGAAAATCCGCAACAGAAAAAAACGACTAAGAAAAAATTCAGGATTCCGAATCCTTTGATGGGTATCTATAATTTCTTTGCCAGCTGGCAGAGCATAAAGACCACCATCTCCCAGGATGAACGGGTCAGTAATAAATATCTGAGCGGATTGCCCGATTGGCAATATCAGTTCGGCATTTCTTTGGATCCGGGTGTTCCCCAGGACAGCAGCCTGCTGGCCCAGAATATTAACCTGATCGGTCCTGCTTCCCAAAAATCCACCTCCATCCGCACCACGACCAATTATACCATCTCCAAATATATCCGGGCCTCCTTTTCTCATTCTTACACCATGCAGGAGACCAATGCCGATTACGGTAAGACACGCAGCGGCAATAAGAGTACTTCCTATCTGGCTATAGGAGACGATCCCATAAAGGATTTTAAAGGGCTGGCTCAATGGCGTGCTTTTGTACCGGATTGGACGCTGCAGATCTCGGGTCTGGAAAAATTTCTTTTCTTTCCCCTCTTTGCTAAAAATGTGACCCTGGATCACGGGCATGCCAGCAAATACACGGAAAATCTGATTTTGCAAACCGACGGGACCCTTAAGCCGTCCACCCAGACTTTTACCAATAACTGGCAGCCTCTGGTAGGCCTGTCGATTCGTACCAAATGGGGAGTCAGCGGTACGATTCGCTGGACAAACAGCACCAATTTCAACTATTCACAGGCAGGTGGCGCAACGAAAACCCTGACCTCCGCCTTTACCGTCACTACAAGTTTTAAAAAGACTTCCGGTTTCAAAATTCCCATTCCGATTTGGCCTTTTAATGGACGTACGTTTAAAAATGAAATCAATTTTAACATGACCTTCGATGCTTCCAGTAATCAGACCTTTCAGAAGCAATTCGACCAGAAAAAATTTGTGGAAAAACAACGCAATAAAACCTGGAAACTACGGCCCTCGGCGACCTATCGTTTCAGCTCCCGCGTCCAGGGCAGCCTGTTTTATGAAAGAGGGTCCACCGATAACAAAATTTCGGGTAAATACAGCTATAATGAATTCGGAATTACAGTTAATATTGCCATCCGGGATTAATCGTTTTATTTTAGAATGGAACCCATGACAACACGGTACGGTACAAGAACTATAGTAATTATTGGTTTTAATTGAATTTATTTAAATGCGAATCATGAATTGGAATAAATAATGAAACGTTTTATGATAATTTTTTTAAGTCTGTTTATCTGGGTGGCTGTGGTCCGGGCTCAGTTCAACGGCCAGAGGGCCTTTTCCTATCTGAAAAAACAGGTGGATTTCGGGCCGCGTACTCCGGGCAGTAAGGGACATGCCGCCTGTCTGAAATACCTTGTAGAACAAATGAAACGATTTACTCCCCAGGTGAAGATGCAAACCTTTGTCTACCAGGATATGGATGAAAAGAAGCAATTTCAATTGACCAATGTCATCGCTTCCTTCCGTAAGGATGCGCCGCGTCGTATTTTTCTGGCCGCCCATTGGGATACCCGCCCCCGGGCGGATTATGATAAAAAGAAAGAAAATCGCAATAAGCCCATTCCCGGTGCCAATGACGGGGCCAGCGGAGTGGCCGTTCTGCTGGAAATCGCCCGGCAGTTAAAAGAAAATCCGCCCGCTATAGGTGTGGACCTTATTCTCTTCGACGGCGAGGACTACGGCAAAGAAGGGCAATTGGATAAATATTTTCTCGGGTCCCGCTATTTTGCGAAACATGCCGGAAACTATCATCCTCAATACGGAATTTTACTGGATATGATCGGCGATGCTCAACTGAATATACCCAAAGAAGGCTATTCCAACCGTTATCTTCCGCAAATCGTGGATAAGGTGTGGCGTATGGCTGCCAGCCTGGGGTATTCCGAGTTCGAAGATCGGGTCGGTAGTTTTATCGATGATGACCATACGATTTTGTTAAAACACGGAATCCCCTGTATCGATGTCATTGATTTCTCCTATCCGAATCCGGGTCAAAATTACTGGCATACGCTGCAAGACACACCCGACAAGTGCAGTCCTGCCAGTTTGCAAATCGTCGGCCGGGTGATGCTGGAGGTCATTTACAGCGAAGAATAATAACGCAATGTCGGATCGAAACTGGATCAAATTCACGGTTTTGGCTCGTCCCGGGCTTTTAGAGCACCTTTCCGCCTATCTTTTCGCCCTGGGTGCCCTGGGAATAGAGGAAGGTTCCAACTCGTTCACGGTCTTTTTTGCTGAGGACGTCTGGAATCGGGAAAAGCAGCATCTGCTGCACTTATTAGAAAAAAATATTACGGACTTCCGGACAGATCGCCTGAAAATTGAACGTCTTGCCGATAAAGACTGGAATAAAGGATGGAAAGAATATTTTAAGCCGTTTCGTCTGCTGCCGAACCTTATGATTCGTCCTTCCTGGGAAACCTACACCAGAGGCGAGGGGGAACAGGTCATTGTAATTAATCCCCAAATGGCGTTCGGAACAGGTCATCACGAAAGCACGCAATTAATTCTTTTCTTTCTTGCGGAATTGAATCTTGCCGGCCGCTCCGTTCTGGATGTGGGTACGGGCAGTGGTATTCTGGCTATCTATTGTGCTCAGCAAGGAGCAGACCCGGTTTGGGCTGTAGATAGCGATCCCCGGGCCCTGGAAAACGCGAAGGAAAATTGTGACTTAAATAAGGTCGGCTCCAAAATAAAACTGGTAAGCGGTACGCTGAGTGCTGTTGCAGAACAAAAATTTGATTTTGTGCTGGCTAATATAAATCGCGCTGTATTGTTAAATTTACGGGATTCTTTGAAAAATTATGTCCAACCCACAGGAAAATTAATTCTTTCCGGATTATTACAGACCGATTTTGAGTTCATGCAGGATGGATTCGGATCAGCCGGTTGGCGGATTATTGACCGTAAGAATCAAAACGAATGGATGGCACTAATCTTACAGCATGCAGACCTCTGAAAACACGGCAGTCATTGATATCGGTACCCATTCGGTACTTTTGCTTATTGCCCGAAAGAGCCAATCCGGACGGATCGAAATCGTTCACCAGGCCTCTGCCGTCGGACGCTTAGGTGCTGGGTTGACCCTGAACAGCAACATTGCCGACAGGGAAGTGAACAGCGTGCTTGCTGTTTTACGTGATTTTTCGGAGACGGCTCAACGCTTTCGAGCCCGTTCCGTTCATCTGATGGGTACGGAAGTTTTTCGTAAGGCATCTAACGGAAAACAGGTGGCCGATTTTTTCAGCCGGGAATTAAGGCATCCGATGAAAATACTGTCTGCCGAAGAGGAAGCGCTTTTTGCCTTTGCAGGGGCCGTAACAGGGTTGCCCTCGCGGGAAGAACCAATCCTGCTGATCGATGTGGGCGGAGGCAGTACGGAATTCGTCCTGGGGAAAGATCGCCGGGTTCGGGAATGGTCTTCTATACCCATAGGTGCTTTTATCCTGGCCCAAAATGAGCACCTGAGAGAGACCCTGAGTCCCGGATTGCAGGAAAAATTGAATTTGGAAATAAAACAATATTTGGCTAAAATCCCGTTCTCTGCCGGAATAAAGCGGCACACCGTTGTAATCGCCAGCGGAGGTACAGCCGGTACTTTGGCTGCTTTAAGCTTGCGGATGAAAGAATATGACAGTAAAAAAGTAGAGGGTCTTGTGCTGCCCAGGAATCGGATCCAACAGTTATTCGACAGGATAAATGCTCTTTCTGCGGACGAGCGACGGCGTCTGCCGGGTATGGAAAAAGGCAGGGAAGATGTTATTTTATATGGGATTTTAATCTATCTGAACACTATGAACCGATTCGGGCTTTCCGCTCTTCAGCTCACGGACCGCGGAGCACGTTTTGGTTATATGAGTTATGTATTGAATCAGGGGAGTTGAATTGAAGAAAATTGAGATGATCGTTGCTATCCTTTTGGGTACGGTTGTTGTATTTTATTCCTGTAGTGATCCGGCCGGCCCGAAGAAAAATTTGGGACCGCCCCAAATTACCTGGCATTCCGTACCCGATAGTTTGCGTCTTCCGGTCAGTGCCGATTCTTTGACAACCGCTTTATTAAGAGTTGAAGTGAGTGATCCCGATGGGCTGAGCGATATCAGTTCCGTTTATTTTTATTCCCGGAAACCGGACGGACAGCTTGCCAACGGAGGAAATGCTTTTCCCCTGAATGACGAGGGGAAATTGGGAGACGAAACCGCCAATGACGGTATCTTCTCAACCGGAATAAAACTCAGTTCCGGCAACCAGGTTGGTACATATATTTTTACCTTTTATGCCAAAGACAAAAGCGGTAATCTTTCGGAAGCAGTAAAAGATTCCATTGAGGTGTACAAATGATGAAAAAAACTATTTTTATTTTTCTAGCGATCTTAACAACCACTTTGTTTGCGGGAACCTTCCGTGCCCTGGATAATGATTATGACTTTTTTAAGGGCAGATTGCACGGTAACGGAATTGTAGATTTAATCGTGAAAGATTCCCTGATCTGGGCTGCAACCGGATATGGCCTGAACAAAGGTGTTTATGACCCGAAAACCGATTCCTGGAAATGGCAGAATTTTCATGAAGAGGATTATATCGGCCGGGGCGGAGTTTCGGCAATGGCCTATATGGATGATTCCACATTGTGGATTGCTACCGCTTTCGATACGACTATCCATGAAGATAATCTTCCGGCAGGCAGCGGTCTGAGTTACACACGGGACAACGGTCGAACCTGGCACCATGTACCCCAGCCGGTGGATTCCAGATATGTAACCGACTATAATCCGACCACGACGGTTGTCCAGAACCTTGTGTATGATATTGCCTTTGTGGATAGTACTATCTGGATTGCCAGTTACGGCGGGGGGTTACGACGTTCCGATGATATGGGCCGAACATGGCAGGTGGTGACTACGGACGGAATCTATTTTTCCAGTGGTGATAATTTGAATCATCGCGCCTTTTCTCTGCTCAGCGTGGAGGACACCCTCTGGGTGGGTACGGCCGAAGGTATCAGTAAAAGTGCAGATAATGGCAGTACCTGGCAGCGCTTTTTATCCAAAGGGAATGATGAACAAACCATTTCCGGTAATTTTATTGTATCCCTTGCTTACCAGCCGGATGCCCATGCGGTCTGGGCGGCCACGGTTGAAGCCGTGGGCAACGAGGAACGGCGTGGGGTCAGCCGTACTGTAAATGGCGGTAAAATTTGGCAGCGTCTGCTCATGGACGAAGGTATTTTTGCCCATAATTTTGCTTTTAACGGCAAGGAAGTTTATATCCCGTCTGATCAGGGCGTCTGGTATCGTTCTCAGGACGATGCCGATTGGCAGGTGATTACGACTCTGTCCGATCCCGTTTCCGGGGAGGCTTTGGTCCAGGAAGAATACTATTCCGCGGCTGTTCAGCACTATAATGGCCAGGATCGCCTCTGGCTGGGCAGTTCCGATGGTCTGGCTACCCGTCTTTTGGGCAGTGCGAACGCACCGTGGACGATTATCCGCTCCTATATTCCGGTGAGTGTACGACCCGAACCGGCTGTTTATGCCTACCCGGTGCCCTTTTCCCCCAGCCGTCATCTCTATGTTCGATTCGAGTACGACGAGAACAAATCCTTAGACGAACCGATAAAAATTTTTGATTTTGCCCTGAATCCGGTAAAAACCCTTGGCAATGATCAGTTAAAACCAAAATGGGATGGGAAAAATTCATCCGGTGATACAGTGGCCAGCGGGGTCTACTTTTTCAAGGCCAAGGTTTCGGGAAAAGTAACCTGGGGCAAAATTGTGGTCATTAATTAAGCGGAGATGATGATGAAAAAGTATTATAAAATTGCGGTACTTCTTTTTATAACCGGTTCCCTCTCATTTGCCGGAAGTAACGGGGGATATGCCGGGGCTTTCCTTAGAATGGGACTGGGAGCCAAAACCCTCGCTATGGGTAATGCCGGTTTGGCCCAACAAGCGGACGGTTATAGTTTTTTCTATAATCCGGCCAGCATGGCCTTCCTTCCGGAAAAAACCTTTTCTTTGTCCTATAGCTTCCTTTCTCTGGATCGGAATTTTAATTTTATCGGTTACGCCATGCCTGTAGCACCGGCCGGAGGATTTTCCATCAGTTGGATCCGGGCCGGAGTGGATCATATCAATTCCACCAATTCGATTGGAGAGATTACGGGAGAAATCGGCCATTCCATCAATGCGGCTTTTTTTAATTTTGCCCGCCGTTTTGGTGAGAAAGTTGCCGTGGGCGTATCTATAAAATATATGTGGGAATCCTTTGACTTCGGTTCGGATAAATATAACTCCAATGGCGTCGGCTTTGATTTTGGTATGCAGTATAAATGGAATGATAAAGTATTGCTGGCCGCCGCAGTCAGAGATGTGGGTTCCAAACTGAAAGCCAGAACCGATAAGCTGTTCGAGCACGGTGGTACGACCGTTGATCCTTTCCCCCGGCTCTATTCAGCCGGATTTCGTTACCAATTGCCATGGCCCTGGTTAAGTCTTGTATACGATGCGCAATGGAGTGATAAGAATGATTTTAAAAATCATTTCGGCTTACAGATTGCCCATCGAAAATTGTTGGCATTGCGTCTGGGATTGAATAATACTAATTTTACATTCGGTGCCGGAATGGGATTTAAATTATGGCGTTTTCCCAGCCAGTTGGATTATGCCTTTGTTCCTTCCCGCTATGGAGAAGGCAGCAGTCACGTGTTTTCATGGCAGATTCATTTTTAACGGAGCATATTATGTTGAACCCGAGAAAATACATCGCTTTATTGTTTCTGTTTCTCATGCTTGGACAAAACCTTTCTGCTGCGGATGGATCGAGCGGAATGTCCTTCTTGAAATTGGATGTGGATAGCCGGGCTGCGGCCTTAGGAGGTGCCTATTCCGCCATGAGTAATGATGCCGGTGCCGCCTTCTGGAATCCGGCAGGGCTGGCCGAAAATGATCGGCG
>Ga0256841_1001345_pt1 | contig 21606 bp, 19 predicted proteins | sample 356308metaG_FD_185971 | JGI IMG/M metagenome (GOLD analysis project Ga0256841, IMG submission 185971) | Hydrothermal vent microbial communities from Mid Atlantic Ridge, Atlantic Ocean - 356-308 | ecosystem: Environmental > Aquatic > Marine > Hydrothermal vents | place: Atlantic Ocean: Mid... | reverse complement strand
AGTCTCTATTAATTTGGTTGGAAAATTCCGGGTTGGTTAATGTTATAAACACAACGGGTCGATGATCCGATTCATCATCGAGTTGATTAACCTGTTTAATGACTTCGAGAACTTTACTGGACGTATTGATGAAAGGTACAGAAACATGGTCAAACTCAATAGAGTCAAATTGTGTTAATACTGCGTGACCAACCGTTTCAGAGGTTATGCCCGTTCCATCCGAGATGTAAAATACCGTTCGTTTCATGCTTTTGCCTTTGATATGATGAGTCAGTCAGTTAAATAACAGAGAGACAATGTATATGACAGATTATATTATAAATTTTAAACGATTAAACATGAATGATGTTGACCGCGTTGGTGGCAAAAATGCCTCCCTTGGTGAAATGATTTCCAACTTATCCGGAACGGGTGTCTTGGTACCCGGTGGGTTTGCAACGACGGCAGCAGCCTTTCTGGAATTTCTTTCCTACGATGGTCTCAAGGATCGTATCGATTCAGCATTGGACACTCTTGATGTCAATAATATCTCTGCATTGACTCAATGTGGCTCTGACATTCGTCAGTGGGTGTTAGAGGCTCCCTTCCCAGCAGAGTTAGAAAAAGCAATACGCCAAGGTTATGCAGAACTCGAAAATCAAGCCGGTGAGAATGTTTCTGTAGCTGTCCGATCATCAGCCACTGCCGAGGATTTGCCAGATGCTTCATTTGCTGGTCAACAGGAAACCTTCCTTAATGTTTGTGGTATAGAAAATGTCCTGCATCGAATCAAAGAAGTATTTGCATCACTTTATAATGATCGTGCCATTTCATATCGTGTTCACCAGGGTTTTGAACACAATCAGATAGCCTTATCTGCCGGCATACAACAAATGGTTCGCAGTGACCTTGCAGCCAGTGGTGTCATGTTCACACTTGATACAGAATCTGGTTTCAAGAATGCCGTTTTTATCACCTCTTCTTTTGGCTTGGGAGAATGTGTGGTACAAGGCTCTGTAAATCCTGATGAATTTTATGTTTATAAACCCAACCTGATTGCTGGCAGACCCTCGATCATCAAAAGGAACATGGGTAGTAAAGCAGAAAAAATGATCTTTAATGATCAACAAACTAACCCAACTACTGTGGTAGAAGTCCCACCCGCAGTAAGAAAAACATTTTCTATTTCTGATGAAGATGTCGTAATTCTTGCACAACATGCGCAAACCATTGAGAAACACTATGACTGCCCAATGGATATAGAATGGGGAAAAGATGGTAATAATGGCAAGATCTATATTCTGCAAGCTCGACCCGAAACGGTCAAAAGCCGGGATGAAGGTCAACATATAGAACGTTATCAACTACAAGAAAATTCGAACATTCTGGTTCAAGGACGTAGCATAGGCCAAAAGATTGGCAATGGCATCGTCCGTGTGATTAACAATGTCGATGACATGGATCAGCTGATCGAAGGCGAAGTACTGGTCACCGACATGACAGATCCAGACTGGGAGCCTGTGATGAAACGCGCCTCAGCTATCGTCACCAATCGTGGTGGTCGAACTTGCCATGCTGCCATTATTGCCAGAGAGTTGGGTGTGCCTGCCGTTGTCGGTTGTAATACTGCTACTAAAAGTCTTAGCTCAGGTCAGGAGGTCACAGTCTCCTGTGCCGAAGGTGACACTGGTCTTATTTATGAAGGTCTGCTTGATTATAAACTGACTAAAATTGAACTGGATTCAATGCCAGATATTCCACTCAAGGTCATGATGAATATTGGTAATCCTGAACGTGCTTTCGATTTTTCCAGCTATCCTAATCATGGTATTGGTCTCGCTCGTCTTGAATTTATTATAAATAAGATGATCGGTGTACATCCAAAAGCTTTACTGGAATATGAACAAATGCCACTAGAAATTCAAGAAAAAATTAAAGAAAGAATCGCAGGTTATTCTGATCCGGTTGAATACTTTGTAGAAAAGCTTAAAGAAGGCATTGCAACACTCGCCGCTGCGTTCGCACCAAACCCAATCATCGTTCGATTGTCTGATTTTAAATCTAACGAATATTACAATTTGCTGGGTGGTGATCAATTTGAACCACATGAAGAAAATCCAATGCTAGGTTTCCGCGGTGCTTCCCGTTATATTTCTGAAGATTTCAGGGAATGCTTCAAATTGGAATGTCAGGCATTACTAAAAGTGCGTGAAGATATGAATCTTACCAACGTCAAGATTATGGTACCTTTTGTACGTACCGTTGATGAAGCCGCACAGGTGATCCAATTACTGGAAAACAACGGCTTGAAACGCGGCGAGAATGGTTTGCGGATTATCATGATGTGTGAGCTACCGTCGAATGCTTTACTGGCAAAAGAGTTCCTTAAGTATTTTGATGGATTCTCGATCGGATCAAACGATTTGACCCAGCTTACGCTAGGAATGGATCGTGACTCAGGATTGATCGCCGAAAGTTTTGATGAACGTAATCCGGCTGTTAAAAAACTCATTAGCATGGCCATAAAAGCCTGTAAAGATGAAGGAAAATATGTTGGGATCTGTGGTCAAGGTCCCTCTGACCATCCTGACCTTGCTCAATGGTTAATGGAAGAAGGTATTGAGAGTGTCTCACTGAACCCCGACACTGTCATTGAAACATGGATACAACTAGCTGAAAAATTCTGATTCTAGTTAAACCAGATCCAGACTTTATTCATCTACTCTTTGTAGTAATAGTGCAATATTATAGATAGGGTGTTGGACCACAGCATTGTTAGCTGAATACTCTGGGGCGCGTTAAATATGTCGCGGCTGGTAATTAGGTATGTCTGGATACGTTATGACGCTTTCACAAAAAAAGGGGTTATGTGCACTTGAAAGCGCGAATGCCATAGCTTATGCGATGAAGATATCAAAAGACATGTCAATTGAGCAAACTATCCTGATCAACCTGTTCGGCCGTGGTGATAATGATGCTGATTTTGTTGCTAAAGGACTAAGCTTAATAGTATTTACTTAGCTATTAATAGCTGGAATTATTGGTAGATGATCGCTTTTTACTCTGATTTTGATCAATCGTATGATTACTTAGGCTCAAACTGGCGACACTGGAAAACGCTTCCAACTGATCCTGGTTTGCATCCCTCATCCATTCAAAGATTAACGTTTCTGAACTTGTCAAAATAACGCCGGAATGTTGCATACGCCTCGTGGCATTTTTACAGTGATCGAGGCTGCGCGAACCCACAGTATCAACCGAAGCAAACACTTCAAAACCTTTATGTTTCAAATGGAGTGCAGTTTGCAAAACACTAATATGTGCTTCGATACCTGAAAGAATAACCTGTTTACGACCAGATCGCAGAAGCGCCTGTAGAAACTCTTTTTCACCACAGCATGAAAAAGACTCTTTCTCGAAATAAGTCGTTTTTTCAGGAAGAAATTCCGTAATCTCTTCTACGATCTCACCTAGCAGATATGGGCTTTGTTTGCTGGCAATGACAGGAATATTTAAAATTCCTGCTACCTCAAGGATCATTTGAGTGTTTTCCATTATCCTTCCAATCGGTTTATCTGGCATGGCAGCAACAAGCTTCGATTGGATATCAATAATACAGAAAATACTGTCAGAAAGATTACAAAGTGTATTCATCGTTAAAACATTCCATTATTCATTGTTTGTTATTTATTTTTTAGATAAAGATCAGTAATTGATCCATCAATCATTTCAGCAGCAAAACCAAGTGTCTCAGATAAAGTCGGGTGTGGATGGATAGATAGTCCGATATCTTCTGTATCGGCCCCCATTTCCATTGCAAGCACAGCTTCAGCGATCAATTCACCCGCATTTGTGCCAACAATACCCGCACCAATCACTCTACCCGTCTCTTTGTCGCAGAGTAGTTTTGTCATACCCTCATTACGACCAATTGATAATGAACGACCACTGGCTGCCCAGGGGAAAGTACCTTTTTTGTATTTAATGCTTTGCTTTTTTGCTTCCTTTTCAGTAATCCCCATCCATGCAATTTCAGGATCAGTGTAAGCAACTGAAGGAATAGTCAGTGCATCAAATGAGGACTTATATCCACAGATCACCTCCGCTGCCACTTTACCATCATGAACTGCTTTATGAGCAAGCATCGGGTTACCAATAATGTCCCCAATAGCGAAGATGTTAGAAATATTGGTTCGCATTTGTTTATCAACGGAAATAAATCCAGTTTCATCAACGTTAATACCAGCAGAATCAGCATTGATAAGGTGACCATTTGGACAGCGACCAACAGCGACCAGCACCCGATCAAAAACCTCACTATCTGGTGCTTCTGTGCCTTCGAAAGAAACTTTTAAGCCTTTCATCTGACTTTCAATCTTGGTGACCCTGGTTGAAATCCAGATGTTTTCATATTGTTTTTTAATTCGATTATATAGCGGTCTGACAAGATCATTATCACAATCGGGGATAAGTTGATCCATCAACTCAACGATAAAAATTTTAGCACCTAAGGCATGATAGACCGTTGCCAGTTCAAGTCCGATAATTCCTCCGCCGATAATGAGCAGCTTTTTCGGAATCTCTTCAAGCTCCAGCGCGTCAGTTGAATCCATCAAACGTGGATCATCGTTAGGGAAAGTAGGGATTTTTGTGACTCGTGATCCAGCCGCAATAACAGCATGTTCGAAGTCAATGGATTGGACACCTTCTGATGTTTCGATTTCCATCGTGTTGGGAGAAATAAATTTTCCAGTACCCTGAATGACCGTTATTTTTCTCTGTTTTGCCAAACTTGCAAGCCCATCATTGAGTGTTTTTGTGATGCTCTGTTTCCAGCTTTTTATTTTTTTCAAATCTAGTTTTGGCTTACCAAAAACAATTCCATGCTCACGCATCTCATCAGCTTCATGGATCATGTATGCAGCATGCAGTAGTGCCTTCGATGGAATACAACCCACGTTCAAACAGACGCCACCAAGTACCGGATAACGCTCTACCAGGATCACTTTCTTACCTAAATCGGCAGCACGAAAAGCGGCGGTGTAGCCACCGGGTCCACCCCCAAGAACGACGACTTCCGCATCAAAGTCAGTCTCCGTCCGACTACTCGTAATTGAAGCAGGTACTGATTCACCCTGTTCAGTGGCAGGCTCTATTTCTGCCGTAGTTGGCTGTTTAGAAAACTCTTCGGTCGCAACACTATCAGTGGCGATAGTTTTAACCTTTGCAAGCAAGTCTCCCTGACTAAGCAGATCACCGACCTTTACCGCTACTTCTGTTACTTTACCTGTAACAGGGCTAGGAACATCCATGCTGGCTTTATCGCTTTCAAGCACAACGATGGTTTCGTCTACCTGTATATCGTCACCGACTCCCATCAATACTTCAATAACATCAATATCTTTAAAGTCACCGATATCGGGTAGAAGTATTTCGACTAAATCACTCATTATTTCTCCACCGATCACAATAAAAGACGGCGAATATCACTCAATAACTCGCATAACGTTCTGGTAAAACGTGCACCATCAGCTCCATCAATAACGCGATGATCATAGGTTAGATCTAGGGGTAACATGAGTCGGGGAACAAACTCTTCTCCATTCCAGACAGGTTTCATTTCTGATCTTGTCACTCCGAGAATGGCAACCTCAGGCGCATTCACAATCGGTGTGAATGATTTCCCGCCAATACCACCAAGACTGGAAATTGTCATGCAACCACCCTGCATATCATCAGGCATCAGTTTCCCATCGCGGGCTTTCTTACTCATTTCATTCAGATCTTCTGCAAGTTCATAAAGACTTTTTTTATCAACATCGTGTATGACAGGGACAACTAGCCCATTCGGTGTATCAACCGCAATTCCAATATGAAAATATTTCTTATAGAAAAGCGACTTCCCATCAACAGAAATTGATGAGTTGAATTGAGGAAACTGTTTAAGCGATGAGACTAAGGCTTTCATGATAAAAATAAGTCCCGTAACTTTAAGGCCTTTTTGTTCAGCTTCTTTTTTGAGTGATTTCCTGAAAGCCTCCATCTCTGTAACATCTGCCGCATCATGATGTGTCACCATTGGCAAATTTAACCAGTTGCGGGTCAGGAATTCCCCAGTCAGTTGTCTGATTTTGTTTAGAGGTTTTTCGTCTATTTCACCAAATTTTGCGAAGCCAGTTGCCGGTATCGGCGGAATGCCTTTACCACCTTGCAAGCCGTACACAACACCAGAAGATAAAGATTGATTAACGATGTTTTTGACGTCTTCTTTTAACAATCGTCCTTTTCGCCCAGTACCACTTTTTATCTGAGAGAGATCAACACCGAGTTCGCGTGCGAAACGTCGTACTGAGGGTGCTGCGTGTACATTTCCTACAGTTTTCCCTTCCGTTGATTCTGGTGTAGGCGTAAGTACAGGGGCTTCTGTTTTTGTTTCGGCATGTTCCGGTGTGGATGGTGTCGCGACTTCTTCAAACTTCGTTTCCAAATCAGGTTTTGTCGAAACCTCTGTCGGATTTATTACTGAACTTTTGTTGGTCGCATCATCAACTTCGACAATTGCGATTAAGTCACCCTGAGATAACTTATCACCTACCTTTACTTTTATTTCTTTAATTATTCCGGCAATTTCAGCAGGGATTTCCATACTGGCCTTGTCACTTTCCAGAACAATCATAGTCTGATCTTTTTCTATTTGATCACCGGTATTGACTGAAACTTCAATTAATTCAACATCAGAAAAATCTCCAATGTCAGGAACTTTTACTTCAAACAGATCACTCATCGTGTAAACACTCGTCTAAACTGACCAGGGATTTGGTGCGTCAGGATCAATATTGTATTTAGCAATGGCAATGTCTACTTTATTGGCATCGAATTCACCGACATCGACCAGACTCTTCAAAGACGCTATGACAACATGGTAACGATTTACTTCAAAGAACCTCCGCAGATTTTCTCGTGTATCTGATCGACCAAAGCCATCTGTTCCTAACACCGTATAAGGTTGCTTGATGAAAGGCCTTATTTGCTCAGCAAACAAACGGACGTAATCAGTAGACGCAACAACCGGTCCTTTTATATTTTCAAGACAGCGTTCCACATGAGATTTACGTGGTTTCTCTATCGGATGCAGACGATTCCAGCGTTCACATTCCTGACCATCACGTGCCAGTTCAGTCAGGCTTGGGCAACTCCATAAATCGGCCTCAATATCCCAGTCTTTCTTGAGTAACTCAGCTGCAGCGATCATTTCTCGGAAAATCACACCACTGCCTAGTAACTGTACATGAGATGCTTTTGATCGTGATCCTTTTTTGAAAGAATACATTCCCTTAAGAATATCCTGCTCAACACCTTTCGGCATTTTCGGGTGTGCATGGTTTTCGTTCATCAGAGTGATGTAATAAAAAATATCTTCCTGATCAACATACATTCGGCGAAGTCCATCCTGAATAATCACAGCCAGCTCATAAGAAAAAGTCGGATCATATGAAACACAATTAGGAACTGCAGCTGACCATATATGACTATGGCCATCTTCATGTTGCAGGCCTTCGCCATTCAGGGTCGTACGGCCAGCAGTCCCACCCAATAAAAATCCGCGTGTTCTTTGGTCAGCCGCTGCCCAAATCAGATCACCTACTCGTTGAAAACCAAACATGGAATAAAAAATATAAAAAGGAATCATCGGTACGCCATGAGTGGAGTATGAAGTGCCTGCTGCAATCCAGTCACACAAACCGCCTGCTTCGTTAATTCCTTCCTGTAGAACCTGCCCATGTTTATCTTCTTTATAGAACATCAACTGATCGGCGTCCTGTGGTGTATAAAGCTGTCCGACCTGTGACCAGATCCCCAGTTGCCGGAACATCCCTTCCATTCCGAAAGTGCGAGATTCATCTGGCACGATTGGTACGATACGCTTACCGATATTTTTATCTTTGACAAGAATATTCAGTAACCGGACAAAGGCCATGGTAGTTGATATTTCACGACTCTCGGCAGTTGCTGATAATAACGGTTTGAAATCTGACAGTGTTGGAACATCAAGTGAAGCTGCTTTCATACGTCGAGAAGACAGGAATCCACCTAATGCTTCCCGTCGCTTTTGCATGTACTCTTTTTCAGGGCTTCCTTCTTCAAAAGTCAGATACGGATAGTTTTCGATTTCTTCATCTTTGACCGGTAACTCGTATCGGTTACGTAGGTGCAGAAGTGATTCACGACTCATGGTTTTCTGCTGGTGAGAGATATTTTGCGCCTCTCCTGAGCGACCCATACCATACCCTTTGATCGTTTTCGCCAGAACAACTGTTGGCTGCCCTTTGTGCTCAGCTGCCGCCTTAAATGCTGTATAAATTTTATGTGGATCATGTCCACCCCGGTTCAACTGCCAGATGTCATGATCTGACCAGTCAGCAACCAGACACTGCAGCTCTGGTGTATTAAACAAGTGTTCCCTTACATAAGCACCATCTTTCGATTTGTAAGTCTGAAACTCTCCATCAACTACTTCCATCAGACGCTTTATTAGAATCTGTTCTTTGTCTCGTGCAAATAAAGCATCCCAATGACGTCCCCAAACCAGCTTGATCACATTCCAGCCAGCACCTCTAAAAACAGCCTCCAGCTCCTGAATAATCTTGCCATTGCCACGCACAGGCCCATCGAGACGTTGCAGGTTACAGTTAACGATGAAAATTAGGTTATCCAGTTTTTCCCGACCGGCGATATCAATTGCACCAAGTGATTCAGGCTCATCAGTTTCACCATCTCCAAGGAATGCCCAGACTTTTCGTCCGGTAGTATCCGCCAGTCCACGATCACGCAGATACAACATGAAACGCGCCTGATAAATAGCCATGATTGGGCCAAGCCCCATCGAAACAGTAGGAAATTGCCAAAACTCAGGCATCAACCAGGGATGTGGATAGGACGACAGCCCGTTGCCATCAACTTCCTGACGAAAATTATCCATTTGTTCTTCCGATAAGCGATCGAGCATAAATGCTCTGGCATAAACGCCAGGTGACGAATGTCCCTGTATAAAAATTAGATCACGTTCATTTTTTTCAGTGGCAGCTCGCCAGAAATGATTGTAACCAACATCGTACAGCGTCGCCGCTGAAGCGAAACTTGATATGTGACCACCGACATTAGTGTTCCTGTTCGCACGTAATACCATCATTATTGCATTCCAACGCACAAATGAACGGATCTTTCTTTCGATGGCGTGATCGCCAGGAAAAACCGGCTGTTGTGATACCGGGATCGTGTTGATATAAGCTGTGTTGGCACTGAAGGGAATATCACTTCCCGATTGTCGTGCAACATCCAGTAATTTTTCAATAATAAAATGGGCTCTCTCATTACCATCGGCATCGAGAACAGCTTTTAGTGACTCAATCCATTCAGTTGTTTCGATCGGATCAATATCATCAGATTTTTTATGACCATTACTCATTATCTATGCCTTTCATCTAAACAGATATGAAAACCAAACCCTAACTTTAGTAAAAATCGATACTGCAACTTTGCTATTAGAAATCAGTCCTAATCTCGCAAACCGAAGAACATGGAAAAGGCCGAAAACCACTTTCGTGGTTAATCGGCCTGCTGTTAACAGTGAGAAGATGCTTTAGAGAAATAAAGATATTGTTGATACCGAACCAATAGATTGAATACCGTGACATATTATATTTTGATAACATCGATAATTATGAATGGATTCTCAACGATTATTATTTTCAATATAAAACTTACCCTCTCATAATCTTGAGGAGCACATATTATGCCAATAATGCCTTATCCTTAAGCTGCTGATTTTTAGTTGTTTTACTAACTAAGTTATTTCTTGATAACTTTTAATTAATGTTATGGTAACTTTGGGCATTTTATTACTGATCAGATAATGAGAAAGTTGTTTACCGTTGCTGGATAGTCATGAAAGAGTTCTATCCAGTGCTGTACATAATTTCCGGATTTCATTAGCGGTATTAAAGTGAGCAAGACTAATACGTAAAACACCTTCATTTGGGTTAATCCCCATAGCTTTCAGGCAACGCCATGCATAAAAACTACCCGATTGTACAGCGATGTTTAGTGCAGCAAGTTTTTCAGCCACATCTCTGGGATGCCATTTTTTAATTCTGAATGACCAGGTTGGTGATCGGTAATGAATGTCTGTTTCTGAAGAACCAATCAGTTTGAGTAAAGGTTGTTGACCAACATAATCCATCCACAGAGAAGCCAGACTGGTTTCATGTTTTCTGATCAATTTGTGAAGACTTGTCAATCGCTGATGAAAACCTTCTTCGTCCTGATCGAAATGCCATCGGTACAAAGTATCAAAATAATCCACCAGACCATTCAATGAGGCAACTTCTTCATGATTAACCAGTCCGGGATTAAGTGCGATACGTAAAAAATTAGGTGATCCCGGTTGTCGATATCGTTCATATAACTCAGGCATAAATTCCAGAGACTGATTTTCCAGATGAGAATGTAGATCTTTTTGGACATACATTAAGCCCAGATGTGGGCCAAAAGTTTTATATAAACTAAGCACGTAGATATCTGCACCAAGAGTTTTAACATCGACCTCATGATGAGGCGCATAAGAAACGCCATCGACCAATAGCCAGGCTCCGGCCGTGTGTACCATACCGGCAACCACAGAAATATCATTAACTGTGCCTATAATATTTGAACTATGTGGCATACAAACCAGTCGCGTTTGTTTGCTTAATAGTTTTTCGAGATCCTCTAACACAAGTTGGCCTGTTTGCGGATCAATTTCCCATTCAATTATCTTGATTCCGAATTCACTTAAACGCCGCCACGGACTTATATTTGACTCATGATCCTGGTTAGTTACAACTATCTCATCACCTGCTTTAAAATCGTTTCGCAAGGCCATTGAAAGAAGATAAAGATTCATTGTGGTGCAGTGACCTATTACAATTTCATCTTCTTCGGCATTCACCATTTCGGCCATTTTTATAGTCGCATCAAGAATCATTTTCGTTCCTGCCTGCGATGAGGAATAAGGCCCATAGGGCTGAACTTTTGTTTTGATCATGAAGTTGTCGAGATGATCGATCAGCTGCTTCGGCACATAAGTCCCTCCCGCATTTTCTAAAAATACCAATGCCCGACCCTGTTCATCTTCGAAGGTCGGAAACTGGTTCCGTACAAATTCAACATCCCACTCGTTTTTTGCCATACGCTTTTAGTTCCTTTTTTAATTTCGTCGTACAAAATACTTTCGAAAATATCGTGATGTTCAGGGTGAATTATAGTGTTACTAATTCTCTATCTTAAAAAAGTTTACGCCAAACTATAAATTGTTCTGTTATTATTTTACGCTTAAGTATTTATTTAATTTATCATCTATTGCCATGAAAATGGATAGCTTTGAAAAATGACTGATCAACCAATAGAAAATAGCATGCCAATTACCGTTGTTATCTCTCGACGCGTCAAAAAAGGCAAAGAAAAAGCCTTCGAGAAGTTGAGTACAAAAATGACAGAAGCTGCTGCTCGATTCCCAGGTCATCAAGGAGCGGTTTTTTTACGCCCTGGCTCACCCTCTGATCCTGAATATCGTATCATTTTTAAATTTGATAACCGTGAACATCTTGATGCATGGCTTGCTTCTGATGAGCGCGAAGGTTGGCTGAAAGACATTGAGAGTCAGTTAGAAAAACCAAGTGCGATGGAAGTAATGCCAGGGTTAGTCCCCTGGTTTTCTCTACCGGGTCAGAATCCCGTTCAACCACCGCTTAAATATAAAATGGCGATCGTTACCTGGTTGGCAATATTCCCTACTGTCAGTTTCATCTTCTGGTTATTCGGTGAGAGATTATTAACCCTGCCCTTGTTACTACGCACATCAATCATGACAGCTTTCATCGTAATATTGATGACTTACATTATCATGCCGCAATTTACGCGTTGGTTTTCTTTCTGGTTATTTCCAAAACAAGATCGGGATGTTCGTTAAAGGAATATCCTTCTTAAAAGTAATTTATCGACTGGTAGATCCAAAATAAAAGGGTGCTAACAACAAGCATCTGCACAGTGTAACCTGCATTCCATTTCATGATCTCAGTTCCACGAATACCGAAACATCCGTGCAATGCCATGTTCAAACCAGATAAGGGGCTAACCGAGATCCCAATACCCCATGCAAAGATAAAAACCAGTCCCAGAAGATTCGGATCAATTTGCATTGATTTTAACCAGATACCAGCAATTGCAATACTGATCACAGGATGCACTCCTATTAGCGCCAGTGTCACCATGACGATCAACAAGCTGGCCATCTGTAATACCCCAAAGTTTTCTATTACCAAAATCTGGTCAAAAGAAAGTGATAGATTTCTTAGGCCAACTGCCAATACCCCTGCTGATAAAAAAAGGGCTAACTCATTTACCATTGCAGGCAGAGCACGACTGATATGATGATCGATAGATACCAAGGCTGTCTTTGGAGTAGTGACAGCAAGCGTTATTAGTGACATGACAATGGATAAAGAGGTGATCACGACAAGTATTGATATCTGGGGAAAATAATAGTGGAAGAATAAGACAAAGATCGCCAGTAGTGCCGGCACCCACAAGCTCGAATAATGGATTGGATATCCTTCAAATTTTTCCAGATGATTCTTTTGATCCGCTGATAAAGATATTATAGTGATCATCAGTCCAGCTATAGCCAATGGTATCCCCATGATCAGCAACTTGCCAATCGAAGCACCTGGTGAATACGTTAAGGCTGTTGCCATGGCAGCAAAAAAAGGTGACCAGAAGGCTGCAGCACCAAATGACCGCGTTAATAATATTGATAACTCACGATCTGGCTTTTCTCTGAAATTAAGTCGTTCGGCCACGATCATGATTGCGGAGAGGTTAATCACGGCAGAGAAAAAATGCGTCCCGATTAAGGTTCTTATAAAAGCATTTTTCCCTGTTGGAGATACATCACCTTTTTCTGTGGCAGGTAAAGTAATTAATCGCAAAAAACTAACTCCTACCAACATGGATAAAAGTAATTGATTCTGACTGAGAATTTGACCGAGATCGGGGATGGCTCCCCTTTTCCATGCCCAAAGTAAACAAACAATCCCTGTCATCGTTAAGATAAAATTCTGGATCAAGTGCTGTTTGCCAAGATCCTTCAGCAGTAAACCAAGGGCTATCCAACCACATATACCTGTGAGAATAATTGGCACGGTAGGAAATAACCTATCCAACACAGAGAATAGAAGCATACCGATTAACAAATAACCAGCCAGCCGATATCTGCTACATTTCATTAAACCTGGTTTAGATCGTAAGTGAGTAGCGTACTAATTGCTCGGGTATAGGGAGCATCAACACCAAGTTGTTCGCAACGTTCCAAAACCACACCGCAGATCTCATCAATTTCCAGAGGCCGATGGCGTTCTCTGTCTATTAACATTGAAGGTTTGATTGAATCGAATGTACTAATCAGATCAAACATTTCGCTTATATCATCCGGGCTAAGAAAGATGCCATCACCTCTGGCTGCTATTCCAGTTTCCTGCATCATCTCCATCACTAATCGTGATAATGGTTCATCCTTTAAAATTGTTCCGGTTCTTCTATGAACTAATGCGGCAAGGGCATTGATGCCATTATTGATCACCAGCTTTTTCCACAACTGCAAACGGATATCATCAGACTGCTCTGTTGGAATTCCAGCTGCGTTAAAAGACTTTTCAAGTTTTGAGATAAACCCCATTCGAGAATCTGAGGAGTCTGTTACTTCAGAAGATGGCCAACAACCTATCATCGTCTCGGCGGAACCTATTGCAGAAATTTTACCTGGGCTCTCGATATTTGCTCCAATACGTCTTGTTAATCCCCCAATTACCTTTTCTTTACCAAGATATTCTGCGAGATGAGTTTCATTATCAACACCATTTTGTAAAGAAACAAAAAAGGGCCATTTCTTTGCGGAGTTGATCCACTGCTTACATTGTTCAGCTATATCAGCAGTGACCATCGCTTTGACAGTAACAAGAACGACATCAACGATTTCCGGATCAATGTCTGAGAAAAGTTGTTCTGTATTAGTGGCATTGACAGGGTTATCAAATGAGAAATCTGGGTGTTCAATAACCAAACTTTCTTTGTTCAGTGCATGAAGATGATCACCACGCGCTACAAACGTTACCTGATGATCAGCTTCAAGGAGCCTTGCACCAAAATAACAACCAATCCCCCCAGCACCAAGAATGATGATATTCATAACTGATGATAATGATTCTGAAAACAGAATGTCATATTAATATAAAAAATGGCCGGGCAGTTACTTACCCGGCCAAAAAAGATCTCACTCAGAAATTAGGAGAGTCTTAGTGAGTCATGAAAATCGTTTGTTGCCGATTTTGCAGTTGATGGATCTTCGCCAAGTTCTGAACAAAAAGCATCAATCGCAGCATCGGCCAGAGGAACCCATTTATTGATCCAACCCTGTATGACTTCTTTATTACCTTCGTTTTCCAACGCCATTGCTACTAAAACTGAAGACCAACGTCTATGGCGTTCTGCATCACGCATTTGAGCCTGAGTTAGCAAGCCAAGCAAAGTATCGTTATTGTCACGAGCTGTATTCCCGAACTGCACAAGTACGGCTTCTTCAATGGCGGGTTTTGCTACAAGATTTATTGCAACAAAGGCTTCAGCCCAGTCCCATGCAACCAATGCTTTTTCCATTAATTCACGAAAACCCTGCCAGGCGGGATCATTTTCCCAGATCTCTCTTTCTTTCTCAGCAAAGCCAGCATCGGGATAAGCATTGGCAAGCTCTCGAGTACGATAAGCAGTATGTGTCAACCAGCGTAGGCTATCCGCCGTCTGGTAAGTTGCACAATTTGTAATAGTGCTCGCAGGTGCCATTTGGGCTATGTAGGCTGATCCAAGCTGTAATGTATGAAACAGATATCGCCCGGGCGTATAAAAACGCAATAGCTGTGAAATCCAGTTATCATCAAGCATCTGGTCATGTCCCCGCTTATCAAACTGATCAAACAAGCTATTTACGTAAGTTTCCTGACCATCCTGAAGAATGTTATAGGTTCGATAGATCAATTGCTCCGGATCACGAAATTTATCCCAATTTTCATATTGCAAAGGACTTTCATTACGGTATTTTCTATACCATTTCGACATCTTGATATCCGGATCAAGTTCCCACGGATTGTCAGGATTATTCGTATGGTAATGAAGATTAGTGGATACGATCTCATATTCACTAGGTCTTCTACGATTACCAGCTAGATGTGACCAGGTTTTTAACGGTTTTAATGGTTCTGGTTGTTGCTCTGACATAAACTTCTCCTACAAATATTTTCTTCGTTTCAATTACAATTCTTTGTCGAAATAGAAACGGACACGATCAGAATTAGCATCTATCTGACCTGAAAAGGAACTGAGGTTGATCTCGATCTCCTGCATCTGAAAAGCTCTCCCCAGACACTCTTCCATAGACTCCCTGGTCAATATCAATTCGTTTTCTGCCGAGATTCGTAAATAAGCAACCTTGTCATCAACCGTAATTTCTTTACCAGGGTTATCCATCTCTGCTGCTTCAGCAGCAGCCTGAGCAACATCACCCGCCCTCATTACCGGTCCAACACGATTATTATTGATCGCATCTCCTGCATTACCTGTAGCCATTATATTTTCCTCTTAGTTTGAAATACCTTGCTAAATTAATAACGATGGTTTCCAAATTTTAATCGTCTCAATTGATCAAGACTGTCTTTATGACACTAGCTATGTGATTTAAATGGCTCTATACCGTCTACGTTGACATAAACGTCATCGCCTTCAATCTTCACCGGGTATTCCGAGATCTGACAATCGTCCGGATTAATACCTTTACCAGTATTGCAATCGAACTGCCATAGATGAGCCTTGCAGGTCAGTACTTTACCGTCAAACTCACCCTCCACCAGCTCAATCTCCTGATGAGGACACATTGCCTGGAAGGCTTTTATCTCACCTCCATCAATGCCAGCTAATAGCACAGTTGTGCCTTCAGATGTGTCAAACGTTTCCATGTCGCCTTCCCAGACATCGTCCAGGGTGCATATTTTTTCAAAAGCCATACTTTATACTTACCTATTCGTCCATAAATAAAATATCAAGTGTTTCCGTTGGACGAAGCCCGGCTTCCTCAACCTTCATGTCTCTGGGAAATATTATGCCGTTTTCATGATGACGTACACGTAAAATCTTCCCTGGTTGGGGATGAACACGCCGATTGACTGAATGATACGCACACTTTTCTGCCACCTGATCCATTGAGTCCTCAGTATCAACAGGTACAAGTTGAATCACAAAATCGCATTCAAAATTGGAATGTATTGGAAATAAAGCCATTCTTTTCTTACCTCTTTATAATAAGCATATTTGTTGGTCAGGCTGCAGAATCTACTTTCTGTTTATATGCCTCTAACCATTCGTAGTTATGTGCATCATCACCTATTTCTCCTGGTTCCAATCCCATATAAATAAGAGCACCTGCCAGATCTGCAGGCTGGATTTCTCCAGCCAGAAAACGATCAATTAAAGACATGTGCTTTTTGTATCGTTCAGGATCTTGCTGAAAACACCAGCGATCAGGTTCGGAACCAAAATGGTACAATCTTCCCTCATATTCATACTGATAATCCTTAACATTCCAGCCATTACCCGGTGTACCAACGATGGGTAATTGCGACATATTACAAACTAGCGGGAGCGTTTCAGGACCCGTGAGTTCAGGTTTACCATTTAAAAGGTTATCAACAATAACATCCCAACATTGACCCCATGTGTCGTTCCACCCAGGGTACTTTTCTTCCAGCCATTCACGTTCTTCAGGTGTGACACCAGCTGCTGGATTCCACCAGACCGTGGGGCGCCAGTACCAGACACCCAGATGCATACCGTGATGTGTTTCATCCAAAGCCCGAATAAACTCGTCCCAATACCATGGTTTGTCCAGTCCCATATCCAATAGCTGTCGCTCAAACTGTGCAACAATCCATTCCAGCATAAATTCTTTGAACGATTGTTTTCTTGCTTCCAGCGGTGTGTAGTAATCGAGAATAGGACCTGAAAGTACTGAAAATAATTTCCATGCTCGCCAGATCGCTGCATCAACTAACGCTTGTGCTTCTTCTTTTTTGCCATTCTCAATCAGAATTTTTAAGGAAGGCCCACCTTGTTGAGCGTGACGTGATTCATCTGTCTGGATGCTTGAAATCAAACTGGCAAATGTGTGATCACCCGCTTCAGCGGCATCAGCCGCAAGTCCCAGAAACTGCATATTGGTAAATCCAGTTTCGAAAGCAAAGGTCAGCATAATCGAAACCGCGACAGCATCCCGGGTTGCAGTGACGTCGTCAAAGAATGAGCGAGCTGCAATTGCTGCCCAATCATTCGAATGATAGGCTTTATGTGCCCAGTCCCATTGACGGCTACGCTGTGTATTCGCGTGAGGGAAAAACAGCTGAAGCTGACAATGTCGATTCTCATCCATCATACCGAAGACGGCCATATTTCGATTGCCCGGTGCCTTGGCAAAACGAGCCATGCGACCCTCTGCTGTTACCGCAAGATATTCAGCCAGTGCGATAGCTCCGTAATGAGCAATCATGGTGCTTACCCAGCCAGGATCGGCTCGATCGACGAATGCATCTCTTTCCAACGCAGCTTTTACTGAGTATGCACCCGAGTCTTTTTCACGTTGTGTTGTGACGTACTCCGGATAGGTAACCTTGTAAGGCTCATCATAGGTTTCCCATGCTTCCATCGGAATACCTCTTCCGCCACTCATTTCTTCTGGAAACAACTCTTCTTCCGAAACGTATTTTGGTGTCCAGTTAGTGGTACGTGTTAAATCGTACCAATCTTCTCGTTTTAAGTGTGCCATCCTTTGATCTCCTGATAATCTTTCTCTTAATTACTTGCCGAGTTCTTTTGCTGTCTTCCCAGCAATCCCGAACTGTGTCTTTGGTACTTCATTAATGATGACCCGTACCGCTTCAATCGGGGCACCGAGTGATTCACAGATCGCTTCTGTGACTTTCTCGATTAGCAATGCTTTTTTTGCATCATCTCTTCCTTCCATAATATTGATAGTTGCTATTGGCATACTTTTAAACCTCTACTCTACAAATCTCATCGTTATACTACTCAGATCCTGGTAACGCACACAGATAGAATCACCTGGCTCAACACCAACCGCAGCGGTAATTCCACCTGTCATAATAAAGGTGCCCGCCGGGATTACCTCATCCCTTTCAGCCAGCATGTTTGCTAACATCGCAACACTGGCAGCCGGATGTCCAAGTACCGCCGCACCCGCGCCGAGCTCGACGACCTCACCATTTTTCTCCATCACCACACCTAGTGTTTTCAGATCCAGCTCATCGACAGATCGCATACGACCGCCGGTCACAAAACGAGTGGAAGAAGCATTGTCTGCAACCACACTTTTCAAATCGAATTTGAAATCACGATAACGTGAATCGATTATTTCAACTGCAGGAACGACAAAATCTGTTGCTGCCAGAACATTGCCGATATGACAACCAGGGCCACTGAGTTCAGCTTTCGTTACAAAAGCAACTTCCGCTTCGACTTTGGGATGAATCATTTCTGAAATTTTGATTTCTGCACCGTCAGGAAGACTGAAATAATCGGCAAGGAATCCATAGATAGGCACATCGACACCCATCTGTTTCATTTTTGCAGTAGAAGTTAAACCCATTTTCATACCACAGATCTTATTCCCACGGGCTTCTTTACGACGGCGGATTTCCCATTGAATGTCATAACATTCTTCCCAGGTTATCTCCGGATAATCATCAGTAATTTTCAATACGTCCTGCACATTAAGCTCTGCGTTTTCCAGATGCTCCGCCAATTTTTCTATCGTTGCTCGATCTAAACTCACTGTTTATTCTCCCCTGCTCTTAGGCGGATTTCTTTTTCATTTCAAGTGCAACGTCTTCGATCATATCTTCCTGACCACCAACTGCACCCATTCGTCCAAGTTCCATCAATATCGCCCTTGAAGAAACACCATGTTTTTTCTCTGCGCGTTTGGCATGCAGTAAAAAGGACGAATAAACACCGGCATATCCCAGTGTTAATGAATCACGATCGATACGAGTAGGTGTTGTCATCATCGGTAAGGCGATATCTTCTGCCACGTTCATAATCTTATCGACATTGACATTCGTTTCCACGCCCATTCGATCACAAACTGCGGCAAATACTTCCAAAGGGGTATTGCCTGCACCGGCACCAAAGCCTGCTACCGAGCCATCAATGCGAGTTGCACCGGCTTCAACCGCAGCTAATGAATTAGCAATACCCATCGCCAGGTTGTGATGTCCATGAAAACCAATCTCAATGTCGTCTGGAAGTTCATCCCGCAAAAGGCCAATACGTGCTGTGACATCATCAGGTAAAAGATAACCGGCTGAATCCGTTGTATAAATGCAATTGGCACCATATCCAGCCATTAGTTTAGCCTGTTCAAGCAGGCCTTCAGGGCTATTCATGTGTGCCATCATCAGAAAGCCAACGGTATCCAGCCCCAGTTCACGGCCTTTTTTGATGTGCTGTTCGGAAACATCTGCTTCTGTGCAGTGTGTAGCGACTCGGATAGTCGAAATCCCACAGTCAGCGGCCATGATCAAATCCTCTACTGTACCCAGACCAGGAAGCAGCAATGCGGAGACCTTGGCGTTTTTCATTTTTGGAATAACTGCTTTCAGATATTCTTCGTTGGTATGTTTGCCAAACCCGTAATTAACTGATGATCCACCGAGGCCATCGCCATGTGTCACTTCGATTAAGGCCATACCGGCATCATCAAGTGAAGTTGCCAATAAAACCATGTCATCAAGTGAAAACTGGTGGCTGACAGAATGCATGCCGTCACGAAGCGCGTTGTCGTGCAATCTTATTTTTTTACCTTTGATATCCATTGTCTTCTCCTATGCGCCAAGCTTCTTAAGAACCAGTGTGCCGCTTTCAATTTCTTCGGCAAACATCTCGGCTGTTCTGGCTGCTGCCGCCGTCATGATATCGAGATTACCGGCGTATTTCGGTAGATAATCGCCAAGACCTTCAACTTCCATAAACACACTGACGCGGTTGCCATCAAATACCGGACCATTTTTCAATTTATAACCCGGCACATATTTTTGTACTTCTTTAAGCATCTCGTGCACTGATTTTGTAATCGCTTCCCGATCAGGTTCTATCTCAGTCAGACAATGAACCGTATCACGCATAATCAATGGTGGCTCTGCCGGGTTTAAAATAATGATAGCTTTGCCTTTTTTAGCTCCGCCGACTTTCTCAACAGCGACCGCTGTTGTCTGCGTGAACTCATCAATGTTTTTTCGTGTTCCCGGCCCAGCTGATTTTGAAGCCACAGTAGCGACAATCTCGCCATATTCAACTGACTGTATACGACTTACAGCTGCAACCATCGGGATGGTCGCCTGACCGCCACACGTCACCATATTGACATTCATTTCCTGCTCACCGATATGATCTTTCAGATTAACGGGTGGCACACAAAATGGGCCAATGGCTGCCGGTGTCAGATCAATCACCAGTACACCTTGTTCTTGTAATTTTTTGTTATTTTCCTCGTGCACATAAGCAGATGTTGCATCAAATGCGATCTGAATATTATCTTCTTCAATATGTGGAACCAGACCATCTACACCTTCATGCGTGGTTTTCAAGCCTGCTTCTCGTGCTTTGAGTAAACCGTCAGAATTCGGATCAATACCGACCATCCAGACAGGGTTAAGATTTGGGCTACGTTGTAACTTTGCCATCAAGTCGGTGCCGATATTGCCAGAACCAATCATTGCACAATTAATTGCCATTATTATTTATCCTGTAATTTATTTGTTTTACACAAAACGCACTGAAACGGATCCAATACCACCGATACTAACGCGCATATTGTCACCCTCTTCAGCATTGACCATCGCACACAAAGCACCCGACAGGATCACTTCGCCTGCTTTTAAGGTCACGCCTAAAGAGCCCATGGTATTAGCTAGCCATGTCATTGCATTGACTGGTGAGCCAAGAGCTGCAGCACCAGCACCTGTATGCATTAGCTCACCATTTTTTTCCAGAGTCAGGCCACACACACCCAGATCGACTTTTCGCGGGTCAACGGCAGTTCCACCTAGCACGAGATAGCCACAGGAGGCATTGTCAGCCACGGTATCTTGTATCTTGATTTTCCAGTCTGTAATTCTTGAATCGACAATTTCAAAACACGGCATGACTGCTTCTGTTGCACGGAGAATATCAGCATTGGTTAGTCCAGGACCACATAAATCATGTTTGAGTAGAAATGCAATCTCACCCTCAGCTTTTGGCTGAATCATTTTTTCGGAAACAGGAATATCTTCACCTTCGGAATAAACCATATCAGTTAACAAATAGCCAAAATCAGGTTGATAGACATTAAGCATGTTCATAACAGCTTTACTGGTAACACCAATTTTTTTGCCCACGACACTCTCACCAGCTTCCATCCGTCTGGCAATCATCTGA
>Ga0256841_1001344_pt1 | contig 21637 bp, 17 predicted proteins | sample 356308metaG_FD_185971 | JGI IMG/M metagenome (GOLD analysis project Ga0256841, IMG submission 185971) | Hydrothermal vent microbial communities from Mid Atlantic Ridge, Atlantic Ocean - 356-308 | ecosystem: Environmental > Aquatic > Marine > Hydrothermal vents | place: Atlantic Ocean: Mid... | reverse complement strand
CAGAAATAAATAAATTAACTCATCGGGTAATTGGCTGTGCAATGGAGGTTCATAGACAGATGGGCAATGGCTTCCAAGAAGTAATATACCAACGTGCTTTGAGTATAGAATTAAATTTGAATAACATTTCCCATGAGCGAGAGATGGAAATGCCTTTGCGTTACAAAGGTTTTGAAATTGGAACAAGAAGAGTTGACTTCTTTATTGAAGGCTGTTTAATGTTAGAAATCAAAGCCGTTGAAAAATTGGAAGGAGTGCACAAGGCTCAAGCTATCAATTATTGTGAAGCTTATAATATTTCTGATGGTTTATTGATTAATTTTGGTGCACAAAGTTTACAATTTCATAGAGTGTACAATAAAAAATTATCAAACAAAATTAATAAAGATAGAGACAAAAATAAATGATGAGTACGATGCAATCATACAAATCATATTCAGACAAACAGCAATTGAAAAATGAACACAAGTAAAACAAACGAACAGGCATTAGAAGCCGCCATAGAAAAAGCCCTTACAGGCACTTGCTTGGAGGATTTAAAAGCACAAGGTAATTTTGCAGCAGAATCACAAGAATTATATCGTTCCGGTATTGGCTATTTTATAGGTTCTGCCAATGATTTTAATCCCAAATATGCCATAGATGAAACCCGTTTTTGGCATTTCTTGGAAAATACGCAAATGGAGGAATTGGAGAAAATCCAACGCACTTCCGATTGGAAATTAAAAATATTGGAACGCTACGACCGGATGGTCAAAAAATACGGTATTCTACGCCTGTTACGCAAGGGCTTGGATGTTGAAGATGCTCATTTTACATTGTTATATCAACTGCCGTTGGCAAGTAGTAGTCAATCGGTAAAAGATAATTTTGAAAAAAATGAATTTAGCGTTACCCGTCAGGTCAGATACAATCTTGACAACAGCCGCGAAGAAATTGATATGGTTATTTTCGTTAACGGGATAGCCATAGCCACCTTAGAATTAAAAAATCCTTGGACAGGACAAACAGCAAAAGTTCAGGGCATAAGACAGTACAAAAAAGACCGCGACCCGCGTCAGCCTTTGTTGAATTTCGGACGCTGTATTGTGCATTTTGCCGTTGATACGGATGAAGTTTATATGACCACCAAATTGAATGGCGGTAAGACCTTCTTTTTGCCCTTTAACAAAGGCTATAAAAACGGCAAAGGCAATCCACCTAATCCTTTTGGTCATAAAACCGCTTATCTTTGGGAAGAAATATTGACACGGGAAAGTTTAACGAACATCATACAACACTTTGTACGATTTGACGGTAAACCCAAAGATGCCCTTAGCAAACGCACCTTGTTTTTTCCGCGTTATCATCAATTGGACGTCGTAAGAAAAATTTTATCGCATGCGAGAAAAAACGGCGTTGGTCATACCTATTTAATTCAACATTCTGCCGGCTCCGGTAAATCCAATTCCATCACATGGGCGACTTATCAACTCATCGAAACATATCCCGAAAGAGAAGGAATACCGGGGGCCAAAGGAATTAGCAATCCTCTATTTGATTCTGTAATTGTAGTAACCGACAGAAGATTACTGGATAAACAACTGCGTGATAATATCAAAGAATTTTCGGAGGTTAAAAATATTGTAGCTCCCGCATTCTCATCTAAAGAGTTAAAAGACAGTTTAGAACAAGGAAAGCGGATTATCATTACCACCATACAAAAATTCCCTTTTATTGTAGATGGAATTGCCGATTTAAGCGACAGAAGATTTGCTGTAGTTATTGATGAAGCACACAGTTCGCAAAGCGGAACAGCCGCAGGAAAAATGAATCAGGCAATGGGCATGAAACAAAACGAAGAAGAGCAAGAAGATGGGCAAGACAAGATTTTAAAAGCTATGCAAGCCCGTAAAATGAAAGGGAATGCATCGTATTTGGCTTTTACCGCCACGCCCAAAAATGCCACGCTTGAAAGATTTGGTAATAAAGAAGACGATGGTTCTTTTAAACCATTTCATTTATACTCCATGAAACAAGCCATAGAAGAAGGTTTTATACTGGATGTTTTGGCTAACTACACCACCTATAAAAGCTACTATGAAATAGAAAAATCAATTCAGGATAACCCTTTGTTTAATACGAAGAAGGCACAAAAGAAATTACGTGCTTTTGTTGAAAGAGACAAACGAACTATAGCTACAAAAGCTGAAATAATGATGGAGCATTTTATCAGCAAGATTTATAATACAAAAAAATTAAAAGGGAAAGCCAAAGGTATGGTTGTAACGCAGAATATTGAGTCAGCTATTCGATACTATCTAGCGATTAATCGCATACTATCCGATAAAGGAAATCCTTTTAAAATAGCGGTTGCCTTTTCAGGGATAAAAACAGTGGACGGCATTGAATATTCAGAATCAGAACTGAACGGTTTTCCGGAAAAAGATACAAGAAAGAAATTTGATTCAGACGATTATCGCCTTTTAGTAGTGGCAAATAAATATCTTACAGGATTCGACCAGCCCAAGCTATGCACTATGTATGTTGATAAAAAATTACAAGGCGTAATGGCAGTACAGGCGCTTTCCCGTTTAAATCGTGCTTGTGACAAGTGTGGCAAGAAAACCGAAGACCTTTTTATTTTGGATTTCTTTAATCAGGCAGACGACATCAAAGCTTCTTTTGATCCGTTTTATACTTCTACTTCTTTAAGCAAAGCAACAGATATAAATGTGCTTCATGAATTGAAAGGAGTGCTTGACGATATTGGCGTTTATGAACAGGTAGAAGTTGAAAAATTTGTTGAGATGTATTTCAATGGTGTAGATGTGCAGCAACTCAGTCCGATTATTGATACGGCAGCGGCTCGTTTTAATCAGGAATTAGAATTGGAAGATGATGAAAAAGCCGATTTTAAAATCAAAGCCAAACAGTTTGTAAAGATTTATGGTCAGATGGCTTCGATTATGCCCTATGAAGTGTTAGAATGGGAAAAACTCTTTTGGTTTTTAAAATTTTTAATTCCTAAATTGATTGTTAAAACCAAAGAAGATGAATTGATAGATGAGTTGTTAGATTCGGTAGATTTATCGACATACGGGCTTGAAAGAACCAAACTAAATTACACGATAGGTCTTGATGATTCGGCTACGGAGTTAGACCCGCAAAATCCAAATCCGCGTGGCGCACATGGAGGTGATGAAGAAAAAGACCCCTTAGATGAAATAATTAAAACATTTAACGAACGCTGGTTTCACGGTTGGGACGCAACCCCCGAAGACCAGAGAATTAAGTTTATTTCACTGAGCAAACACATCCAACAACACCCCGATTACAAATCAAAAGTTGCAGAAAATAAAGATTCTCAAAACAGAGATTTAGCTTTTAGAAAAATACTTGATGAGGTCATGTCACAACAGCGGAAAAAAGAGTTGGACTTGTATAGACTGTATGCCAAAGACGATTCATTTCATCAAGCATTTTTCGATACAATGAAACGATTAATTGATAATCCACAAATCATAAAAACCAACACATAGCAGCCATACACATTGCCTAGTCGCTCAAAAAAGCCAACCCACAAGCCAATACTTGTCAATAAGTATGTCTTGCGCACCATAAGAAATGAAAATTGTAGCAAATTTGAAAGAAAAAATGACTGAAAACAAGGAATGCCAGTGCCTAACAACTAAGGCCGATAGGCCAAGGTTGAATGTTTAGTTGACTAATCCGGTGCTTATGGGGGCACATCACATCGGATTCGGGGCAATCCCCTGATGGACGTTGTTCTCCCTGGTGGTCAAACAGCGTCCATCAGGGGGTATGCAAAATGCCAAAGAAGTTTTTGTCACTACGCATACCCTTGAATCCGTTACCTGAAAGCACCACAAAAACCAGCATTTCGAAAATAAATAAAATATTCTGTCCTATTTTTCAAAACTCAATCGTCTTAGAGATATATAAACAAAATAAAATTTAAAAATTATGAGTGAATTTATGATGATTTTCAGAAACGATTACAATCCCAGTTTCAAACCTTCGCCAGAACAAATGCAAGAAAGCATTAAACAATGGCAAGATTGGATTGGTGGAATTGCAGCACAAGGCAAATTTGTTGGAACAAATCGACTTGGATTTCAAGGGAAAACTTTAAAACCTAAGAATGTGGTTACTGATGGACCTTATGCGGAAGTGAAAGAAATTGTTGGTGGCTATGTAATAGTAAAGGCAGATAACTTAGACCAAGCATTTGAAATGGCTAACGGATGCCCAATACTGCACATAGGTGGTAGTGTTGAAGTTAGAGATGTTATGGAAATTCCAAAGTAAAACAAACAAAAAGGTCAAAGTTTAATTAAACTTTGACCTTAAATTTAGAACAATCTAAAATGAACATGAATTTTATTAAACATAAATTTCATACAGAAAGATGACGATAGTATCTGTCCATAAAATCATTCATGCTGAAAGTGTATCTTTTTGCGATATTTTTACTTTTTTTAAATCAATGATACTAAGGCATCACTGATCTAAAAAAAGACAAAAATCTCATCAAAAATCTACTACTTTCATCTATTAAGCACTTTATGGTCAGACACTATGAAAAAACTCATGTGAGAGCGAAATGGTTCCAAATTTGCAGAAAATTAGTAATACATTTATTTTCAATTTATTAGAAAATTTTAAACATATGAAAAACAATATATTTAAACAAGAAACGGTATCTCAAATTATTGAGAGAATTAATAAGTTAAACCCCAATTCTAAAGCAAATTGGGGAAAAATGAATGTTGGGCAAATGTTAGCGCACTGCAATGTAACTTATGAAATGATTTTTAGCGATAAATATAAAAAACCAAATGCATTTTTGAAATTCATACTTAAAAAATTAGTAAAAAACAAAGTTGTTTCTGACAATCCGTATCCGAAAAACGGAAAAACAGCACCTCAGTTTATCATTAAAGATGAAAAGAATTTTAATACTGAAAAACAACGATTAATTGACTTTATTGAAAAAACAAAAAACCTTGGCGAAAGTCATTTTGAAGGCAAAGAATCGCATTCATTTGGAGTTTTAAGTATTTCTGAATGGAATAATATGTTTTATAAACATTTAGACCATCATTTAAATCAATTTGGTGTTTAATTGAAAGACAATAAGTTAATACCGCATTTATTTCGTACAGAATTCAGTAAAATTGTTGCTGTAATTTGTAAAACTTTTGGATTATCAAATATTCAAATAGCAGAGGATATTGTTAGCGAATCTTTTTTAATAGCTACTGAAACTTGGGGATTAAAAGGTATTCCAGATAATCCTACTGCTTGGCTTTATACAGTCGCTAAAAATAAAACCAAAGATTACTTTAAGCGAGAAATAATATTTAGAGAAAAGATTGCACCTGAATATCAAAATCAAAATTATGAATACAAATTGGAAATTAATTTATCCAATAAAAATATTTTTGATAGCCAACTTCAAATGCTTTTTGCCATTTGCAACCCAATTATTTCAGCTGAAGCCCAAATTACTATGGCTCTTAAAGTTTTGTGCGGATTCGGTGTAGATGAAATAGCACAAGCATTTTTAACCAATAAAGAAACTATTAACAAGAGACTATATCGTGCAAAAGAAAAATTGCGTAAAAATAAAGTTGATTTATCTGTTCCATTAAAAAATGAATTAGACAACAGGTTAAATAATGTTTTATCCATTATCTATTTACTTTTTAATGAGGGTTATTATTCTAATACTTCCGAAAAAAAGTTAAAAAAAGAATTGTGTTTGGAAGCAATGCGTTTGACCTATATGTTATTAGAAAATGAATCAACTAATCTTCCTCAAACCAATGCACTAATGGCTTTACTGTGTTTTCATTCTTCAAGATTTGAAGCACGAACAAATACAAAGGGAGAACTCATTCTTTACGCAGACCAAAATACAAAAGAGTGGGATTATGAATTAATACAAAAAGGAGAATTTTATTTAAACAAATCTGCTCAAGGAAAGGTTACAAAATATCATTTAGAAGCTGGTATTTCCTATTGGCATACTAAAAATGATGAAAATTCCGAAAAATGGGAGCATATCCTTCAACTCTATAATCAACTTTTACAAATTGAATATTCCCCAATAGCAGCACTAAATAGAACCTATGCTTTAGCCAAGGCAAATAGCAAAAAAGAAGCAATTACAGAACTTTTAAAAATAGATTTAAAAGATAATCATTTATACCATTCTTTATTAGCGGAGTTATATAATAATTACAATCAAAAAAAGGAGTTGGATCATTTAAAAATCGCTTTAAGTTTGGTAAATAATAAAACCGAAAGAAAAGTAATAATGGAGAAATTAAACAAAATAAAAAATGATTAAAATATTACCTAATAGCATTCATTGGTTGTTTTTTATTACAGTAATAGCAACTTTAGTATTGTTCTTTTTATCAAATAAGAATTCCAATAAAATAATGTTATTACTCGTTATTTGGTGTTTAGTTCAGTCTGTTTTGGCATATAGTGGCTTCTATCAAGATACTCAAACCGTCCCACCAAAATTTATTTTAGTTTTAATTCCATCAACTCTGATGATAGTTTTTGGCTTACTGCCTAAGCAAAGAAATTATAGTATAAAAAATAGAAAAATAAAAATCAGTACATTTTTACATATGGTTAGAATTCCAGTTGAAATAACTCTATATTCTTTGTTTTTACATAAATTAATTCCCGAAGCATTAACTTTTGAAGGTAGAAATTTTGATATTTTGACAGGATTAACTGCTCCAATAATTGGTTATCTATATTTAAAAAATAAAATTGGAGTCAATGTACTTCTAACTTGGAATGTGATTGGCTTATTTCTAGTTGTTTTCGTTTTATTCAATGGTATTCTTTCTGCTGAATTTCCTTTTCAACAATTTGGATTTGAACAACCTAATGTTGCTATAAAATATTTCCCTTTTATACTTTTACCCGCATTGATAGTACCAATTGTAATTTATACGCACATTATAGATATAATAAAACTATTAAATGCATAAGCCAGCAGGTAGCAAAATGTAAACGTAATTGCGGTTTTTGTGCTAAAATTAAAGTTTGCATCTTTGTTCTAAGGTTATATGACTCATAATTCGATCTCTCAAAAGTTGCATTTGTGATTTGAATCTATGATACATTAGACTTATACAAAGGAATATCTAAGTATCTACAAGAATATAATAAGGAGAGGAGGCATTCCTCAATAGACAATCAAAGGCCCAAAGAGGTCTTTGAGAAGACGCTTAAAATCGCAGCTTAAAATGTGTTTACACACAAAATTAGCACCACCAATTTGAATTATGGAGGAGTCAAATTGGAGGCATTAATTTGTGGAAAACATCGCTCGGTTCTCATGTTAATCAAATTATTTAATTTATTATTACTGTCCTAAAACTTGAGGGCACATCATTTTATCTGACTTATTATGGGGCTAAAACAAGCCCGGCGTAAAATGATAACCACTGTGTACAATCGAGTAGTCGGCATCTCCCTAAAAAATAAGTCAAAGCGCGCCGCTCAAACCACCCGTAGGCTGAAGCATGGAGCATTATAACCCAATACCTCCATTGGAATGCACTACTCGGTACATTTTTGAATAAAAAAGTAAGTATTTGCCCGAGGTGGTGTGGCAAGCTACAACGACAAGAGTTATAACTTGTTTTTTGAGGTCAAGACTCCCCGTAATTTCCATCACAGAACAATATTTCATTTCATACCTTATAAAAGGAGTAGTGCTGCATGGGCACAGTGATTTACTTTCTCCAATGTAAAACTTTATAACAATGCGAATCATCACTTTTCTTTTAATAGTATCGATAGGTTTAGGGCTTACCTCCTGCAAGGGGAAAGAGCAATCAGCTTCCACCCTCCAAAAGGACGAACGAGGATGGACAACGGATTATGACGGTGGAATAAAAGAAGCCAAAGCGATGAACAAACAAGCCTTGGTGCTCTTCACCGGCTCTGACTGGTGTCGTCCATGTATGATGTTAGAAGGCAAAGTTTTTCAATCTGATGAGTTTCTTCAATTATCCAAGGACTTCGTCTTGGTCAAATTGGATTTTCCCAGGAGAAAACCAATGGATCCGGAGATCAAAAAACGCAACCGTTCATTGGCCAACAACTTTGGCGTTCGTGGATATCCAACGGTGGTGGCCTTAAATTCGGAAGGCAAGGAAATCACAAGGTGGGTAGGATTTCGACCGACAGACAAAGAAAAATATTTATCCAACCTCAAGGCATTGTTGAAATAATTATAAATTCCACCTCTGGAAGGGTCTACCTTTGAAGGAAAAAACCCTACTTTTGTCCCTGTCGATTCAGGAATAAATATCATATGGCACTCACGTCCAAATTGCCCAATTCAGGCACCTCCATTTTCGCTGTCATGTCGGGTTTAGCCCGGGAAACCGGTGCGATTAATCTATCTCAGGGCTTCCCCAATTTTGACTGCCCCGAAGAGCTCAAACAGTTGGTTTATCACTACATGCAAAAGGGGCACAACCAATACGCCCCCATGCCAGGAATTCCATTGCTAAGAGAGCGCTTGATGGAGAAATATCATCGCCTTTATGGATGCGGCCTAGATCCGGTAGAGGAGATTACGATCACAGCAGGGGCCACACAAGCTATTTTTACTAGCATTATGGCTTTCGTCCATCCGGGAGATGAAGTGATTATCTTTGAACCCGCTTATGACTCCTATGTCCCTGCTATCCGACTTTGTGGGGCCACTCCGGTAGCCTATAAGATGGCTCCACCAAAATACAATATTGACTGGGAAGAGGTACGGCGTTTGATCACCCCTAAGACCAGGCTGATAATCATCAACACGCCACACAATCCTTCCGGGCAAGTATTGACCGAAGAAGATTTGGGGCAGCTTAGAACAATCGCTCGCGCGAACGACCTACTTTTTATCTTTGACGAAGTCTACGAGCATCTAATTTATGACGACATTCCACATTACTCCGCCCTGAGATACTCCGACTTGTATAGCAAGAGCATCGTTATTTATTCTTTTGGTAAAACTTATCACAATACGGGATGGAAGATGGGGTATGCCATTGCTCCCCCTAAGCTCACAAAGGAAATTCGCAAGGTCCACCAATTCAATGTCTTCTCTGTCAATACACCGACACAGTTTGCCCTGGCAGACTACCTGTTGAACGAAGATTGGTATAGAGATCTTCCCTCCTTTTATCAAGAGAAAAGGGATGCTTTTCTAGATATTCTTAGCCATACGAGGTTTACGCCTATCCCGTGTCAAGGGACCTATTTCCAACTTGCTTCCTATGCAGCTATATCCGATGAAGGAGATTTGGCGTTTGCTGAACGCATTACCCGCGAATTCGGAGTGGCCTGTATTCCCGTTTCTGCTTTTTACATGGACAAGAGCGATTACAAGGTAGTTCGTTTTTGTTTTGCGAAAACCCGTGATGTCTTAGAAGCTGCGGGCGAAAGACTAAGTCTCATCTAAATACGCACAAAAGAGGTCTGGTATGAAATTGCAACATTTAGACGTTAAATACAAAACGGTTCTAGTCCGTGTGGACTTCAATGTCCCTCTTTCTCCGGAAGGTAAGGTGATGGATGATGAGCGATTAAGGAGAGCACTTCCGACTATCTGTTATTTACTGAAAGAAGAAGCAAAGGTGGTGCTTATGTCTCATCTGGGGCGACCACAGAAGAAAAAGCTTCCCAACGGTCAAGTGGACGTCCCCAAATTCACGCTTAGACAGATTGTCCCCTCTTTAGAGCGTCTCTTGGACATGCCCATCTCGTTTGCCAAAGATTGTGGGGGACCGGATAGCACTCAAAAAGCCTCCCATCTACGACCGGGAGAGATATTACTCATTGAAAATACACGCTTTGATCCGGGCGAAACAAAGGGCGAAGAGAAATTCGCCAAAAAATTGGCAAAACTTGGAGATTGTTTCGTCAATGATGCCTTTGGAACGGCCCACCGGGCACACGCATCTACCGCGATTGTAGCTCGGTTTTTCCCAAAATCCTGCAAAGCCATGGGATTCCTCATGGAAGAAGAACTCCGACAAGGGGCTAAAGTGCTTCACGATGCAGATAAACCTTTTACGCTGATACTCGGAGGAGCCAAAGTATCGGATAAAATTGAACTCATCCAAGCCTTTCTCCCCAAAGTAAACCATCTCATCATAGGAGGAGGGATGGCCTTCACCTTCGTCAAGGCACTGGGAGGATTTGTCGGTGATTCTATTGTAGAAGAGGATAAAATACCGCTCGCTCGCTCGCTTGTGGAACAAGCGAAAGAACGCAATGTGCAACTCCATCTACCGCACGATGTAGTCGCTGCTAATGCTTTTTCTGAAACAGCCGAAAAAGAGCTAATGCCTGTAGAGCGCATTCCACCCGGATGGATGGGATTAGATATTGGCCCGAAGAGCCTTTCTATCTTTGGTCAAGTCATCTTGCAATCCAGGACCCTCTTGTGGAATGGACCGATGGGGGTCTTTGAAATGCCTCCTTTCGCAGGGGGTACTTTTGGAATGGCGGAATTCGTAGCACAGGCAACCGATCACGGGGCATACTCCTTAATCGGAGGAGGTGATTCAGCTGCAGCGGTCAAACAGTCAGGTTTAGCCAATAAAGTTAGCTATATCTCTACGGGTGGAGGGGCTATGTTACAGTATTTGGAAGGGAAAACTCTACCTGCCGTCGAAGCGCTAAATGTATAGCTTCATTACCTTCCTATTCCTCGATACGATTTGCTCTTCTATTTACTTTGATAATTTCTGTATCGCTATTGTTATCGCAACAAGAAAAAAGAAAATAGAATAGTTAATTACACGGGAAGAACTATCCATTCTTTCAAAAGATGCCTCCTCCCTTCAACCCCATTTCATACAATAAAAATGGATACAAAATTATTGGGTCAATCAAATTTTACTAGCACACAGATAATCCAAAAGCTAGGATCAGGCCATTTCATAATATAAAACAAAATCCCACTAAATTCATACACTCTGAAACACATCAATTACTAAGTGGTGTGCCGATGTAGAATTGAATATCCAGCTAAAGAAGATCTCAAAGCGGCCAAGTACGAAAAGGTAGCCCAACTTCATTTACTATACGGAATGAAGACTCATTCTAATCTTCTTCTCCAAGGTAAATACAGTATCCTTAAATAGCTGATCCGTATCCATTAGATTCTGGACACTCCTGCAGGCATAGAGTACAGTGGTATGATCCCGACCGCCCAGATTATTACCAATATGCTTGAGCGATTTATTGGTCATGAGTTTGGCGAGATACATGGAGAGCTGCCGAGCAATAACAATCGAGCGTTTGCGCGTCTTACTGTGTAGTTTTTCCAATGGCACTTCAAAATGCTCAGCCACTAACTTAGAAATACTTTCCACCGTCACTTCATCACTCATCTGGGCTATAAAATGCTTGATCACTTCTTTAGTTAAAGGAATATCTATCTCTTTATTATTGAGCGCAGATTGTGCGATGAGGGTAATGAGTACTCCTTCGAGTTCCCGGATGCTCGTCTTAATATTATAGCAGATGAACTCTAGCACATCTTCGGGAAGACGAATGGGATCATCCTTAATTTTAGCCTTTGCAATAGCGAGTTTGGTCTCAAAATCAGGAGCTACCAAATCCGCAGAAATCCCCCATTTAAAGCGGGATATCAAACGATCTTGCATACCGTTGAGATCCTTAGGAGGTCGGTCTGAAGTAAGGATAATCTGATTGCCGATCTGATGGAGATGATTAAAGATGTGAAAGAATATTTCCTGCGTCTTCGGCCTATTGGCCAGGAACTGGATGTCATCGACGATGAGGACATCTATCATCTGATAGAAATTGACCAATTCATCAATCGAATTGGATTTCAAGGCGTGGACGATTTGATTAGTCAACTTCTCCGAGGAGACATAGATGACATTTTTATCATCAAACATGGTGATAATCTCATTGCCGATAGCCTGGGCAAGATGCGTCTTGCCTAAGCCTACATCTCCAAAAATAAATAGCGGATTGAAGGCATTTCCTCCCGGCTTTTTTGCGATGGCAAGCCCTGCGGACCGTGCTAACCGATTGCAATCCCCCTCTATAAAATTCTCAAACGTATAAGAGGGCTTGAGTTGTGGATCTACCTTAGGTCTGCGCAATCCCGGGATGACAAAGGGGTTTTTTATTTTCTTGGAGGCGATATCTATGCTGTTATCGTCCGGCACTCTGTTGAAAGATTCCGAAGCTTTGACCTTTTTGTAGTCATCGACAACAATCTGGTATTCCAACCTTCCTGCGGGCCCAAGTGCGATGCGCAACCCCTCTCCAATTACACCAATATAATGCTCTTCAAGCCATTCGTAAAAGAATTTGTTGGGAACTTGAATGGTCAGCACCTTACTCTCCAGTTTAATGGGCTTGATAGGTTCAAACCAAGTCTTAAAACTTCTGGGATTTATTTTTTCAGCGATGTGCCGGAGGCATATACTCCAGATCTCCAAGTAGTCTTTCGATGTCAAAGCTCGGCAGTTAATAGGTTCGTAATACATTCTAAACACCGGTTCCGGTAGTCGCTACAACAAGTTGGATTCGTCGTGTTTGATGCTGCAAAATTGTCTAAAAAAATCGAGTTGGACTGCATCATTTGATAAAAAAATATCGAAAATATTATATTTTTTTCATATGAAAAAAAAAGCTAATAGGTAAGTTCTTTGAACAAATAAGATTTAGAAAATTATCCGTCATCTTTCGTCTATCTCACTTTTATATCTTTAAAAATTTATAATGGTTAAAGGTATTACAACTTTCCTAAGCATCTGTAACCACTTGCCTCTCACACGATTTTTCTTCATAGAATCTAATCATAAAGTGCTTAATGAATGAAGTAGTTCTTTGATGAGATGGTTATCTTATTGAAAATCGGTGATGCCTTAGTATCCTGGAATTGAAAAAAGTGAAAATATCGTAAAAAGATACGCTTTTTGAAGTAAAGATTTTATGGCTGGATACAATAGTCATACCTCTGTTTGCTATCTACGTTTAATAAAATTCAGGCTCATTTCATATATAAAAAACTATCATTAGTCTAATAAAATTAATTTTTACGTCAAAATGATTCATTTTTGCAGCGTAAATATAAATCTCCGATTCTTAGGAGAAGATTGGAAGAAGCCATACTCACTTTTAAATCACAAAGAGATACTGAAAAATACCTTGACCTATGAAAAAATCATATTCTTTAATGCTCTTACTATCCCTATTGGTCACTGGACTTTACAGCCAAAAGCACGGTGGATGGAGAGGTCGCTCAGCTCCCAAATTTAGAGGGAGTGTCAAAGGAAAAGTTCTGGACAACAAAACCGGGAAACCAATTGAATTTGCGAGTGTGATTTTAATCAATGGCACAACCCAAAAAGAGCAAGATGGACAAATCACTACTACCTCAGGTAAATACAACTTCATAGATGTCCCTATCGGCAAATATCGTCTTGCGATAAGCTATATTGGTTACAAAGACACAACTATTGAGGTGGTATTGACCAGAAAGAAACCTTACATTGAAGCTCCTATGGTACGCATCAAAGCCACTTCGGTTTTACTGAAGTCAGCAGAAGTACAAGGAGAAAAAGTACTTGTCGAACAGACCATCGACAAAATTAGCTTCAATGCAGAAAAAGATATTACCCTCATTGGTGGAGATGGAGCGGATGTATTGAGAAAGGTGCCATTGCTCTCTGTAGATCAAGATGGCAACGTCTCCCTAGGCGGCTCCAGAGATGTAAGAATACTCATCAACGGAAAACCGTCAACACTATTCTCCACCAATCCGGGTGATGCCTTGAAGATGCTCCCGGCAGACCAAATTAAAAGAGTAGAGGTTTTGACGAGCCCCGGCGCTAAGTACGATGCCGAAGGGACGGCAGGTATCATCAATATTGTTACCAAGAAAAACAGACTTGACGGCATTAGCGGACGGGTCAATGGACAAGCCGGTTACCCGCAAAATCGCTTTGGTTTAAATCTCAATGCTGCACGCGGCCGAATCGGAGGAAGTGCCAATGGCTCCTTCTATTATGGTATCCCTAGAGAGGCACATTCATATTTCTATAGAGAAAACTCAAGGAACGGAGCGAAAGAGACCTTCCTAAGAGAGGGCAATTTAGATGGGGGTTACTTCGGATATTGGGGACAAGGAGAACTCGTCTATGAAATAGACGGATATAACTCCATCGGTTCCTCTGTGAGTTGGGGTGGGCACAACCACTCTGCAAAAGGGATAAATAATGTAGAAGTGGTAAACCCCAATTTGTCAAGGTATGAAAAGTATGCAAGGGACGAAGATAAAATTGATGGACGGGGAAGATTGAACTGGTCTTCAGAATACACCCGTACCTTTGATGATGAAAATCGTCTCTTCACCGCAGGACTTCAGATAGAAAGTGTACGTAGCACCTCTCACAGCACTTTGCTTCAGAATCCCGACAATCCCATTCAAAATTATCTTTTCATCAATGAAAATCAGGATAATATTGGCAATAATGTAGAGCTAACCGGACAACTGGATTACACCCATCCCATTACCAAAGCCTGGAAAGCAGAGACCGGTCTAAAAGCCATAAGGAGAAACATTATTAGTGACTTTAGTGCCGAAGCTTTTAATAAATCTTCTTCCGACTATGTCGAAATCTCAGATAGGACGGATGTTTTTCACTACCAACAAGATGTATATGCAGGATATCTCAGCAGCACTTACAATCTCAATAAATGGGGATTTATGGCCGGCATGAGATATGAAAATACAGCCATAGATGGATTTTTTGATCGTTTCAATTCCATTGTTAAAAACGATTACACTAATTGGGTCCCCAACATCGCACTTTCTAGAAAGCTCTCCATGACCCAGACAATTAAAATTAGCTACAACCAAAGGATTAGACGTCCCTCCCTATTTCATATAAACCCCTTCATCAATCAGTTAGACCGGAGAAACATACAATTCGGGAATCCGGCCCTAAAACCATCCAGAAGCGAGAAAATCGAACTGACATATACAAATTTTATTATGGGCAGCTCCATTCTCGCCAAATTCTTTTATCAAAATACTGTGGATGTCGTCAGCCCCTATACCAGCGTTGATTCCAATGGTATTGCGAGTCGGACTTTTTACAATATCGGATTGAGAGATGAGTACGGAGTTAACCTTTTTACAAGTATCCGATTGGGCCGAATGCTCACCCTTCGTCTCGGTGGACATATCAAGCGTGCGCACATCATCGCCAACACCGGAGTGGCCAATGGCCTAGAGAACACAGGATATGAATTGGGCGGGCATGCTTTCGGTACCTTTACCCTTCCTAAGAATTACAGTATTGAGCTAATGGCTTTTGGCCGATCCCCGAGAATTACTGTACAGGGTTTCGAAGCGACTTTTTGGATGACCACTATCTCATTTCAAAAAGCCTTTTGGAATAAAAAAGCTACACTCGGCTTGAGTATAGTCGATCCCTTCTGGGCCAATAAGGTATTCACTTCCAAACTCGAGGAACCAGGTTTTCTACAAGAGAGCCGCTATGAAACACCTTTCCGCTCTGTGGGATTAAAATTTAGCTACAGCTTTGGAAAGCTCAAGTTCAAACCCAAAAAGTTCAAATCGACCATCAAAAACGATGATTTATTCGAAGGTGGAGATAGCAGCAAAGGCGGCGGTGGAATGAACTAATCACCGAAAAGGATGTTGACTTAGGCAAATCAACAATCGTCAAAACAACACAATCCAAATGAAGTTTAATACGAAGACCATACATGCAGGGGTGCATCCGGACCCTTCAACCGGAGCTATAATGACTCCTATATTTCAGACATCTACCTACGTCCAGCACGCACCGGGAGACCATCAGGGATACGAATATGCCCGAACCCAAAATCCGACACGTCAGGTTTTAGAAGCCAATATTGCTGCACTTGAAGAAGGGAAACATGGCATCGCCTTTGGCAGTGGATTAGCGGCTTTAGATGCCGTTATGAAATTGTTGAACGCAGGCGATGAAGTTATCGCTACCAATGATTTATACGGTGGTTCTTACCGATTGATGACTTCGATATATGGGAAGTTGGGTATATCCTGCAAATTTGTAGATCTGACAGATCCCGCTAATCTCAAAAATCACTTAACCGATAAAACCAAATTAGTCTGGCTAGAGACCCCGACCAATCCACTCCTTCGCATCTTGGATATTGAAAAATTATGCGCTATCGCACATGAAGCAGGAGCACTGGTATGTGTTGACAATACTTTTGCTTCCCCTTATTTGCAAAGGCCGCTGACCTTAGGTGCCGATCTGGTATTGCATTCTGCTACCAAGTACCTCGGAGGACATTCGGATGTCGTATTAGGCTTGGTGATTACTGCATCAGAAGCTCTTGGCCAGCGATTGTACTACATCCAAAATGCAGCAGGAGCTGTCCCCGGACCACAAGATTGCTTCCTGGTGATTCGCGGGATCAAGACCCTCCATGTGAGGATGGAGCGCGCCTGCCAAAATGCAGCTAAAATAGTCCGCTTTCTACAGAAGCATCCCAAGGTAGATCGAATCATTTATCCGGGGCTCCCTTCCCACCCCAACCACGAAGTCGCCCAAAAGCAAATGAGAGACTTCGGGGCAATGGTATCTTTTGACCTCAAAGGGGAAGATCCGGCGGCAGGCTTAACCGTCCTACAGGAAACCCACCTCTTTTCATTGGCGGAATCCTTAGGGGGAGTAGAATCCCTAATCAGCCTTCCAGCCGCTATGACACATGCCTCCATCCCTAGAGAAGATCGTTTGGCTTCGGGCTTAACCGATACCTTGATACGCATGAGTGTAGGAATAGAGGATGTCGAAGACCTCATAGCAGACCTAAACCAAGCACTTGAAAAAGTGTAATCTCACGATATGATTAACCTTTCTCCTGATTAGAACCCAATATTATGTCGCAGGGCGTATCTCTTGTTTTAAAGTATTTTGCAAACCTAAGCGATGAGCAGTATAATCAGTTCTCATCACTCTTTGAAGTATACAGCGATTGGAACAGTAAAATTAATGTAATCTCACGCAAGGATTTTGGCCATTTCTACGAAAGACACGTGTTGCATAGTCTAAGCATCGCCAAATACATCGCTTTTGTGCCCGGCACTCAAATACTGGATCTCGGGACCGGTGGAGGATTTCCCGGCATCCCCTTGGCTATTTTATTTCCGGATGTGCTATTTCATATGATAGACGGAACCGGTAAAAAAATAAAGGTCGTCAATGATGTTATAGGCCATCTTGGGCTCAATAACGCCAAAGGACAACAAATTCGTGCTGAGGAATTAAAATTGAACTACGACTTTGTCCTATCAAGAGCCGTCGCCTCCATTGACAAACTGTACTTCTGGAGTCAAAGACTACTGTCAGACACACACTTTAATCCCCTCCCCAATGGACTTATCGCTTTAAAAGGTGGCCATTTGAATGATGAACTCAAAGCATTGCCCAAAGGCAGTTACTTCGAAAAAATCCCCTTGACAGATTACTATGATGAGCAGTGGTTTGAAGAAAAATACCTCCTTTATGTTCAAGGGGAATAACCAATTAGTGAGCTACTTACTTTCTTTCCGTAATATGAACTTTCTCCAGTCGTAGTTCTAATTTTCGAATTCCCTTCACCGGATTAACTCTCATGTCTTGCTGTATGTCCAGTGTATAAGTGCCCGGAATCTGAAATTTGAAGGACTCCTGAAGCAGAATAGGCGTGATAATATTGCTAGACTTCAGCTTGGATTTACCCAACCAATGTCCTTTCCGGTCCGCCAGTTCCAAGGATAGTAGCTGTGTATCCCTGCGTCCTCCGGGAAAAGAAGTAAAAAGCTTGACGTAGAGATTTTGCCATCGATAATCCTTCACATGATGAACATCGAGCACCATGTTCAGCACTTGAGCAGTATCATCCACAGTATAGGTAAATCGAATGGGATGATCGTAATCCCATCCTTTGGAAGGCAAGCTAGTCTGTTCTTTGTACAAGACCTCTCCATCACATGCCAACAGGACACTTAAAGAAAAGGCAAATAGCAATAGGCGTAGAGAATCGCGCATAGTTTGTTACGTAAAGTGTTCTTTAATCCGTTCAAAAAAGCTCTTTTCCTCTCGCGACTTTTTGGGTTCAAAGCCTTCCATTTCTCCTAGTTGCTCCAAGAGTTTTCGCTCTGCATGGGATAATTTAGTCGGTGTCCAAACCTGTACCTTTACGTATAAGTCTCCATGAGAATGCCCTCTCAGGGAGGCCAGTCCCTTCCCCTTAAGTCTTAGCATTGTCCCGGATTGCGTCCCTGACGGAATTTTTATATTTGCATGACTTTGCAAGGTCGGAATCGTTTTCTTTACCCCTAGAGCCGCTTCAGCAAAGTTAATCTTGAGCTCCATAAAAAGATCGCTATCCTCCCTCTTGAATAGGGGATGCTCCTTTTCCACGATTTCAATTATCAAATCCCCTGCCGACCCGCCTTTTTTGCCGGCATGTCCTTGCCCTCTCATCGACAGTTGCATACCATCTTCGACACCAGCCGGTATTTCAAGAGTAACTACTTCCTCTTTGAGCTCAGCACCGGTTCCGGAACACGTTGTGCAGGTAGAACGAATGATCTGCCCCGATCCATTGCAAGTAGGACAGGTGGAGTTGGTCTGCATGCGCCCTAAGAAGGTATCTCGAATTTGTGAGACATATCCCGTTCCTCTACAAGAGGAACAAGTAGCGACATCTCCACTACTTTTGGCACCCGAACCATGACAAGAAGAGCAAGTAGCCTCTCTTTTTAATTTGACTTTCTTAACCACCCCGGTTCCTATTTCCTCAAGAGTGAGGGCAAGTTTAATACGGATATGCTTCCCCCTTTGGGCTCCTGTTCTGCTCCTGCGTCCACCACCAAAGAAGGATTCAAAAGGGGATCCACCCCCTCCAAATACATCCCCAAAATGGTCCATAATATCTTCCATTGTCCAGCCACCGGGATGGGCATCTTGTTGGACGCCTGCATGCCCGTAGGCATCATAACGCTGTCTTTTCTGAGGATCACTCAGCACTTCATAAGCCTCGGCGGCCTCTTTAAACTTCTCTTCAGCTTCTTTATTACCGGGATTTTTATCCGGATGATATTTTATAGCCAGCTTGCGATAGGCTTTCTTGATGGTGGTTCCATCTGCAGTCTTCGAAACCTCCAGCACTTCGTAATAATCTCTCTTTGTCATAAAAAAATCTCTATGCGGGTCACCCCTTAATTTTGATTAATATTGCATTTATTTGAATGGGACGAATGCGAATTATAACATTCATCGAGGCACCAAAGTCTAAAATCATTAAAATTCTGATGAGCGACCCACCGGCTCCATACGGTTCATATCTTATTTTACATGAATTGTATTAGTATAATTTTTTTTGCGTATGAAATGGTTGGGCTCCCCCTTCTGTTGACTTTACTTATCCCTCTCAACACGCGTTAGTGTCCGACAATCACTTTCGGATGCCGTAGTACCTTTTCATTGAGTTTATACCCCTTTTCAATTGTATCTACGATCTTTCCTTTCTTATCTTCTTCTTCGACCGGAATACGCGTAATGGCATCATGATGCTCAGGATCAAAATGCTCCCCTGTCGGCTCTACCTTTTCCAATCCCATTTGCTGTAATGCGTTATGAAGCTTGTTGTACACTAATTCCACGCCCTCCGTAAAATTTTCAGAACTACTCTCATCATCAGATAATTTCTTAGCTCTATCGAAATCATCTAACACAGAAAGCAATTTATGCATTACATCCTCAGCCGCAGCTCTACGTAGCTCCAAATTTTCTTTGGCTGACCGCTTACGAAAATTCTCAAATTCAGCCAACAACCTCAGATATTTCTCCTTCATCTGTCCCAACTCCTGATTCAACGCATCCAGTTGCTCCTGTAGCTTGGACCCTTTGGTCGATTTTTTAGTTTTCTTTTTCTTATCTTTTATCTCTGACATAGTGATAAACTATTTTTTTGCAATGATATAAAAATCTTCAATACTAGTGGTAACAACTATATTGCCATTTGAAGAAAATGCGTCATTTTGACAGTTTTTCACTTAGGTAGTCCGACATTTCAGACATTTGAGGTCTATTGAGCAATACTTGCCCTTCCGGACCGATAAAATAACCGGAGGGGATACTCTTTACACCATATAATTCAGAGACTATCTGCCCCTCCTTTTGCAGGGTAGAAAACTGATATGGCCAAGTCATTCCTTCTTGCTCTGCTACCGGCCTCCATTGCCCGGCCTTGCGTTCCATCGCTACGCTAATCACCTCAAACCCCGAAGCATCCTCAAAAGATTTATCGTGATAATCCTCATACACTTTCACCAGATGTGGTCGAATGGCCCTACACGGCCCACACCAACTCCCCCAAAAATCCAAATAGACATATTTCCCGCGAAAGTCTTTGAGCTCAAAAGATTGCCCCTTTAAATCCTGTCCGATAAAATTGGGTGCAGATATCCCTTTGTTGTACTTCGGCTTCTTCATCTTATAAAAGTATCCGACAACTAAAGCAATCACTACAAGAAAAATAATATTTTGGATGGACATTACTCTTTTATTTTATTGAAACGGTAAAGTTGATTGAAGAACGGATGACCCTACCGAATGTTCACTTCTTTCCTTGACCACAAGTAAAGCATTCGGATTGTCGCCAGTCCCAACTTTAAGACTACCACGCATATCTACATTCATACATTCGTAGGATGGTGTTATAACAAAACCCCTCTAAAGAAATTGGCTAAACTCATCCAATACTATTGAAATAGAATCTCCCTCTGATTACAAGTTATGGACCTTTAACAATTGAATCCGAGATATGCTATTGGTTCAAGCTTTTTTAAGTCCTCGCTTTAGCTCTAAAGATACCGCTTTACTTCTTTAACCTCGTCTGACTTATACGAGGGCTAAAACATCATCAACCGAATATGCAACAATGATCAGACCATTAAAAAAGGAGCCCTATATTGGCTTCGTCGAATACTTTAAGAAGTAAATATCATTATTGAACCGCCTTATATGTGCCTGAGTTCTGAATATCCAATGAATATTCAAAATGAAAGGGGCGAGCGAAACTCATGTATGTGAACAGTGGAGTGCCCCGCGCACTTCGTCCCTATCTAAGGGCGAAGCCGGTTACTCGATTGTGCAAAGTATATTTTATTTATATTTCCAATTGAGTTTAAAATCCTCAATTCTACTCCTTTTTTCACATCTCTACTCGTGGTTGAAGTAGAAATACTTTTAAAAATTCTCATATAGTCTATTCTGCTAAATTCATTAATACCAAAACTTGCCATGTATTCAAGGCTCAACATATATCGCTTCATAAGATACCTCACGCTCTTCCTCCATACCCTACTTCCTTGGGCTTTACATGGCTTGAGGGATCTTCCCATCATGAATATGCTTTCGTGACCGTCAAAAGTGTATACCTTTGTGATTCTATCCTCTTCACTTATTTCAACGCAGGGGCCATATGAAACGAACATGAATTTTATTAAACATAAATTTCATACAGAGTTTTGTTTAAA
>Ga0256841_1001343_pt1 | contig 21660 bp, 13 predicted proteins | sample 356308metaG_FD_185971 | JGI IMG/M metagenome (GOLD analysis project Ga0256841, IMG submission 185971) | Hydrothermal vent microbial communities from Mid Atlantic Ridge, Atlantic Ocean - 356-308 | ecosystem: Environmental > Aquatic > Marine > Hydrothermal vents | place: Atlantic Ocean: Mid... | reverse complement strand
GCTTCTTCCATCCGCTTAAATCTTTATAACTGGCTCTGAAACGAGCTAACTGCTCACGGGCTTCCGTTTCCGTCTGGTAATTGCCCACACAAAGAAATGAACTAGCCGGAACGGATTGACCATATCCCTCAAAAACATATAAATTGAACAGGATAAACAGAATGATGCGAAATATATACCTTTTCATTATCTTACCTCTTTGTTTTCTACAAAGCTCCTGTATCTATGTCCCAATATATTTATAGTCTTTCTATTTAAAATTCCATTTCATTCTATTTACAGGGCTATTTATAACTTTTAGCATATATATCCAAAGAAGTTTCCATATCCAGCATGGAATAAGCTTTATGGGAAAGTGTTGTAAAATAGCCGATTTTTCCAAGCGCCATTATACATCCCAATGCTTCTTTATCATCCGGCGCATCAAATATAGCAACATAGTCCGTTTCACCCATTACTTTATAAAAGCCCTTCAGGTCAACTCCCCGCTTGCCCATCTTTTCTTTAAGTGAATTTACAAAAGTTGGAATCCGATCGATTTCATTTAGCCCTTTTTCGGTCATTGCCATCATAATAATATATGTTTCCATTTTCTAAGCTCCCCTGTTCTTTTATTATACTATTTAACTTTTTTACTAAAGTAAAAACTATTACTTACAAACCCATTAATTTGTAAATGAATATTCCATAAAAACAAATATTCTGTTTACATTAAACAATAGGATCTGTATTGAGCCGCAAAACCCCGAATCCATTGATTATGATAATCCATAAAATTTAGTTGTTCTAATAATTTAAAGGGAGCGCTTTTAGACGCTCCCTTTAAGCCACTACTTAACTAATAACATTCTCTTAATGTTTTCATATTTTCCAGCTTTAATTTTGTAAAAATAAAGCCCGCTAGATAAATTGGAAGCGTCAAATACGACCTTCTTGAAACCAGCCTGCTGGAAGCTATTTACAAGCGTAGCAACTTTAATACCTTTTATATCATATACAGTTATTTCCACATAGGAATCTTCAGGTAAACCATACTGTATGGTTGTAAGCGGGTTAAATGGATTCGGATAATTCTGGGCCATCTTATATTTATCTGGTACTTTAATCCAGTTTTCTTCTGTATCCTTAGCATTCTTTTTGCCAAGTTGCCCTGTAGAATATACAATGGTCAAGGTATATTCATAGCCATCTCCGGTTTCCCAATCAAACATAGACAAATATATCGTTTGTCCCGCATCAACATCGAAGGATTCATCGTGGTGGGTCTTATCTTCTGAGCGGAAAAAATCTTGTCCACCTGCTTCAGACCCCGCTTTTAGAGTCATCTCCTGAGGAGCATCTAAAATCATTTCAATCGTACCGGCTTCCTGAACGGTAAAATAATACTGGTCAACATCCCAACCGTCGATCATCTGGCCAGTCCCAATAGCAGTCACACTGGAACTTATATTATCTAATTCGCTGATTACTTCTACGCCCGAATCATTATTTTCTTGCTCTTGTTTATCAATGGTCATGGAAATCGTATCTGCACCGCTTGACTCATTAACCGTCAGATTGGCATTATCACTGGTAGCGCTGCCTGCAGAATTGGTTACTACACAATGATAGGTACTACCATCATCACTCATAGTTAAAGCGGGAGTCGTATAACTGGCCTCGGTGGCTCCACTGATCTGAGCATCATTCACATACCACTGATAAGATAATGGATTCGTGCCGCTTGCCGTGACGCTGAACGTGGCCGTCTCACCCTCTGTCTTGGTCTGTGACTGAGGCTGATCGGTTATCTGCGGTGCCTGGGAAGTTGTACTGTTTGCCACATAATTATATACATTGCGAACATTCCCAACATCATCGGGAGAATAATCATTCTTCCAATTATCCGTCGGGTCTTCGGATTCTACCATAATACCGGTAGCCTCACCCTCTTCAGCCGTTTCTCCTATGGCAGCACGCGGTATGGCTACTTCGATTTTGTTATCCGCACTGTTCTTCGCTACCTGACAGCTATAGCCGCTTACTTCCGTCCAGCTCCCGTCTCCGTTGTTATACTTCAAAATCCCATAGGCCTGACTTACTTCCAATCCGGGATTCCCATCTGCATCGGTAATATTTAAGTAATAGTCCGCTCCGTTTTCCCATACACCCCAGGTTAATCCCGTAGTATTACTTAAATCCGTATCAAAGTATAGCTCAATAAGAGCCTGATTGCCGTCTCCATCAACCATACTATTTAAATCCGATAAATGGCCCGCTTCATTTATATCTATACGAACATACAGATAATCATTATCATTGGTCACATAAATATCTTTTAAGTCCAACGATACATTAATGTCTTCACCTGTGGATTCCACTTGATTGGGGTCTACATCAAATTGCATGGAAGCATCCCAATCATTCATGTCTCCGTCTATGGTAATGGATGAGCTACCACTGCTTTCGGTAACTGTCAAAACCGCATTATCACTGGTGGCACTACCGGCGGAATTGGTTACTACACAATGATAGGTACTACCATCATCACTCATAGTTAAAGCGGGAGTGGTATAGCTGGATTCAGTCGCTCCGCTGATCTCCGTGTCATTCATATACCATTGATAGGATAAAGGAGCCGTACCTGTTGCCGTGACGCTGAACGTGGCTGAAGAGCCAACTGTTTTGGTCTGTGACTGAGGTTGAGCAGTAATCTGGGGAGGATTATTATTGGAATTAACAGTCAAAGTTGCCGTATTACTTGTAGCACTTCCATAATCATTGGTAACAATACAATAATACTCATTTCCATCATCACTCATAGTGAGTGATGACGTAGTAAAACTGGAACTTGTAGCGCCGCTAATGTCCGAACCATTTAAATACCATTGATAGGATAATGGTGCTGTTCCCGTTGCCGTAACACTAAAGGTAGCCGTTTCGCCCTCATCCTTTGTCTGAGATTGGGGCTGGTTGGTTATATTGGGTGCCGTGTTGCCTTCTTCGTAAGGGGGTGCTTCACCTGTAGTTGGAGTTGTATCATTATTAATCAAGTCATAACCTTCCGGTGTGGCTCCATTCCAAAACACGATTCCCTGATCTTCAGAAATACCAGAAAGAATATTATTCTTCACAACCGTATTATTATAACCTTCATTAAATAATATCAAAGCACTTCCAGAATCATGTGACCAGCCATCTTCGCCATAACCTGGATCACGATAAGGAGAAGGATCCATATGATGAAAATTATTATCATGAAAATCCATATCGTGAGAATCTTCATTCACCAGTTTACAACCGAAAATCACATCCACGACCTCATTGCCAGCCATCTCCCCGTAAGTAGTGCCCAGGCCGGAATCATATCCCATAAAACCATTCCGAAAATAATTATTTTTTATAATATAATGGCTCGCATTGTGGACAGCGACGCCATGCTTGGCATAATTCATAATAACGCAATTCTGAACCGTCCAATGGTCGGCCGGATCACCACTACTCCACACGGCAATACCGCTCAAATTATTGGCATGCGAATTATATATATCATCATCCGGACTACAGTCAACTTTAGGATATCCTGCGTTTAAAATTTTACAGTGAGAAACCATCCAGTTATCAGGACCATAAATCGGGGCAATAGCATGATGATCGAAGCCACCTGCATCAATAATCATATCTTCGATCGTAAAATTACTGGTCCCGCCATGAGCATAAATAAATCCTTCATCAAACTCACTTTGGGCAATAATTGTTACAGCCCATGAGCCGTCACTGTTTAATTCGCCTTTTAGCTTAACATTCGATTTCATATCAATTCGGCTATCAAGATATCCGGTTCCCGGTGCCAAAAGAACCGTGCCTCCTCCATTTGAGGAGGCCTGATCAATAGCCGCCTGAATATTTGCGGATGTTAAATCTGTTACATGGTAAACCGTTTCAGCAGAGAAATCCTGAAAGCCCCACTCAGGATGCTCAATTGTCTGGGCCCCTACCCATTTTATTCCTATAAATAATACAAAAAACAGGATTGCTGTTAGTTTGATTAAAATCCCCCACTTGTCATGGTTTAACTCATTTCTCCTCATTCCATTACCCCTTCTTTAAAATTATTTTTGGAAATTTGAACAAAGATTAAAAACCGCATTTTTCTCACCATCTGCCTGACGATTAACTCTAAATAAAAAAATTTCTTCCCCTATCTAATCCTCCTTTTTAATCCCACAAAATTTTGTTCCCTCCGATTTCCTCACCTCCTTTCTGTATTGAACCTTAGTGCCCTTCCAAACCGTTGTTAAAAAACGCAAAACTATACCCGGCCGTAATCAACTGTGTATTGCGAAATCCGCCCAAAGATCAAATTCTCCCATTTCTAATAATACGCATTATGTATCGTCTGAAAATATTTTTAACTATCCTCTTAGAAAAAGAATTTTTAGTTCTTTCCCCATTGTATTCGTCAATACGGATATATCAAACGTAAATTCATCAATAGATAGACAATTATCATCTTGCATTCTTAACTATCATGGTATCTTTTTTTAACCTTCAAGAAGATTAATCCATGAGGATTTTTTACCGATTGAAATTTAGCTGGTTATTCCTGCTTCATTTCATTTTTATTTAACTTTCGCTTTTTTAAAAGGTGGGCTTGGCATTGATTCATTGCTCTCTATAATTGCATCCTTCTTAGCTTTGCCCCAAAAGGCGATACTTTTTTCTACAGTAACACCAGAAAGAATATTGTTTTTAACAACCACTCCCTTACCGTTACCCTGAATAACCAATGCCGTTCCTGAATCAGTCGACCAGCCGTTATCTCCATATCCCGGATCATAATAAGGTGTTTCATCTAAATTATGGTGATTGTTGTTATGCACGATGATATCTTTAATTCCTTCGGAATCGTAGCCAGCGATTTTTGCTCCAAAAATACAATCCACTACTTCATTACCCAAAATCTCGCCATGAAGAGCAAAGCCACCTGTATCATATCCCATGGACCCATTTTCAAAGTAGTTATTTTCTATAATAAAGTATTGTCCGTTATGAATCGCCACTCCGTGACGACAATAATTTTTCGCCACATTATTTTTAATAGTAAAATTTTTTGCCGGATTTTTATCACTCCAAATGAGAATCGCACTTGGATTGTCGGCAAGGGTTTTCAGGGCCTCTATACTGGTATCTATTTTAGTATACCCAATATTTTTTATTTCACAGTTGGCTATAAGAAAATTAGTCGGACCATAAACATAAGCAATACCATGTCCGTCAATACCATTACCATTAATAATCAGATTTTCCACCGTTGTATTATTGGTTCCTGTCCGGGCCATTATAACCCCTTCAAACAGATATTTGGAAGCACTTAGGGTAGTAGCCCGTGAACCATCTTTATTTAAGGCACCTTTTAATTTAACGTTGGACATCATCATTATATTATTGGTAACCTTTATGATACCCGGAGGTAAGTACACCGTTCCGCCTTTGGCAGCATATGCCTTAAATATCGCTGTTTGAACGGCGATTTGAGATAGTTCCCTCACATAAAACACACTATCCGCCGGAAAATCTTTAAACCCCCACTCAGGGTGTTCGATCTTCTGGGCAAAAGACACATTGATCTCTAATAAAATCATCAACATCAGCATAATCGATCTTTGTATCAATCTGCATTTACCATTTTTTTTATACATCTTTTCATCCTCTTAGCATACGATAGCATGTTTTCTATCTTGCTAAAACCATCTTTTTTATTATTCTATTTTTTTCACCCTTAAGACAATAAAAATAAATCCCGGAAGATACATTTACACCGGCTAGATTCTTTCCGTTCCATACCACCAAATGTTGACCGGCTGCCTGTAACTTATTACACAATGTCATGACCTTATGCCCTAAAATATCGTACACAGAAATATCTATATGCTGCGTTTGATTTATAGAATACCTGATGGTCGTCATGGGATTAAATGGATTGGGATAATTCTGTTCCAAACTAAACTCTACGGGCTGAAAAGGACTGACTTTTTTTACCGAGGTTAAATCCCCTATACCTCTGGCATAGTTATACACATTCCTTACACTCCTATAATTATCAGGGGCCCCGTCATAGTTTCCCCAATCTCTCGGATCTTCCGCCCAAACAATGATCGCTGTGGATTCCACACTATCCGCTCCGGTTTCTCCTATGGCCTGACGGGGAATGGCTGCCTCAATTCTTGTACCATATATTGGGTCGACAGCCACCCGGCAACTCTCTCCTTCTACCGTTGACCATGGCCAATCTGTATTGCAATCCAATAAGCCATAGGGATATTTCGGTTGTAACTCATAGTTCCCTACAGGATCCGTGATATTCAGATAGTAGTCCGCTCCTGTTGCCCAAATGCCGTATGTTAATCCCGTTTCGGCAGATAAATCCGTATCCAAACCGATCTGAATGAGGGCCTTATTCCCATCTGCATCCAGTACCCGGTCTTTTAAAGTTCGAACATCACCCTTATCATTAATATCTACCCGAATATAGAGCATAGAATCATCATAGGTTACATAGATATCTTTAAGATCAAGGCTATCGTTTAAAGAATAGTCTCCCGCTTCTTCCGTTTCATTCGGCGGAATATCAAACTGCATGGAAGGATGCCAATCATCAAAGTTGCCGTCTATGGTTATACCCCCGGTTACTATTTTCTCAAAAACGGTGATCGTTACAGTTATACTGCTTACACTCCCTTTAGGATTGGTTACTACACAATAGTACTGGTCACCATTATTACTTAGCTCTAACGGGGGAGTTATATAGCTGTCATCCGTAGCTCCATTGATTACGACCCCATTGCAATACCATTGATAGGAAAGAGAATCCCCTATAGCCTCTATAGCCAAAGTGGCCGTCTGACCGACAATCTTTACCTGATCTTTCGGTTGAGTCGTTATAACCGGTGCCTGGGTCCCTACATGTCCGCCGGATGGCGTATAATCATTATTGATTAAAGTTACATCACTCTCATTTGCCCCCCAGAAGGCTAGTGCTTTATCTTCTGTTGTACCGGAAAGTATATTATTTTTTACAACAATATTTTTTACATCACCCTGAAAAACCAATGCCGTTCCAGAATCGTATGACCAATCATTTATGCCATATCCCGGATCGTAATAAGGCGTATCATCCAGATTATGATGATTATTATTATGTAATATAAGGTTGTTCGATCCCGGCAATTTGGCGCCAAAAAGGCAATCGACTATTTCATTACCCAAAATTTCACCGTTACTACCTTCTGCATCGTATCCCATGGAACCGTTTTCGATAAAATTGTCCTGTATAATAAAATTTTCTCCGTTATTTACTACAACACCATGCCGGCAATAATTCATAATGACATTATTCCTAATGGTAAAATGATCTGCAGAACTTTTATCGCTCCAAATGGTAATCCCACTTGGATTATCGGCCCGACCGCTATTGGTTACTGTTTCACTGGTATCTATTTTAACAAATCCCAAATTTTTAATTTCACAGTTCGAAATTAAAAAATTATCCGGTCCGTATACATACGCAATACCATGATGATCAAATCCGCTTCCGTCTATAATCAGATTCTCCACGGTAGTATTGTGGGTCTCGGTATGAGCGTAAATAAGTCCTTCACTTAATTCTTGCTGAGCCACAATTGTTACTGCTCTGGTACTATCTGTATTCAGTTCACCAACCAGTTTAACGTTGGATTTCATGGTAATTCTTTGGGTAATCTTTACCGTACCCGACGATAAAAGCACAGTACCGCCACCTATATTAGAGGCTTGATTAATCGCATTTTGTATATTATTGTAAGTAAGATTCTCAACATGAAAAATAGAATCCGCCGGAAAATCTTTAAATCCCCATTCGGGATGTTCAATGCCTTGGGCCCATACATTACAGTAAATCAGTATAAACAATAGAAAAAAATAGGGGATCCAAAGGGTATTAAAATCTTTTTTATCTACTTGCATAATTTTTACCACCAATTTATCAGAAAAGAAATATACTTATATGCCAAACTTTTTAAAAAATGCAGTATTCTAAATTGAATAAAAATCAATAAGAGAGGACGTTTAGAACGTCCTCTCTAAATTTTCACTTCATCAGGATCATTTTTTTAATCATTGTATTTTTTTCGCCTTGGATGCGATAGAAATACATACCGGTTGACACTTTGGAACCTGTTGAATTTAAGCCATTCCAGACTACCTGATGCGATCCTGCACTTTGTATCCCATTATACAAAGTAGTAACTTTCTGCCCGATCAGATTGTAAATTGAAATATCCACATGTTGCACTTTCTCGAGGGAATATTTTATCGTAGTAGTCGGATTAAAAGGATTTGGATAATTTTGATCTAAGCTGAATTTAACGGGCTGAATGATCTGATCATCTTCCATAGCCGTAGTCAGATCTCCAATTCCTCTTCCGTAATTATACACATTACGAACTTCTTTACGATCATTTGGTACGTTTTCCACATTACCCCATTCTCTTGGGTCCTCTGACCAAATAAAGATAGCCGTTGATTCATATTGACCAGCAACTTCTCCGATGGCTGCCCGAGGTATAGCAATTTCAATACTGGTACCATAAATATCATCGTACGCTACCTTACAACTGTCTCCCTCAACAGGAGCCCATGGCCATTCCGTATTACAGTTTAATATGCCGTATTGATAGCCGGACTGTAGTTCAAAATTGCCGACCGGATCGGTTGCATTTATATAAAAGTCGGCTCCGGTGGCACATGATCCCCAGAAATTAAATCCCGTATCTTTATTCATATCCGTATCAAGCCCAATCTGGATCAAGGGTTTATTGCCGTCTGAATCCCGTAAAATATCTTTCAGTCCTCGTACATCACCGTCATCATTGATATCAATACGGATATATAGATTGGCACTGTCATGTGTTACATATACATCTTTGATGTCCAAGCTATCACTCAAAGCATAATCTCCTGCTTCTTCTACGGCATTAGGTGCCACATCGAATTGCATGGAAGCATCCCAATCATCAAAATTACCGTCAATCGTGATTATACCTGAATCGGGTACAGCCGGCAAACTGGTATCTTCTCCAATCCCCTGACCATAGCGGTAAACATTGCGAACTTCTTTTTTATTATCAGGTACAAATTCCACATTACCCCATTCTCTGGGATCTTCCGACCAGATAATGATAGCCGTCGATTCATAATCACCATAGTTTTCACCTATGGCGGCACGCGGTATACCAACCTCGATACTTGTTCCGTAAATATCATCATAAGCGACCTGACAGCTGTCACCCTCTACCGTTGCCCAAGGCCACGGAGTATTACAATCCAGAATTCCATATTGATATTTTGATTGTAATTCAAAATTTCCTTTGGGATCGGTGGCATTAATATAGTAGTCCGCTCCGGTGGCACATGAGCCCCAGAAATTAAATCCCGTATCTTTATTCATATCCGTGTCAAGCCCAATCTGAATCAAGGGTTTGTTGCCGTCTGAATCACGGATAATATCTTTCAGTCCCCGTACATCGCCGTCATCATTAATATCAATCCTGATATAAAGCATAGAATCATCATGGGTTACATAAACATCTTTAATGTCCAAGCTATCGCTTAAAGCATAGTCTCCTGCTTCCTCAACACTATTTGGCGCTACATCAAATTGCATAGACGCATCCCAATCGTCAAAATTACCGTCAATTTTTATCTGACTGAATCCAAGCGTGAATGAAAGAAATACAATCAGAGCAATAGCAAATGTTTTCATTGTTTCTCCTTTCCAATTTTAAAAATTAATACCTTGGCTTTGGAACAACCGATCATTTGAAGCCAGTGCATGACCAACTCGCAAATACTTTTGGGCTAAAATTACTATTTCACCTCCTTTCACCAATTTCAACCCTGTCAATTCATTTAGCTATATTCATCCGCATTCTACAAATTATTGATTCACTTTAATGGTTTTATTATGGCGATGTCACACTATTCCTTGAACCATTCACATTGCGGATATTTTAATCTATAGTATTCAACCGGATTTACCATCGTATATTTTTTATTTGGAATTTGTCCGGTACCATTCTTAAGACTTTTGTATTTTTTATGGGCAATGCGATTTGCTTTATCTACCATAAAGTAATTAATCTGCATATCAATAATTTTTTTACGCACAGGTTCGGGCCAGTTTCTTACTGTAAAATCGATCATACCACCGAAAGGATAAAATACTTGTGTATTGCCATTCCACCGAGACGTAGCAATGTAATGAGTCTGATATCCAAGATCAGCTTCAAATCCTTTAATAATATAGGCACCGGGGGGGACATTTTGAAGAGCAAAATATCCATTTTCATCGGTTTTAATTCTGTAACCTGCTGTTTTCTCCACACCATGTATTACAGATTTACCTACGATTACTACCGTTATTTTTGATGTTTTTGCTTCATAGACATCTTCAATTCCATTGTTCTCTATCAATACTGCGCCTACAACAAGGCTCATTCCATCTTGAGGCTTTTCCAAAACGAATTTTTTCGCCCCTGTACATGAAAAAATCCCCACTATGACAAGAGCAATTGAGACAAAACTCATTTTTCTTTTTAACATACTTATCTATCCTTATAATCGATATTTTTTTAAACCCTAATCATTTACTTTTTTGAGAAAATAAAAACCTTCCAATCGTATTGATTTACTTATATGTAAACTTTGCCGGACAGCTCCAGAATACACAACCTTTGACGGCTACTTTAACATCCACTGTAGCATGCCTTTTTCCTTTTGGTGTCATCACCATAAGCAGGGTATCCGAGACACTAATGGGAGGAACTGGTATATTCCCGAAAGCGATGAGATTGGATGCTGAATCCGGGCTAAAGCCTTCACCATAAATACGAACCGTATCTCGAGTTGGAATTCCTTCAATGGGAACCAGTAAGGTGATCTTGGGTTGCAATAAATGTTTATTGATTGGATTAGGGTCCGGATGGTTCTTATCGTACATTGGCTGACTTGGGCCCTGGCATGAGATCAACCACATGGTTAGAATGACAATAAAAGCTCCTGTCAGTCGGAATATTTTATCTCTCATTTTATTTCCTCCAAAAAGTTGAAGACATCATTCTTATCTATTTGATTAATCAAGGCTAAAATCAAAGGAGAACATTTGTACATTTCCAAGATTCTTAAACATTATATAACTGTAATCAATTGTTACGGTAAGACTGTGGATATTATATACTAATCCTGCACCAAACGACAAATTTTCCTCGTCATAGTTGTATTTATAACCACTTCTTAAAAAGAACATCTTATTATAGATATATTCCAATCCAAAATGCATTCTTTCGGAAAAATCTCTGGGATGCACGGCATCGATGGACAAGGTTAGAGTATGCAATTTGCTATCTGTCCAAAATTTCAAAATATCCATCGCCGCGCCAAATTTAAACATCAGTGGTAAGGAAAAATGTTCTAAACGATATTCCTTTTCCTGAGAAAAATTTTGCAACGTCATAGCCAATCGCAAATCTTTGAAACCAGTAAAATAGTAGGTACCAAAATCAAAGGAGAAGAGATTCATTTTTGCCGTATATTTAACAGGCTCAGTAAAACTCCCTTCGTATGTTGTCCCTAAATTTTCGGATATATAGTGTACATGACCGCCAAAGGAAAATGAATTACTTACTTTCCTGGCATAGTTAAGGCCAACCGTCCAATCCACGGGAGAAAAGTCTCCGGTTTCAATATATCCTTTACCAATATTTGCTCTTTGAGTCCCGTGCAGTGTCCCCCAATCCATCGAAACATAACTTAATCCAAAAACACCCCAATCTCCTGCGTTATAGGATAAAGCGGCGCTATTCATATTAATATCAGCAATCCATTGGGTACGATTTGCAAAGACATGAATTCCCTTGGTAAAAGCCAGCCCCGCTGGATTCCAGAACATAGAGCTGACATCGTTGGCAATGGCTGTATAAGCGTTGCCAAGAGCAGCACCCCTTGCTCCAATCGGTATAGACATCCATTTCATTCCCGCCTGGCCGACTTTCTTTAAACCAGCTGCTTGTAGCGGTATGGCAAGAACAAGTATCATTGTAATCATTATCATACCATATTTTTTTAATCCGTTCATCTTTTATCTCCTGAAGCTATCAGTGGATAATTTATATTTTCTTCTTATTCCGTCCAGCCGTTAGCGAATAATCACAAATTTCTCAATAGCATCCGGTATCTTTTTATTGTTCACATCCCGGGCATTGGTTACCTGAAGGATATATACTCCGCTACTTACATATTGGGTAGATTCCGTAACCATATCCCAGCTATCATCCGCATTCCCCGCAATATGATCAATCACTTTGATCAGGTCACCGGTCGCCGTATAAATTTTTAAGGTACAATAGGCCGGTAAGTTAACAAATAAAAGCTTATTATCTTCCCCTGTAAAATTAAAATCACCCGCTCCAATAATATATGGATTAGGTACTACACGCACACTGTCGGAATTACTCTCTCCGGGGGAGAAAGCAATCGCAGCCACTTCTGAACGATTTGCATATTTAGAGCTTTCGAGTTTTTGGCCCGGGAAAAGCCCGTCTGTATTTTGTGTACCGTCATCAACTGCAGTTACGGCATAATGATAAGCTTCACCACGTACTACCGTTGTGTCGATATATTTAGTCTGATTTTTCGGTACTTCAGCGATTTTTTCCCATTTGATATGTGTGCCATCAGCTCTAAGTTCATCCCATGTATCACACAAGAAATCACCTCGTTTGCGGTAAATATTATAATGGTCCAGATCAGGGACACCCGTGTTGGCGTCGGGCACATCTTTCAAATCCGTCCATTCCAAAATAATTCGGTTCGGTCCGGAAGTAACCGTTAAATCCGGCGAGGGAGGAGGTGATGGAATTTTTAAATTTCTATTCCAGGCCCATAAAGCGCGGTCGAATGTTTGAAAAAGTGAATCCCTACCTGTAGCGATTAAGGAATCCTTCTGCGCATCATCAAAGGTAGCACCGGGTTCATTTCTATACCATGCCAACCATTTTCGTCCATATTCCTCCGCCAATTTCCTGGATATACCGTTTGCACCGACCACATAAACAAATTCGACCGAATCTTTATAGGCCATATTATATGGACCAATTGACTGAAACGGGAAATTGCCAAGCTGCGTGCTAGGATCCGTCGGCCACCCGGCATTTCCCTGATCTCCTGTCTGTCTTACCCCGGAGGCCATCCAATCGTAGCGACTCGCGAATCCGGGAACCGAAGAGCCCCAATAATCCATAATGCTATAATTCGAAAGAATTGAATGAGGCTGGCTTAACCTATCCGTTTTGTCAGCTACGGATGAATCAACATGTAAAAAAGCAAAGCCCGTGTAAGCAGTAGAAATAAATTCCGCTGATGGCATTGGCGTTGCCCCATTATTTCCATACGCCCAGCGTGGGTCACCGGTATCATCAAATAATTTTCCGTTGGTTTCAAATTCGGTAATATTGGGGCTATCCCCATCCCATCCATAAGAGATGTATAGATCACGTCCACCTGGAATCAGCTTGGGTTTATAAACTTCATAGGTCGTCCAATCATCATCAGCATTTCCCAATACATCCCCATGAGTTAACATGGTCCCCTCTGCGATTACTGGACAATATCCCACAGCAAAATATACATTTTTCAATATCTGACTTGTCGGAAGGTTAGGAATCCCATCGCCATCGGTATCAAAAGAAGCTTTTATTACATAGTCAAAAATAACATAGTCATTATTATTTTGATTTGAAAAAGAATATGAGCGTTGTATTACGTCAAAACCCCAACGATGGGTATAGGTTAATTCAATCATTTCGTCTGCATTCATACTTGGATCAACCACGCCGTTAAAGCGTCTTGAAGAATGTATCGGTTTCCCATTTACATACACCCAAACATCCGGTGGCGCATATTTACGGTATTCGGTTATTGTTGCCGGAAGACTCGATCCAACTTCTCCGGGCCATCCTGTAGCAATTTTTGATATCTCTACCGAATCCTGATCCAAATAAGTACCACAACCAATCATCAAGTACGAAAAAGGAATGGTTGAATAATTATAATAGTCCTGAGGCCATTGGCCACTCTCACTCCCTCCTACATGTTCGCTATGGACATTCCCCCCGAGATAGGCAATGGGAACATTCATTTTAAAATCACCTAAAGTATGGGTACGGGATTGACTAAAAAGGGATGATGCCATGAATAATATTATCCATAACAGAAGTACAGACCACTTACTTTGTTTTAATGGATTCATCGCTATTTATCTCCTTATATATTCTTTTTTCTCATTTATAGTTGAATTTTCAATCCAAAAAAGATATCCCTTGGATTAATAAATTGGGAATACGTGTTCCAGCCCAGCTTTATATATTTCTTATTCCATTCACCCAATTTATCATTTCCTTTTTGGTCACCCTTTTCCCATGGAAAGTGAAGTGAATTTACGTAATCATTCCAGTTATAAGGATTAGGAAATCCCTTATTATTAAATAAATTCTTAATTTGCATATAAATACCAATCCGCATATGACTCAACTTAACCCGTTTTTCCAGCATAATATCTGTATTATAGTAATCAATTACATCGGCATAGTGCTGTTCACGGAGTTTAGCACCGGGGTTCATAAGTTCTTTTCCGCCATCCTTCCAATTAGTTAAAATATTAAGCCGCCAATCTCCTAAAATCTTACTTCCTCCAAAAGCAGGCCCCCATTCAGCGGGTGTGGAAAAAGTAAGATTTGCCCATACTGTAGGGGCGGGCCAGGCTCTTTCCTGAGCAGCACTTTCGCGCTGTCGATCCCATAGTTGACGGTCCTCATATATTACCGCCAATCCTGTCCTTCCACTGCTTTGTATGGAATATTCATAGGAAATAAATCCATGAAACCAGCGTCCTACCCGTTTCTCCAGCCTGAGTTCCAAACCCCGATAATCCGCATAACTATTGTTACGGTAAGTATTCACCACCTGTTCTTCATCATAAGATATAATTTGCGCTGGCGTTAACTGGTCAGATACATCTTTATAGTATCCCATTATCCGAATTAAATAATCACGAGCAAGGCTTTGCTCAAAACCTACTTCATAGGAAATAGTTAATGGCCATTTTGCACGAATATTGGGAATTGTGGATTCGCCACCCGTATTATTTACTCTTACCGTATAAAGTCGATCTACAACGGGTGGTTGGTAAAAATGTCCATAATTAAAAAATATCTTACTGGTTTCTGTTACCGGATGCGATATCCCCAGGCGGGGACTTATATACAACCTGTAGGAGGGGGCATTCGTTGTAAATTGAGAAAAACTATTATTATTATCTCTAAAATTAGTGTAGAGATAAGGATGATTCTGAAAAATAAAACTTGGATTAAGATTATAGGGTGATGTCAGTGCATTTAAATAGTCTAACCTAACCCCCATATTAGCAATCATTCCAGCAAATTCCATTTTGTCCTGGATATACGCGCCGACCTTGAGAGGACCATCATTGAAATATCCCACCCAATTATATGGAGCTTCCTTCCATGGCTGGGTCGTATAGGAATTATTAACTTCCCGCCGTTCCCTAAAATAGGTATAATCCAGACTCAAACCGCTCTTAATCTGATGATGATGACTAATCTGAGACACCAAATCAGCACTAAAGCTAATACCCCAGTACCGGGAGTGATCCTGGCCACGCCCCCCACCGGACATCATAAATTCATCATTAATATCGGTCCTTTCTGAAATTCCACGTCCCAGAGAACTACCCACATAACCAAAGGGGGCTTCATCATACCAACGATAACCAATCTGCTTAATCAATGTCGTATCTCTCATTCTCATCGGTTCCTGAACCGTAGAAAACCTGGTGTATTCCAGACGCACATCGTAAAATGTCTTGTTGCTTAAGACGTGATTTAAAGTTAGGCCGCTACGAAATTGCTTATTGACGATGGGATTATAGGTCGCGTCATGCCAGAGCCATGCCTTACTCACTGCACTTTGTGCATATTCTGTACCTTCCCTTGTACCCGTTATCAAACCCGTTGTATTATGATAGACTGAACCGCTTACTCCGGCCTGATACATATACATATTTGTAAACGATAACTTCATGGAGGGGGAAAGATGCGTGGTTAATTTCAACATCGTTGTACTTCCGAGAGAATTTTTTCTGCTAAAAGGATATGCTAATTGTAAATTTTCATAGCGCTCGGAAAGCATGAAAGCAATGGATGTACCGGGGATAGGGCCACTGACCGTGGCATCAGCAATATAGTCCGGTTTATCCGCGTATTTAATTTGCCGATGCTGCCATTTCCATATCTCCAATAATTCTTGAGGTGTATAGTCATTGTTTGGATCATCATCCGAAAGGAATTTTTTTGCAACCTCATCCCACCCGACAAAAGGATAGGCATATTCACCACTATCCACCATAGCTTGTGTGACACCGGTAAAGGCATCCTTACCGGTATAAATAGGCCAAAATGGTCCATCGAGCCCATAAGGGCTAGGACCGAAATGTTTACGCGCCGGGGGACTAATACGTAAATCGATGTTCGCCGAATATCGATCTTGGCTTCCTTCTTTGGTCACCACCGTAATCATGCCGGATCGGATATCACCGTACTCGGCATTAAATCCACCCGTTAATATTTGAACTTCATCAATAGCAGTTAGGCTTAAATTGGTCATAGGTTGTTGGGTACGTTCATCTCTCGTTGATAAACCATCGACTACAATATTTGTCTCATTTAAACCACCACCGCGTATGAGAAGGCCGTTCCCCCCCCTGCCGGCAGTTAACCTTATTCCGGCTTCAGTAGAAAGTAATTCCTGAAAATTATCCACTGGTCTGCTTTCTACAGCTTTGATATCCATAATTCGCTGACTGGATGAAACATCCAGTTTAACAACCGGACGTTTGGCTACAACAACAATTTCTTCACCTTTCAGTGCCTCCGTCTGCATTTTAAAATTAACCGTGGTCGTTTGGTCAATATTTACTTCAACATCTTTTTTAACGACCGTTGTCATACCCACCATCATGGCCTTAACCGTGTATCTGCCCGGAGGTATATTGAGGATAAAATAGAAACCGTCCGTATCCGATGCTGTCCCAAGATGAGTCCCTTCAATAATGACATTAACACCAGCCATAGGCTCTCCAGTGCTTTTATCCACAATCCTTCCGGCTATTTTCCCCTTTTCCGCCGAAAAAGCGACACTGGAAAAAAACATTGCAAATAAAAATACAAGCTTTAATAAAAAGCCTAACCTATTGCTTTGCTGCATTCCTAAGCCTCCTTCATCTAATAATATTGATATTCTCGATAAGGTAAAATTATTCCATGAAGCTGAATAAGACCTAACAATCTGGCTATATCCAGCCGATTAATGTTTCAGTTTACCACACTGAATCAAGAGAATAAGGGAATCAACCATAATTAATACTTTCATTACTTCGAACGCAATTATTTTTCCTTTGCTATACCAGTCGTTATAATGTGTTCAACCTGCTTAATTATCGATTTCTCAATTTCTTCTGAGGATAAATCAATATTCAACAATCGTGATATGGTAAGCTGATTGGCGAAATAGAAATAAGCAAAGGAATAGAGCAATAACAGATAAGATGAAAAATCAATATTTTTATTAAAATATCCGTTGCTCTGCCCTTTCTCATACATCTTTCTAAGATGCTTGATGTAAAAAGAAGATCGCAATTTTTTCCATTCTTCTTCTTCAAAGACCTTGTTATCTTTTAAATTCTCCCAAGCAAGTATTCTTAAAAAATCAATATGCTTACGATTATATTTAAATAACGCATTAAGCAATATTGATGTTAGTTCCGGAATATCATCCTCTGTGATTGACAACATAGGTTCCATAGTAGCTGCGTCGGAATACGCCTTAAGCAATACCTGCTTGTATAATCCTTTCTTGGAATGAAAATAAGCATAAATTCTCTGCTTATTGAGACCTGACAATTCCGCTATTTCGTCAATTCTGCTGCCCGCTAAACCTTTTTTAGAAAAAACTTCTGTGGCTATCTCAAGAAGTAGGGCTTTGGTTTTTTTTGAACGTTTTTGTTGGGGGTTGACTGTTTTTACCTTCATATTCCCTCTTGTATTTGAATCAAAATATAGATATTAATTTATATAACCTGCCTCAATGTCTGTAGTATAACAAAAAAAAATGCATTTGTAAATAAAAAAAACTATTTTTTTTTATTTTATTGATTTTACATTAATATTTTTATACAAACATTAAGGATTGGATAATAATTTTAGAGATAACACATAATAATAGCTTTAAAAGGACATAGCCTTTTTTATAGACAGTGACAAAGAGAGGATGGACAGTGCTGAATAATTCCGCAGGAAAATGAAACTACCGGTTTATCGGTGCAGCGGTGTATCCATACAGGTCTGCATTATGTAAAAAAACTGAAATTTCATTTTCAAGCTAAGGATAATTCTTTGCGTTTTAATATGTAATTTTGGAATTGCTTTGGTAAGGGCCACTAATAAAAGGGATAACAACCAAAGCCATTTATGAATATTCGTGTTCATTCCCGCTGAATATTGACTCGTTTTTCCCGGCAAAATTGCCTCACCTTAGATTTCAGATTTTTAATATTTTTTAAATCTGTACCTTTTGCCATTAATAAAGAACGGATACGAATGATGAAGCAGCCGGTCTGAGACTACGGCCGGGAAATCAAGACCCGCTAATTCTCTTATTAGTTTTTCATTAATTTGGGGCTAATAAGAGAAGTTAAACTCTTCCAAACGCATCCTGAGGAAAGGCCGCTATTCGCATCTTACGGTTTATGGAACGTTCGGTTCTAAGAATTACCTGTTCCTCTATAAAAAGCAGAAGATAATCCTGATACGGCCTTTTTGCTTTGGCAGATGCTTCATTTTTCGGCTATGCGATGTAAGGATACAGTCTTTAAATGGTCTTCGATGGGATGCTTATTCACAGGAACCTTTATCCTTTAGGGCATAGGCATTCAAATCGCTTCTAACCGATATTTTTTGTTGGCAACGCTCTATGGATAGATTCACCTGCGGTAGATGAATGTCGTGTTCAAAATGGTTTTCCAGATAACCCTGAAAGAAATAAAAATTAAATACCTTGTATCGCAGGGCCGCAATAAGGGCTTTTATAACCTGTAGCGCTTTTTTATAAGTTCGAGTGTAGTGTAAGCTTCGGTATGAATCCAACGCAAGGCACACGCTGTATTGCAGATATTTTCTCTTTTTACCATCTTATGTTTTTTTGATTCGATAAACACTTCGTCCGGCATCACCCAGAAAACTTCCGATTACTCCGGTATAAGTTTCCGGATCATTCAGATAGGGAAAATGCCCTTTATCCTGGAAAGTATATATTGTTCGAAACGTGTATAGTTTCTTAAGTTCCGCTCGCAATTCCGGGGGGATTAAAGGGTCGTTAGCCGACTCTATCAGCATGAGCGGAATATTATGGCCGGGATCGGCCGGATTAAATTTACCGATAACACAACGGTATCGGGCGATAAGCTGTTTTTTACTCATCCTTTCATAGGACCATTCCAGTAAATAGGCCTTCACCCGCCCGGAATATTGAGAGGCTGGAATGACGGTCTTCATCAAATTTCTTCGAAATTTATACCGAATCAACCTTTCGGGGAGAAAGGGTAAGATACGTATCAATTTTTTATTTTGCTTTTCAAATAGATCGTTGGGAGGAAACGTATTGGCAAAAACAGCTTTTTCAATCTTCCCGGGATAGGTCGCAACCATGAACTGGGCAATATAACCACCTAGCGAACTGCCGACTAAATTGATTTTTTTAATATTTTCCTTTTTTAATATTTTTATAAGGGCGGTCCCGATTTTCTGAAGCGAATCAAGAGGAGGATAGGTTACGGATATAATTTTATAATCCTGTTTTAAGACTTTAATCTGCTGCCACCATATATCGTAGGCACCGGCCATACCATGGAGAAATAAGACCGCTCTTTCTGCCCTGCCGGTAACAAAATAGTACCAGTTCACACCATCGATATGTATTGTCTTGAGCGGTTGATTTCGGAATTCTACTAACGATTTTTTCGTCTCGTCATTATACGGATACAAAGTCTGAAATTCCTTCGTAGCTCCTTTTTTGTCCTTCATCTTCATCCTATTTATAGGCTCCCATTGTTGACGGTTTGGAATTTTATAGTTTCATTTTTTCTTTCCGTAATTGATGGATCGCATGGCTTCCTTATAGCTTAATTTTTCGAGCGGTGTTTTATTAGTAAAAGCAATAACCCAATCGGGATTCGTTTTACCGTATTGTCTTAAAATCCATCCGATCGCTTTATTGATGAAAAATTCTTTCGAACCAAGCAGTGAATTGATAACATACGATAAGAGTTCTTCATCTAAATCGTTCTTATAGTTCAGTTGAAAAAGAAGAGCGGTTCTATGCAGCCAGATATTTTCGGAATCGAGCCATTTTTGAATATAACTATTTCTTTATCCCACATCCGTTTTAAAACAGGCACCTACTAATTTGGAGGCGATAAAATCAATTGTATCCCACCATGATTTATGCAAAATCATAAATTCGAAAAGTTCAATATCTTTTTTCTCAAATCGGTTTACATATCTTAAGGCCAGTTCCTGGGAAAAATATTGATATTCTCTTTGCGGTTTTGCCCAGAGTATTTTTACAATACTTTCTAACTCCACTTTGGGCGGCAGAGATGTTTTTACTAGAAACGGCTTTTGTATTTTCCGTCTTAGGGGTGTTTTTATTCCATAAAATTCGAATTGATTCTTCATATACGCTTTTTGCCCCAATGCAATATCGGGATCGGCATTCTTTTCGAATTCAATTCTTAATTTGGTTATAAAATCGTTCAATACTTTGTTGATCCTGTTTTTCCAAAACGGGCAGCTTTTGCAGACGAACGCTTTCAATAGAATTTGTCTGCTCTCTCAAATCTATTATTTTAAAGGCTCTACCGGGTTTTTTGTGGTTAAACGCCGCAAAAATACCATCCTTTAAATCATTTTTCTAAAAAATTAGATTTTATTCACACCTTATCTTTAAATCATCACGAAGTGATGTAATATGAGTAGCCTTCGGATACTTTTATGATTAAATGCAAAGGAACGAAGCAGTAAAATCATATTGTCCGTCTTTTTTTTAATATACGACTTCACAAGAGCCCCGGTAGAGCCATTTTAAATTTATTACTCCGTTTTTATATTACTATGATCATTTATTAGGGATCCGCCGCAGTCAGGTCCTAAATCTAGTGTAAATTAATTCCTGACCGGTACTCCTGCGGTGTAGCTGGAATGGGACCTTGCCAAAGGAGAAAAGCTTTTCCAGCAAATTTTTACATAAAATTTCGATTAAAATGTAAATGATTCCCCGGCCATTCATTTAGAAATCCTTACCAGGTTGATTAGAATTGGTTATTATAAGTTTTTTGCTATTTCATAAGCAGTCTGAATTGCATCCTGTGCTTTCCCAACTTTCCTGGCATCACCGATAACGTAAACAGCAGTGGTATCTTTCAATTCATCCTCCAAGGGATTATAACTTTTCATT